>ENA-OQAR01000254-OQAR01000254.1-human-gut-metagenome-genome-assembly--contig:-NODE-254-length-15524-cov-1.698967_pt1 | contig 15524 bp, 22 predicted proteins | sample MGYA00242738_ERZ504533 | MGnify/ENA primary metagenome ERZ504533 (study PRJEB26092, sample SAMD00036276) | human gut metagenome | host: Homo sapiens | study: EMG produced TPA metagenomics assembly of... | reverse complement strand
AAACGTGCATTCTCAGTGCTCACAAAGGATACCCCCCATGCTGACTTCTATCGTTTCGCTCACTGTCGAGTCAAAAAGTAAACCATGCACCGACATCGTCACCACTTATTTCCTTTGTATAGGAAGTGTAAAGTTTATACTTGCCTGCCGTGTCATCCCACTGTGCTTCCACACCCATCGGACGCATCATTTTCCAGTAGCCGCGCTTTGCCGGAACTTTTATTAATGCGCATCACAAAAATATATCGGGAATACAGCTTGCGGATTATAACAAAAAGTACCCAGCAATTTGGTTCCTTCAATCTCACGGTCATTGACAAAAACGCACTGTAGCACCACTCTCGTTTGTCAATCCTTCACCCAAATTTAATAAGATATTGCTTTGTCCTGCCGGAAAAGTGAAACGTGCCATACTGGTGCGGGGAGTAGCAGTCACTTCGCACTTCACATTATACTTATCCAATACATTGGTATAATAGCCGGGAGTAGCCGACTCATTGCTGTACACACTTCCGTAAGTATTAAAAATCAACATTTCAGCTTTCCGGTGGTCGGCATCAGCAACAAAGAGCCTAATTCGGGGCAACCCACACCACTCAGGTTGACATGAGCAAATCCCGTCATATACTTATTATTAAACTCGTAAGGAGTAGACCACCAGGTACTATCCTTGTTAATCTTATTTTCGGGAACAGCCCCCAACACATTGAGAGGTGTGACCGACATCATTCCCTGCGGACAAAGCGCACCGGGATTAGTTGTCCCATAATTAGTAGTCCTCACAAAGGGATTTACATAATCGGCCGGTTCTTTTTGCGCCATTGCAGTCAGCAAAGAAAACAATGCGGCACCGGTCAAAATACTCAGTTTTCGTATCATAGTCATTTATTTAATTACAACTTCATCTGTAAACAAGAAGCCACCAAACTCGCCGGAAGTTGCCTGATAACGTACATAACGTCCCTTCGCATTACCTTCCCAACCAAAATTAGTAAAAGTTACCTTATCATCTTTCACTACTTTATGCTCGATGTGCTTCAATTCTGTAAAATCTTTACCATCATCGGATATAGAAATTATCACTTCGGCAGGCATAAATACCTCCGGTCCGCAGACCTGCATAAAGTCTGCACCAATAAAATGAAGTTCCGTTTCTTTTTCCAAATCAATCGTAATATCCATTCTTTTCTTGTCAATGAAACCTTGCCAACGCTTATCACCATAGGTCCATCCGCCACGTACACCATCGACCAAGGCCGTATCTCCCCCCGCAGCATATCCGGGATAATAAGCCGCATCAAGACCATAAGTCACTTTTTTCCCTACTGCCAAATGTTCCACCGGCTTATCAGCTCCGGGACGATTACCGATTTCGTTCTTAAGTTCAAAAGGATTATAACCGGATTTTTTCAATTCTTCCACTGCTTTTAAAGCCCGTACATGGAAGTCTTCATAATTCTTCTTTGACGGTGCACTCCAGGCCACTTCCGCCAACGCAAGAACACGGGGATAAATCATCATTTCAGCATGCTCGGGTGTCGGAATATATTCTGTAAACAGATTTGCCTGCACGCCATACACCAGTCCCACCTTTTCGGCACTTAATGTATCAGGAACGGGATTGAACGAATAGACTTTGGATAAAGGCAGATAGCCTCCGATAGCCTCGGGCTGCGAATCCGGTGCATCTTGATAAGAATCAAAATAACAGAATTCACCCGGAGTCATAATAGCCTTATGACCGGATTCCACCGCTTTCATACCTCCTTCCGTTCCACGCCATGACATAACTGTAGCATTAGGCGCCAGTCCTCCTTCAAGAATTTCATCCCAACCCAACAGTTTACGGTTATGGCCATTCAGAAATACTTCAATGCGATGAATCAAATAACTCTGCAATTCATTCACATCTTTCAGACCTTCTTTTTTCATCCGTGCCTGGCATAACTTACAAGTCGGCCAAGACGCTTTACCTGCCTCGTCTCCACCAATATGGATATATTCGGACGGGAATAATTCCATCACTTCCGTCAGTACATTTTCCAAAAACTCAAAAGTCTTTTCATTGCCCACACAGAAATCAGCCTGCTTATAGGGTTCATGTGTACAGGACAGTTCGGGATAAGCAGTCAATACTTCTTCCGAATGTGCCGGCATTTCTATTTCGGGAATGACAGTTATATAACGAGATTCGGCATAAGCTACCAATCACGATATCCTCTTTGGTGTAATAACCTCCATAAGCATTCTCACTACCTTCTTCACTGTATTGGCGACCATTGTTCCACCACTCTTTCCAGGTGGGGAATTCACGCCACGCAGCAAACTCAGTAAGACGGGGATATTTATCTATTTCAATACGCCATCCTGCCGCATCAGTCAGATGTAAATGGAGACGGTTCAGTTTGTAATAGGCAAAAGCATCAATCTGCTTCTTCACAAAATTCACATCAAAGAAATGACGGGAAACATCGAGCATCATACCACGATAGGCAAAGCGCGGCTCATCGGTAACGGTCCTACCGGTAATTCCTTTTTTTCATTCACCATTTGCAGGAATGTCTGCACACCATAAAAAAGTCCCGCACCCGAAGCAGCCCGGATTTTCACCTGCTTCGGAGTTACTTCCAGCACATATCCTTCGGACGAAGTAATATCCGGCAAACGGTCTACTTGTTGAAGAATGACAACATTGTCGACTACTTCTTCCAAAGCAGCATCCAATTGAAAAGGAGAGCCGGCGATATAATCTGCCAGTCTCGTTTTATCCTCCTGAGGTGCATCTATCCATAATTTTGTTTGATCATTCAATTGAAAAGCACCCTTCTGCAAGTCTGCACTCAATGGAACGGGAATCACAGAAAGTGTCTCTTTCTGTTCCTTGGCGCAACCCGCCAGCAACAGGCTCACCGCCACACTTGCCAATAGTGTAAGTTTCCTCATTTTCTATTCTCTTTAATTCTATTTATTTCATTGGTACGAATACCCGGTTTCAATTCACCATTAATTATATAAGCATAAACTCCGTCAGCAACCAAAGCAGCTCCTGCACGTGCTCCCTGTTCATATTCGCCCAAAGAGCTCCATTCATCTTTTGCAGGATAATAAAGCAACAGATTCTTATTGAACTGATACCACTCCGCCGGATGTGACAGATATTCTTTTCCCGAATAAATGCCCTGCAAAGCTTTCAGGAATATATCCTTGTTGACACCGCCAATACATAAAATGGCTTCTTCTCCCCAAGGAACGGCTGCTCCACCTCCCAATGAAATGACTTTTTCCTTCTTTATCGACCGGAGTCGCTACCGAAGTCCATACTCTCGTCTCGGGCGAATATACATAACCGTCCACAGACAAGGTTGCTTCGCGCCCATCTGCTGCCGGGGCAAAGCCTCCCCAAACATAAAGTTTTCCCCCTTGTGCCGCGCACACCGGTTGAACTCTCGGCTCGCCGGGCACACCGGGCTCTTTCTGCCATCCTTTATCCATATTTGACAAATCAAGCGAATACATATCCGCAGAGGGAACACCATTAACGTTTCCTCCTACGATATAAAGCAAATCACCTATTAAAGCACCTGCATATTATCGATAGTCATGGGTAAAGAAGGTAAAGTGTCAGTTACCAAGACGTCTTCTTGCAAAAGATAAAAAGAAAATACATCAGATATACTACCATCAGCAGTAGTTCCTCCAACACAAATTAACCCTTTTTGTGTAGAAATAGTTACTCCATACGCCGATGCTACAGGCAAAAAGCCAACTTGCTTCCACCGGAAGGCTGTATCTGATGATAAAGGTGTAGCATAAACTTCATTATAAAAAACCTTTTTTCCGCCATCGGCAACAGGAATATCCGGGAAATTACATCCACCTGCCATTATTAAACGGTCTTCTGTTATTCCTGCATATAAAGCAGAAACTCCCTTGAGAAAAGCGGCATTCCCCGAAGGGAAGCCGTTCATTTTCTCAAGAGATATTTCAGCACCTGACGTATCAGTGTGGTGACATGCACTGCATACCAATAAGCCACCCACTAATACAGCCAGCAATTTTCCATATAGTTGTTTCTTCGTCACACAAGCTATGAATTAATCAGTTCAACGAAATCTCATCTACAAACAGGAAAGCAGGATTTCCTTTACCACCGTGCCAGGCAGGAATACTATGTTCCGTCAAAGCAGTCACTTTGACATAACGAGCTGTAACCGGTGAGAATGTCAAAGTATGGTTAAATACTCCGTTTTTGTCATCCTGCTTCATGGCCGAATATTTTTCCGAAGCAACTTCTTTAAAGTTCTGACCATCTTCGGATACCGCTACAGAAAGAGCACGGGCATCAAATACCCAGTCACCTTTTTCTACACAGGTAGAAATAGAAGCACTTTGAATTTCGGTCGGTTCTTTCAGATCAATCACTGCCTCCATATCATTTTTATAGAAAGCAATCCAACGTCCTGTCTTGTAATTTCCATTACCTTTCAATCCATCTACCAAAGTGGGAGCACCGTTAAATTCATATTGTTTATTTACCGGTTGCAACATAGTAACAGGCTTCATGCTTGCCTTGTTGAAAGCTATATCCTCTTTCACAATGCGACTGTTTCCTGTAGGACGAACTGCCACAGCTTGGAAAGTACAGTTTTCTTTGAGTTTCAAAGGTTCTGTATACTGTGCCGATGCTGCGGTCGGTTCACTACCATCCAACGTGTAATAAATCGGACAATTATCAATAGTGGACAAAGTCACATCCAATGTTCCATCCTGCGGATTAGGAGTGAAAACAGCATTTACATCAAATACATGAGTAGCATAATTGTACTTATATACATCATATACATCTACCAATCCAGGCAAAACGTTTCAAGAAGTCTTCATAATTCTTCTTCGCAGGCATTGTCCATTGCACTTCTGCCAAAGCAGCCATACGGGGCAATTCCATATATTCTACCTGACTGAAAGTAGGAATATATTCAGTCCACAAGTTAGCCTGTACACCTTTTTATATACTTTTTGTTCTTCAGGAGTGAGGGACTTAGGCATCGGTTCATAAGAATACACTCTTTCGATGGGCAGATAACCACCAATGGCCTCCGGCTCATTCTCAACATCTTTAGACTGATAGTAGTCAAAATACAGATAAGTATTCGGTGACATAATTACATCATGGTGCTGTTTGGCAGCCTCTATGCCACCTGATTCGCCACGCCATGACATAACAGTTGAGTTAGGAGCCAATCCACCTTCCAAAATCTCGTCCCAGCCTATAAATCTGACGACCTTTATCATTCAAGAACTTCTCTGCATGAGTAATAATGAAACTCTGTAAATAAGCCTCTGCAGAATGCTTCTTATCACCTTTTATACCCAATGCCTTGATACGTGCCTGACATTTCGGACAAGTCTTCCAACGCACTTTCGGACATTCGTCACCACCTACATGAATATATTCAGATGGGAAAATCTCAATGATTTCACCCAACACATCGTCAATAAACTTCAGTGTCTCATCATTTCCGGCACACAGTACATCATCCGATATACCCCATATTTTCCATACTTCATACGGACCGCCTGTACATCCCAATTCCGGATAAGCAGTCAAAGCAGCCTGCATGTGTCCCGGCATATCGATTTCGGGAATAACCGTAATGTGCCGGTCGGCAGCATAAGCTACGATTTCTTTTGCTTCTTCCTGAGTATAGAAACCACCATAAGGCTGACCGTCATATTTACCTGTATTATGTCCGATTACAGTCTCTGTTCTCTTTGAACCGATTTCTGTCAATTCGGACGACTCTTAATTTCAATTCTCCATCCCTGATCATCAGAGATATGCCAGTGAAAACGATTGATGTTATGCAAAGCCAACATATCAATAAAACGTTTCACCGAGTCAACCGGGAAGAAATGACGAGACACATCCAAATGTGCTCCACGATAAGAAAAACGGGGATAGTCACTGATTTCTACTGCAGGAAGGGCTATATCCATACCTTGCACCACCGGAATAGACTTACGCAAAGTTTGGATACCATAAATACTCCGGCTTCTGTCGGACCGGATATCACCACATTAGCATCCGTTACTTTTAATTGATAACCTTCAGGATTTTCCGAACTTCCCCCCAGTTGCAGAAGAATTCCCTTGCCTTCCGTACCGGCTTGTACGCTCAGGCTCTTTCCGGTCAAATCTTTGATATAAACTTGCCAAAACTCTGCATTCTTTTGCATCCTCTCATTACCTTCGGGATACATAATCTTTTGTACCGTCCGACAAAATGAACGGAGCAGCCTGTTCCATTACCGAGATTTCCTGCGGTAACGGGATAACCTGATAATTTGCTTCTTTTACTTGTGTGTTGCAGGATACAAGCATTAAACCTGCCACAGACAGCCCTGCCAGGCTCATTAAATGTTTCATAATATATATAATTGATTTAGTTAGTATCACTCAATTGATGGATACGAATATCCAATTTCCCATCTTTCATCAGTTCCTCCGAAGTAACTACCACTTTCTTCGTTTGTCCCGGCAACAGGTCGAAGAAATTATCAGAGAACCTTGCTCCCTGAAGAGAAGATACTGTCAAGGAATTGGAATCTGACTGCTTGGGGATTTCAATAAACACATCCCTTGCCAACTGTTTGGAAGACAGTGTTATCTCACACTTTCCATCCATTTGCTTTACCTTGTAGCGTATATCCGCCTTGGGCAAATCCTGGTCTTTGGCGAAATTGAAATAAAAAAGTTTCTTCGGACAATACTTCTCCTTTTCTTGTTTTTTCAGCGTCATCAATAAGAAGGTATTCCTTGGATTAGGAGTCATTCCCTCGTACTTCTCCTTATGATATAAGGTAGAAGCATTAGCGGGCACTTCCCCTTTTATCTCTTTTTTCTTTAATACTTTTCCGTCAAAATCCATCAGACGCAACTGAAGGGTTACATCTTTATCGGCTTCCAGCTTGTCGGACATTACATAGATATTCAAATCATCCCCTTCTTTTATTGCATCTACCAATACCGGAGCGAAAGCCCTCTTTGCCTGATAGTGCATGGCTTTCCAGTTTCCATAATAATCGATGCTTGACCAAGAAACAACTGGCCAACTGTCATTCAACTGCCAATAAAGCGTACCCATACAATAAGGACGGTTGCGGCGATGGGCCTCCATTCCGTGACGCATTCCTTGTCCTTGTAATACCAAGCCCAAATACACCAGTTGTTCAAAGTCTTCGGGAAACTTTTATAATACAGTCCCATTGTCTTTTTTATCAAGAAGTTACCGATAGACGCCTTCTGATGAGCATTCATCACTTCCGATTCCAATGCATAATCTTCGGGTGCAGCGAAAGTGGCATGGTCTTCATTTCCGGGAATGCCTGAAAACCATACTCGCTCATAAAGCGTGGAATCTCGGTATCGAAACTCTCAAAAGGCTTCTGTCCATACCAAGTACCCCAATTATGGCTGTCGGCTATCTTCCAACTTTCCGGACGCCCCCAGTTGGCTTCGTAAGGAGAGCCATGCATATAAAAACGATCCGGGTCAAGTTCCTGTACCTTGCGAGGCAGCAATTCACGGAACAGTTTGTCGTATCCTCGCTTCATACCTTCCATGATGGCAGGGTCGGTATATTTCTTGTCCCATCCCCAATAGCGCATTCCTTCATAGATTTCATTATTTCCACACCACATGGCCAAACTTGCATGATTGCGCAAACGCTTGATATTGTAGTCGGCTTCCGCCTCCACATCGCTTCAAGAAAGCAGGATCCGACGGATAAGTGGTACAAGCAAAAATGAAATCTTGCCAAATCAGGATACCGTGTTCATCGGCTTCCTTATAAAAAGCATCATCCTCATACACACCGCCCCCCATACCACGAAGCATGTTCATATTGCCTCTTTCACATCCTTGAATAATCGGTGATAGCGTTCAGGCGTGACATTGGGCAACAAAGCGTCATCGGGAATAAAGTTCGCTCCCTTAGCAAACATCGGTTTACCGTTTACCTCAAAATAGAAAGATTCACCTTGGGCATCTTTCTCCTTCACTACACGGATATTGCGTAGTCCGATACGTTCCTGCTTGGAAGCAATCACTTTGCCATCCACCTTTACCTGAGCTTCAAAATCATATAAAGCAGGTTCGCCCCAACCATTCGGCATCCAAAGATGAGGATTGCCGATTTCCATAGGTATATTGATTTCATTCGCACCCGGTTGAGAGTCACTTCTTTCTGCTTCGTTGTCTTTTCACCGTCTTTATAGGAATAACTCACGGTCACTTCCGCCTTTTGAGGAGTAGAAGTGATATTATTTATTGCCAACTGATTCTCAACCTTCGCCAATTCCTCAGTTACCGATGCTTGACGCACATAATAATCCTCAATAGCTGCCACATCATAATAAACCAAATGTACGGGACGCCATATACCACTGGTAGTCAACCGAATGCCCCAATCCCATCCATAACTGTAAGGTGCTTTACGGGTATAGATGCTGACACGCTTGTCACTATGGTCATTGTCTGCCGGATAGTCAAATCCGTTTGTTTCCCATTGCGGTAATGCCTGTTTGATGGGTGAATGGAAATAAACCTGCAGACGGTTTTCCCCCTTCCGCAGTACCTCTTTCACAGGAAGCGTATAACCGACAAACATATTGTCTGTACGTTCCAATAAAGAACCGTTCAGATAAATATCAGCATAAGTATCCAGTCCTTCAAATTCAAGGACGGCTGCTTCACGTGCCAGTTGCTCGTCCGTCACATTAAAAGTAGTCCTATAAGTCCAGTCTTCATTTTCCACCCACTGCACTTTCTCTTCATTCTTTCCATAAAAAGGATTGGGAATCATGCCATGATTTATTAAATCCTGATGTACTGTTCCGGGAACTTTTGCTGGAAGCCACTCGCTTTTTCCGACCTGAGAGAATTCCCATCCTTTATTCAGGTTTATCTTCTCAGGCTCCTTATATTCCTCGGCACCTAATATCACTCGGATGCATCCCATCATCATTAACATTCGCAATTTTCTCATATCTTACATCTTTTTATCTTCCAATGGGGAAGCACAAAGCTTCCCCTATCGTTATTTCACATCCGAACGGAACGTTGAAGCCGGCAACCCTGCACCATTCACCAAATTGGCACGAGTAAACGGTTGCCAACCATAACGCACTATTGTCGGCTCTTTTACTTTATCACTCCATACTTTTAACTCACCGTTCACAACGCTGCTTTTGCCGGATAAAATATTTGATCGTCTCCGGACAGCTCAAAGGTACGAATTTCATTGTTATCTGATGCATGAAGACCCTCAGAATAATCAAAAGAAATATAAGCTGCCCCATTTTTAAAGGAAACAGACTTGAAAAGCGGTCCCGAAGGCACTACATTTTTATAATTATAAGTCTTGTTTAAAGCCCAAACAGCCAAAACGTTCCCCTACTTCCTGCTTATGCGTAGGATGTACGTTCAAAGAGTCACCTTTATCTGAAGTCACTGCCATTCCCGTATGGGGTATTTGTGTCAGGAAACGACGTTGGCTGTCACGAAACCAAGGCCATGACGGACGGTCAATACTTGATAACTGTACATAATAAAAAAGGTAACTCATTATCTTCCCAATTCTTGCGCCAACTGTCCACTAATAATTTAAACAGCTTTTCGTGCGCCTCACGATTATGCGCATTCGATTCTCCCTGATACCAAATAATGCCTTTAATGGGGAATTGTTGCAAAGGAAGAATACCCGATTCATACAGATAACAAGGTTCATAGGGATGACGCTGCAACTTATCGGTTGACTTTTTAACATTGAGAGCAGCACGTCCACGCACCCAGTCTTGGATAAAATCATTTTTAGTCCAATTACGCAAAATAAGCCGGGAAATGATATTCCAACGAACTGCGGTCTATCCATGCTTCAGTGGGTGAGCCACCGATGGCATTACAAATCAATCCGACAGGCACTTGCAAACTGTCCTGCAACATCTTACCGAAATAATAAGCCACAGCAGAAAAAATTACCGGCTGTTTGCGGAGAGCAAACCGTCCACTCCGTATCCTTATAATATTGCAAATGATTCAATGAATCAAGAACGGAAGCATTCCATTCGACGGCATCCGTGCGCCAACGCGCTTTCATATCAAAAGACGGATATTATCATTGGCAGCCTTAGCGACATCACGCTTGGCTGTTGCACTCCAGTTTAAATAGAATTCCATGTTGGACTGCCCGGAACAAAGCCAAACTTCCCCGGCCAATACATTACCGTAAGTCAGTTTTTGTTTACCCGAAGAAACAACCAATGTATAAGGGCCTCCCGCTTTTAAAGGCGAAAGAGTGACCGACCATTTACCATCCATACCCGTTACAACTTTTTGTTTCTGATGCGCAATGGATACAGTTATTCTATCACCGGCATTGGCAGTCCCCTGAATAGTCAACGGTTTTCCGTGTTGCAACACCATATTGTCTGTATACAACGGACTCATCCTCAATCCGCCGAAAATCGCCGGTAATACCTTCATATACGGTCTTAGCCAGTATTTCAGCTCCTTCTACATTGGGATGAACAGCATCCGGCAACATAAACGGATAAGGGTACAACGGTGCATGGAAATCAATCAACTGAACACCGGCATATTTAGCAATATTCTCGATAGCCAATTGTATTTCATCATGCCAATCACGTGTACCAGACTCAAAACGGGGATGGCGATCGGCAATCGGGGTAAGACGCGCAATCAAGATATGGCATCTGGAATTAGCCACACGAAAAGAATCTATCACGCCCTATAATCTTGAATAAAGAAATCACGATAATTAGGCCAATCCCGCGGATCTGTATCGTTAATACCCAAATGGATAACAACGATATCACCGGCAAAATCAATAGCTTTATGATATTCCTCCTGCTGCATATAAGGGCGATGACCTTTGTTCAACAAAGTAGCACCGGACTTTCCAAAGTTACCAACCACATAATCATCCCCCAGCATTTTCTGTAACTTCGCCGGATAAGCATTGGTTTCACGGTCGGGCAATGTATAACCATAAGTAATACTATTACCCACACAAGCAAACTTTGATTTTTTTTCTGTGCAAAAAGAGTAACACAGAAACAGAGACTTACAAAAAGTATCAGTATCTTTTTCATTTCTTGTTAACATAAGGTTTCACAATATCACGCCATAACAGGTAACCTTTTCCCAATAAATGCAGACCGTCATTGGTATATTGAGGATTCATCTTTCCGGTAGCTCCATCCACAAAAGTGGCTATATAAAATCGATATATGTAACCCTCTCCTTCTCTGCCAAAAGGTTTCAGCAAAATCGTTTTATTTGCTTCACAAACTTGCCAAACGAGAAGTATGTCCGCCAAACATACCGTAACAATCATTGACAGGCAATACACTTTGCAAATATAATTCAGTTTTCGGAGATTCTGCCTTTATTTTCTTTACAATCATTTCGATTCTTGCAACAATTGTATCAGCCGATGTTCCTCTCGATACGTCATTAATGCCTATTAAAAGAAATATTTTAGCCGGCTTTCCCTTTATAATAGGATCAAGACGATCGTATACTCCCATACAAATATCGCCACTGATTCCCCTGTTTTTCACATGAGAATTCTGGAAAAGCTCACCCCACTCGCATCCGTTAGTTATGCTATTGCCCAAAAAGATAATATCTCTCGAAGTAACCGGAAGTTCTTCGAATAAAGTTGCACGTTGCTCATAGAATGTAGAATATTTGCGTTCCTGGGCAAATTGGGGCAGTGCAAGGAAAAGCCCCAATAAAAGTAAAGCAATGTTTTTCATTTTATAGTTGTTTTCAGGTGAATAAATTAATCCTTCTACTGCTTTTTCACCATCCGGAGTAACAAAGACGGTAGTAAACATCCATTTGACAAGACGCGTTTTCGTCCATTCCAAACTTACCTATCGGCAACTTCAGGAGTACTTTGTTCCAACCTTTATTTAAGTGGACAAGCAATGGAGGACGCACCACACAATTTTCATTTCCCAAAGGTACTTCATTACTTTTTACCCGGTGAGTAGCTGTCCACACAGGAGGCATTATTTCTTTATCATTAATCCATATTCGACTGCCTTTATAATCCCACTTTCCCTGTAATGGAGCCAAGTCCATCTCAGAACGACTATAATTCTGAAACTCAGCCCACAGCCCCACTTCCTGGTCTTTGGGAGAATAAACCCATGTATAAGCATAGGAAGTATGATTTTCTTTTAGGGTCTTTATAAAAAGGCCGGTACCATTGTTCCCCAAACATGGCGCAGATAAATACCGGCACCAATAGCTTTGCGTGTTCCGTATGTTTTTCCTTCATACTCATAAGACTCCTTCAACTCCTGCTCCGGGGGGAATACTTTTGACAGGTCCCCACCGTTAGGAAAAGCATCAGTTATATTCCATTTGACATCAGTCTGTTTCACATAAGCAAAAGGATATCCTTTGAATGTATGTTCTTTATGCCATAACATACGATTTCAAAATCAACAAATTCATGGAATGTCTCTGTATCTTCGGCAGGAAGCATCGTTCCATTCCCATCGAAATATTCTGTTCCGCCACCTCTCCATGCACGTTCTGCAATGGCAAGCATACTGGGATAAAATCCGTTTTGAACAATCATATCTTCTTCTTTTGAAATCATCCGATCGTTCCATATTGCCAATATAGTACCGGCTATATCATCACTCCCTTCCACCTTATTATATATACGGCTGTTATACAGGGCGACCAAATCGGCAAATGTATCAAAGTGATTCAAATAATGAAATTTGGAATCAATGGCAGGAATTCCCGGTTGAGCCTTTCCACGATAGCTCCACAAGTGAGTCATATCTATTTCTCCCGGCTATAATGCCAACCGGGATTCCAAGAATCACCTTCTTTCCTTTTGAACGTACATAAGATACCATTTCGGGAACAAAATCAGGATTAGTAAATGCTACTTCATCGGTACCTATATGCAAATAAGGTACATCAAAAGTTTCACAAACTTCATCTATTAAGAGTTTCAAGATTTTCATACCTTCAGGACTCTGCATATCATGACGGAAAGTACGAATAAAAGCTGCACTATGCCCCGGCATATCTATCTCGGGAATCAACATGACTTGATGTTGCTTACAAAAGTCCACCAACTCACGTGCTTCCTCTAATGTATAGTACTTACCCGGCATACGACTGTATTAATACTGTCATTCAGCATCGGAATATCTTACTTTCCAAACGCCATGCCTGATTTTCAGTAAGATGCCAATGAAACACATTGATTTTAAAACGAGATAATATCTCTATTTCACGCTTTAATTCTTCCACTGAAATATAACTGCGACCTACATCCTGCATAAAGCCACGGATTCGGAAAGCCGGCCAGTCCACAATCTCACAACCGGCAAACAGACTTTTCTTTCCCTTTTTCTTTTTCTAACTGACGAAGCGTTTGCAAGGCCCAATACACCCCACGTTCCGTAACAGCCTCTATCTTTATCAATTTCCCGGACACAGACAGTCGGTACGCCTCATCCGGATTTAACTTAACTCCATCAATAACCGGAAGAAGTTCTACTTTTATCTCTGCGGCAGCTTTATCCGCCAATTCTCCGCCGGCATTCACAATAAAAGCCTCCCACTCCGACTTCAGAACCGGAGTAGAAAGCTTTACCTTTCCCATTGCAAACGACTTATCCGTTACTTTATAATTCTGTGGCATAGGAAGTAACGGATAAGCATTTGTCTGTGCCATAGTCATGGCACAGACAAATATCATACCTATGAGACAGGTTAATCTACATTTCATTTATTTAGTCTTGATAATATCCTTCAGTTTAATAGCCTGAAAAGTCATATGAGCTACACTACTTTCATATAATATACCTACTGTTTCTTTATCAATCATAGTCAGGCAAGAATATCCCCAGCCCCAACCGGCATCCAACAACAATTGATTTTCGGGCAACCAAGTCACTCCACCATCAAGACTTGCCTTAATTGTGATACTATGACGATTCTTCGTATCGTTCGGATTAGAGAACAACAGAATATCTTTACCCAGCACATTATCTTTGGCTTTCACACTAATCAAACTCGCCATACATACCGGTTCCTGCAAAGAAGTACGAGAAGACACGTGTTCTTTCCAAGTTTTACCCATATCGGTAGTAGTAGAAACTGCACGACTTCCACCACGATTATCACGCATATTCAGCATTAATACCCCCGGTTCTATTTCAGCAACTTGTGATTCTGTCGTATTGGTACGCGCCAATGAACTGATATGCCAAGTTTTTCCATGGTCTTTACTATAGATAATACCTGCATTGGGAATTCTATCACTTCCGATATACTGGCTGGCAAATACCAACGTACCATCATCCATCGATATACCTCTACCCGGACCTTGCAACAAGAAATACCAAGAAGGATCTTTTACCTGTTCCGTAATATTTATCGGTTCAGACCAGGTTTTACCATCATCGTCACTCTTTACCAACATAAGTTGTGCTGTGTGGTGCATATCCATTCCCGGTTGAGAATTCCACCAAGCACGTCCGTTACCCATTCCGTGTGTCCATGCTGCTATAATCCAGATAGTACCGGTTTTCCTATCCACCAAGATAGCAGGGTCTCCCACACCATTCTGAGCTTTTGGCAAACCTTCATGTTCGCCGAAAGACATCGGGATACGCATCTTTTCCCAAGTCTGTCCGCCGTCTGTACTTCTGCTCAACCCTATTTCTACATATTCTTGCAAGTCTGCGCTGTTGTTGTGGCGAACATCATATACACCAAGCAATGTACCTTTATTAGAAGTTGCAATCCCGGAATACGATAAGCTGCTACCCCGTCATCGCCGGCATGACGAACACCAACTCCCATATAGTGGGTATCAGCTTTGCGCACAACCTTCACCGGAGCAGTCCGATTATCCATCGTTACTCCTGTCATTTCCACCGATACCTTTGCAAGTACAGAAGCTGTTGGTTTCATCTGCAAACTAACCCAAAAATAGTTCACACCCGGATATAATTTTTTGGTCTACTTTTAACACAACATCTCTTTTCGGAGCTTTCACTTCCGCTTTCAAAATTAGAATAAGAAGGATTAGCAGCCAATGTTTTACCCGGAGTATTACTTGAATATAATCAACGGAGCAAAATAAGTTTTTCCTTTTCTCTCAGAACTTTCTGTTCCGCCATAATAGAGTTTCACTGCCTCTATTTCATTCAGATTCACTTCTTTGCCGAAACTAAGTTTCACATCATTCAACACCTGACTTTGCGTAGCATCTATACGCAAATTAAACAGTTCATTGTCCTGCCGTTCAATCAATACCGGAATACGAGTTTCGCGCACTGCAACCGTATCCTGCTTTTGAGCACTCATCTGTAAAGGAGAGAGGAATAAAAGAATTCCTAACAACCAAGAATTTTGTTTCATAATATTATTATTTAATTATGCGGGTAAAAATAAAA
>ENA-OQAR01000253-OQAR01000253.1-human-gut-metagenome-genome-assembly--contig:-NODE-253-length-15534-cov-6.771143_pt1 | contig 15534 bp, 12 predicted proteins | sample MGYA00242738_ERZ504533 | MGnify/ENA primary metagenome ERZ504533 (study PRJEB26092, sample SAMD00036276) | human gut metagenome | host: Homo sapiens | study: EMG produced TPA metagenomics assembly of... | reverse complement strand
CAAAAACGCCCCAGTAGGGCGTTTTTTTAGAGCGCGGGAGAGTCCCCGATGTGCACCAGAAAGCGCCTTGCTGCAAAGCAGGGCGCTTTTCTTATGTTGATCTATATTGGGAGAATCGACACTTAGTGTCGGGCCTCCCTTTTTTAGTTTATACCAGCGAATATAGTATATCAGGGCTTCGAATGTGTCTACAAAATGGAGGCAGCGCTGTATCATGAAAATCGGAACTAAAATCCGCCAAGCTGGACGGTGTTTTGCAGGCTGCCGAGAAGGGAAAACTGTGACAGCCAGGAAAATACAATCGAACCAGCGCCGGAATTGTGTGGTGTGCACAACTTCGCGCTGGTTATGGTGGCTGTAATAAAACGTTGGAGCGTGAAAAACGGCAAATAAAACCGGCTAGGGAGAAAAGAGTGGTCAGATGGTTGTCAAGAGGCATAGCACACATAGAACGCGTCAAAAAACACGCGCGCGTTAAGAATCGTCGCGTGCGTTTTTGTGATGTGTTATACTCTGTCCATTGGAATATACTTTGCCCTTGCGCCTTTTCCAGTTATTTCAGCACCTAGAATGATGAATCAAAACACAAGCTGTTACAAGAACTTTTGAAAATCGTAGATGGCTTCGATGTTTCTCCTTATGACGACGAAAAGACCGAAGTAATTCTTGACTTCAAAAACTTGTACTTAATCTACATCAAGTAAACTGCTAAAATAAAAACGCAAAGGCAGGTTATTTGTGTAAAGGTGTTGGTGTAGACTTGTTGCATGGTAATATGCAGTTGTAAAGGGAAGGCGCAAGCCTTCTCTTTTTTGTTTCAAAACAATTTGACCCAGAACGAAAAAACCTGGCTGCCTAGCAGTTGGGAGCTTTATTGTGGGCCAAAGCGTAGCCTAAAAGGAGTGATTTCTGGTGTTGGTTCGTACCAAATCATCAATGCTCAATAATGCTGTCGGGGTCAGAAGTCAAGGGTGAAATGAACTATATTTTCCCCCCTTGACATCCACCCCCCTCGGTGTTATGATGCCAACGAGACGGCAGCCGGACAAGCTTGATGCCGCCTCGAATAATTTTTGCTCTATTTGCACCCTGAATGTGGATCACACAGAGTTTGGGATTGATCCGAGGATTACGCCATGAACAAGACAAAAGATATGACCGTAGGCAGCCCCACCAAAACCATCTTCTTTTTCTCCGTACCCGTCTTGCTTGGAACCCTATTCCAGCAAATATATAACATGGCCGATACGATCATTGTCGGGCAATTTTTGGGTGAAGACGCCCTTGCTGCCGTGGGGGCGACCGGAAGCACTGTATATCTTGTAATTGGCTTTGCTTCCGGCCTTACCCAGGGCTGCGGTATTTTAGTCTCACAGGCATTTGGCGGGCACCGTCTGAACGAACTAAAGAAGGTAGTTGGCACAGCGCTCTTGCTCACAGTGGTGTTTTCAGTTATCCTCACTATTCCTACCGTTTCTTTTAGCCGCCAGATTCTGTTAGCGTTGCACACCCCTTCGAACGTACTCCTCTACGCACACGAATATCTTCGCGTCATCTTTGGCGGTATCCTGTGTACGATGGCCTACAATATTGCAGCCAGTATCCTTCGCTCTTTGGGTGACAGCCGCACACCTTTATATTTCCTCATTTTGTCGTCATTCTTGAATATTGTTTTGGATATATTTTTTATCGCGACACTACATATGGGAACTGCAGGCGCCGCTTGGGCAACGGTGTTGTCACAGGGAATTTCTGCACTGCTATGCTTTTGGTACATGTTTCACAACTACAACAATCTACGTCTCAGTATCCGCGATCTGTACCCCGATCCTTATCGGATTCTGTGTATGATACAAAGCGGCATTCCCATGGCTTTAAACCAAACCGTTACTGCGTTTGGAATTATGATTCTGCAGAGCGGCATCAATCAATTCGGTTCTTCCGTAATGGCGGCCTATACTGCCGCTTCTAAGCTTGAATCCTTGGTGATGCAACCTATGATCGCACTGGGCTCGGGCATTTCTACGTATTGCGCACAAAACATAGGAGCCAGGAAAACAAAACGCATTTTTTGTTGGTGTACGCAGCACGATGCTCCTTTCCCTTGGTGCTGCAATTCTGGGTATGGCTTTGTATGGAATTGCCTCCAAAGCCATTCTGCGGATATTTTTGAGTGATCCCTCGCCCGAAATGGTACATTATGCACTGCAATATCTCTACACAAGCGTGTGGTTCCTTTTAATTTTGGCATGGATTTTTCTGTTCCGCAATGCTTTGGTTGGGCTCGGGAACGGCCTTATCACCATAATTGGTGGCGTGGCCGAGCTTCTTTGCCGTTTTTTGTGCATTCATTTTCTGCTTCAACCTTTCGGTTTCTGGTGTATTTGTCTAACCAATCCTATTACCTGGATCGTTGCGTGCAGCCTTTTCTGCGGATTTTATTTTCGTTGGGAACACCAGCAAAAACATTGCTCAAAAAGTGCGGGATGATCCATCGCAGAAGATTATCGGGGTCTCTGCCAGTGGATTCTGTCTGAAGGAACGTCTTGGCAATCTCCGCAATGTCATCGACCAGAATTCCGACGAAATGCGAATCGCCATGATCGCCATGCAGGATGAACAGTTTGCCCATCAGACGTTTATGTCTGAACTGTGTAACCATAAACACTTCTTCTCGAATCAATTCCGGCCATGCCACAGGATCGATTTTAAGGCACCATACAGCACGTTTCAGTGCCAGATGACAAAGAGCTTACAAGAAGCAAAAACGACGTTACACAGCCCTCCAGGCATCACACAATGCATCGTATTCCCATGCAAGGTAACAATATTCCATTTTCATATCAAAACCTGCCAAACTGTGACGCTTTCGAATGAACTTTCTATATACTGCCTATCGATCTACATATCCCACACGCCCCCTGCCAGTTCCACACAAAAACCATACCAAACCACTCCCTTTGTCCCCCTAGTCCAATTGCAGCAAAGTAAAAATATAATTTGTCGAGTATATACGAGATAACTTGCAATCTGTCGAAAAAGGCCACCTTTCGGTGGCCTTTTTCTCGTAAGTGGGGAGAAAATGCGGTATAATGGTGTATTTCACCACAAAACGGGAGAGCTACCGGGAATATAAGAGCCGGGAGTATCTTTGCAAAACCTATCCCACCAGGAGGATGTGCACCGAAAACGCCAAGTGCGAGAAAACCGTGCTGCGCCATGTCTGGCAGGACTATGCGGAGATGGCGGAGCATGTCCGGGATACATGAGGAGGCGCGTTGGAATATAGAGCCTGTCACATCTCGCGCGTTCGCGGCTTACGGACGTGTGGTGAGTGGCTTTGAAGAGGAATGTGCTGCCCTTGTACAAGCGGTGACCGAGCACACACCGCTGCCGGAACGGCTGGCATATATTGGATTGACCGGAGAAAATACCGACGTCTCTGTACAACTTTGAAAAAGATGAGTTGAAAACTATAAGCCTATTGTGTTGCGGAGCGATCAAGCGTTTCGTTTTGTAAATGAATCGTGCATACAAAAAAGCAGACCCGTGAGTCCACGGGTCTGCTTTTTGTATTTGCGATAGGGTAGAGTATGGACGGGTTACGCAGGTATCGATCCGGGAGATTCGGTTTCCAAACACCCACATCCGCGGGGCTTTTCGCGGATTCGTATGGCTTTTTTATTTGTGGGCGGGCTCCTCGCCGGCTGGACATTCTCTCCCCATTTGGCAGCCGCTACCGAATGATTCGTGAAGGATTAATTGGTGGGAAGTTCGCGATAGGTCATTCTTTCAAAATCAGAATAACCACCAGCGTCCTCTCCATTGCCGGAAGCGTATAACCCCAGTGTACAGCCGACAAAACCGCCGGCATGTTCCGTGCTTAAAGAGCGCAGATCAATGTCGGAGATAACCGGTTTCCATTCACTATTGCTTTGGTAAAGAACACTGGCCACAAGCCCTTCTACGCGCAACTTCAGTTTGATGGGGAGTGCAGCCGGCAGATCCATTCGCGCCAAACAGCTGTCTTTACCATCTTTGCAAAGAGAAACAACAAGTTTGACCCCCGAATCCTGGGGATAGCACTCTGCCCGCAGATGGTTTTCGTTGCTTTGAACCATGGCAATACCGGCGCAATCACTCTCTTTGCAGAAATGCGGGATAAAGCTGGTTTCAAATTCGCAATTCCAGTGTTGCTGACGCAGCGCGAGGTATGCAGGCTCACCGCAATCCTTCAAGCTGTCGCAACGATGGAAAAGACGAACAATATGCTCTTCTGCGTGCAGTTCCAGTTCGTGATCGCGGTGATTGCGCAAAGTCAGCAATTCCAGCGGCAGAGAAGGTGTATCAAACGTATAGGTTTTACATTGGGGTACGTCGTCAGAAGGCTGCCCCTCGTAAGGCAGCGTGACTACTTCTTCAAGATGACCGACCCCCGCATTTACAACCGGCCAACCATCTTCCCAGGTGACCTTTGCCAAAAAGGTTTCACGCCCCAACAACGTGTACCCCTGGTTCGGCCGGCAAGCCAATACAACCATATACCAGTTGCCGTTTCCGTCATCCACTAAGTCGGCATGACCGACGCAGGTAACAGGATATTGGGCTCCCAAATGGCGATGCGTCAGAATGGGGTTGCAGGGGCAGTACTCGTAGGGACCAAACACATTTTTGCTGCGCGCGATCATGACGCTGTGGTGGATGGAAGTACCGCTTTCCGCATGCAAAATGTAATAGTAACCGTCCTTTTTGTACAGGTGAGGTCCCTCCGGCCAAATGGCTTTGCGCTGGAATCCGGTAAGTACAATGGTGGCATCGGGCTTTAACTTCATCGTATCCAGATCCAGAGTTTGAATCCAAATTTCGCAGTCGCCATTGTAGCGGTACCCGGCAGAACGCGGCCGTTGGCCGATATAATAGCAGGTACCGTCATCGTCAAAAAAGAGACTGGGATCAATGCCGCCGGTAGACTCACCCAAATAGTAAGGCTCGGACCAGGGCCGCGCGGATCTTTTGCAGTGACGATAAAATTTCCTTGGTCGGACACGTTGGTGGTAATCATATACCAGGTGCCCTTATGGTAACGAATGGTAGGGGCAAAAATCCCCTGGGAATGCTGACAGCCGGACAAAGGAACCTGAGAATCACGATCGAGCACATTGCTGATCAAATTCCAGTGGACAAGATCTTCGCTCTCAAAACCGGCACGCCGGGAAAATACGCAAATGTCGAATGAACCGTATAGAATTTGTTCCCTACCCGGCAAATCGAAGGGTCGGGAAAGAAGCCTGTCATGATAGGATTTTTAACGGAAAGCATAGAAAACCTCCAGGTATAAAGGTGTGATATTCTGCATGCAAAAATATAGAGTTATGGCCGCTGCATCCAAGAGGAAAAACAGATGCAGCGGCCATAGCTATTAGAGGGTGCCGCCGAACTGACTTTTCAGATTACAGGCACTGGAAAACAGGGGCGGATGCAGGAAAAAGATTTTACTCTTTTACACTGCCAATGGTCATGCCGGATACAAAGTATCTTTGCAGGAAGGGATAAAGCAGAATGATGGGAAGCATCGTCACCACAGTAGCGGCGGAACGCACGGTAACCGGCGTGACGACTGCGGTAGCGGTGTTGCCGCCGGTGGTGGCACTGCCGCTTTGCTGCATGACAGAGGAAAGAAGCTTCATCAACTCATATTGCAGGGTCGTATACTGGGTGTTCATCCGGTTGTACAACATAGCATCGAACCAGGAGTTCCACTGTCCGACAGCTACGAACAGGGCGACGGTGGCATACACCGGCTTGCACAGGGGCGAGATGATACGGGTAAAGATGGTGAAATCGTTGGCACCGTCAATCATGGCGGATTCTTCCAGCGCGCTGGGCAGACCTTCCATGAAAGTGCGCATAACCAGAACGTTAAATGCGCTGACCATGCCTGGAATGACGTATACCCAGAAAGAGTTGGTCAGGTTCATGTTGCGGTACAAAACCAAGGTGGGGATCATACCGCCGTTCACGTACATGGTGATGACCCAGAACAAAGACAGCTGGGAACGGAACAAAAAGCGTTTGCGGCTGATGATGTAGGCCAAAAGTGCGTTCGTTACCAGGGCGAAGATGGTTCCCAACACAGTTCTGGCCACCGAAACCACTGCACCGGTGAGGATGTTCTGCTGATGCAGAACCGTTTTATAGTTCGAGAGCGTAAAGATGCGCGGCCACAGATGGATGCCACCGCGTACGGCGTCGACACCGTCGTTGAAAGAAAGCGCCACCGTGTTCAGAACAGGATACAGCGTAATGGTGACGAACAAAACCAGGAAAATGGTATTGCAGGTAACAAAGACTTTGTCCATGGTGGATGATTTGATTTTCATGTGTACCCTCCCCTTAGAACAATCTGTCTTCACCGGCACGTTTGGCAATCCAGTTTGCGCCGAGAATCAGAATAATTGCAACGACGCTCTTGAAGATACCGGCTGCAGTACCCAAAGAATAATCGTTCTGGCTGATGCCCCAAGTCAAGGTGTAGATATCAATGGTTTCCGAAACACTCTTGACCAGGCCGTTGCCAAGCAGATACTGGACTTCAAAGCCTGCATTCAATACGTTGCCAATATTCATGATCAGCAGAATCATAATGGTGGACTTGATGCCAGGAAGCGTGACGTGCCAGATTTTGCCCCACCGGCCGGCACCATCCAAAGTGGCTGCCTCATACAGGCTGGGATCGATGGAGGTAATGGCGGCCAGGTAGACAATGGCATTCCAGCCGGTTTCCTTCCAAACATTGGCAAATGCAACGATTGGCCAAAAATAACCCGGATTGGCGAAGAAGTTGATGGGCGAATTCAGAATGCCCAGGTTCACCAGCATCTCATTGATGATACCGGTGGAAGACAGCGCATCGTGCAGAATACCGGTGACAACGATCCAGGAAAGGAAGTGGGGCAGATAGGAAACCGTTTGAACAAGCTTTTTGCCGAACATGTTGCGTACTTCGTTCAGCAGGATGGCGAAGATAATGGCCATTAAAAAGGTGGTCACCAGATTGAGAACGCCCATGGCCAGAGTGTTACGGATATCACGCAAAAAGACGTCGTCAGAGAACAGGAACTTGAACTTTTCCAGTCCTACGAATTTAGATCCGAAGAGGCCGTCTTTGGGTTTGTAGTCCTGAAAGGCCATTACCCAGCCTGCCAGTGGAACATAATAAAATACGATGCCGTATACAAAAAAGATAGCCGCACAGACCATCAGAAATTTCTGGCGTGAAATCTCTTTCCATGTAATACGCTTTGATGGATTTTTCATTGGAGAGTCCTCCTAAGGAACGTGTATGGCGAATCATGTGTTGCAAACTAACGTTTAAGGAGCTTGCGGGTTGAATGCATTTCATAAAAAAAGTGGCCACAGCTACACCGTGCAACCGTGGCCACTTGTATGTGTCAACGTCTATGTCGCCTGCAATAACGGGCATCAAAGACCGGCACGGCGCTCAAGCTCAGTTTGCATTTCTGCCAAGAAATCCTGCGGATTGGCTGCGTTGTACGCAGTCATGTATTGATTCCAGGTGCTTTCAAAATCAGGCGCCATAACAACTTTGGGCAGCCATTCGTGTTTGACTTCGCCCATCTTGACCCAGGCAACACCACCGGGGGTTGCGGTAGTCATTGAACCGGAGTAAGAATACATCGGGAACCAGGGGCCCTCTTCTTCTTTCACAGAACCGATCATATCGACGTAGCTGTCTACGCCGTAGGCAGCAAACACTTTCTGCAGGGGGGTGGACAGGCCGTCCATGAATTCTCTTGTCTGCTGCTCGGGCTTCATGGCGTTCTTGCCGTCCCGGCTGGTGCCCAGCCACTGCGGCATGTAGGAATAGCTGCACAGGTGTGAGGCCTTGTAGGTGGGATCCGCGCATTTCGTCCGCATTTCATCGGTGCGGTAATACAGGCCGTTTTCATCAACCAGGTAATCCTCACCTTCACGCCCCAGAAGCGAAGATCGTGGATTTCCTGATCCAGCAGATCGTTCATAAACTTAAATGCAGCGTCAATATCGGAGCAGCTGGTGGTAACGGCCACGCCGCTGGAATTGTTCAGGGTATCGGCGTAGGTGTGCCAGCGGTTTTCCATTCCTTCGTCAATGGTCAGGCCCAGCGGAACGTAGTTGCAGCCCTGCTCGTCCAAACCCTGCTGTTTGAAAACATCATTGACATTGTTCGCGAAGTCCCACCACTGGTCGCACATGCCCAGCACAGCGCCGGTGGAAAGCTTGGCGATGTATTCATCGTAGGTCTGGGTGGCGAATTCTACGTCCACGTAGCCTTTCTGGTATTCTTCGTTCAATTTCTGGAAATACCTCTTGGCAGTAGGCGTGGTATTGTAGTCAACCACCTGCATCGTATCCTTGTCTACAATGACAGAGCCATCGTTGGGATACCCATCAAGGAACTGGGGTGCATTCTCGATGCAGAAATAGCGCCAGTCTTCGCAAAGTGCCGTGTAGGGAATGTTCTTGGTACCGTTTGCCATGGTGGGGTTGGCATCGGCATAGCTTTCCAGCAGATCGAAATACTGGTCCAGGGTTTTGATTTCGGGGTAACCGGCCCATTCCAGAACACGCGCCTGAATCCAGAAGGCTTCATCGTTATGGGTGGTGGCACGATCTTCGCCATAGGTGTTCTGGAATACGTTGGCCCAATAGATTTTGCCGTCCTCCTGGCGGAAGTTGTCCCACTCTTCGTCGGTGTACATCTCTTTCAGGTTGGGATACTTTTCCAGGTAATCATCCCAAGGCACCAGGACGCCTGCATCGTAAAGAGACATCATGGCATCGCCGCCATTGATGAAGTCCGGATACTCACCGCCCGCGATGATTGTGCCGATGGCTTCTGCGTCGGTCTGGCCGGTCAGCCAGGTCTCTTTCAGTTTGGCACCGGTCTTTTCGGCAATGATGTTCATAACATCGTTGTCATCATTGATTTCGGAACCGGGCATTGCGGTAAACATCGTAAATGTTTTGATCCCATCGGACGATTCGGTGGAATTAGAACCGCCACATGCCGTTAAGCCCAGCAGCATGACCGCGGACATACTTGCCGCAAATGCGCGCCGCCACAATTTTACTTTCATAATTGGCCTCCTGTAGATAGATTTTCCGCCCTTGCGGGTTTCCCTGATTTAAGTATATATACCAAAAATGTTTTACACAACCGACAAATTCCAGTAAAAACCCCTGAAAATTATAGCTTTGCAAATTCAACGGAAGAGGAAATCGCGCTAAACAGCGAAACAATGATACAAAAAAGACAGGCAGTCCCCCATCCTTGAAGTATTTTGGAAGGCAACATGCCTGCACTTTTGTTTGGCTTATCGTTGTTTTTTAAGAATGCAAAAAACGAAAAGCAAGTGTATGATTATTCTGGTGTGAATTATTTCCCGGGAAATTCAGAATGTGGTTTCTCGGTTTTGCTCTTCCGAAAATGGGAAGGCGTACAGCCTTTCAGCTCGATAAATTTGCAAAGGAAATAATCCACATCTTTATAGCCCACATCTTCGGCAATGCGGCCGATCTGCTTGTTTGTGTACAATAACTGGCGGCACGCTTCGTTAATACGGTAAGAACACAAATAGTTTTTAAAGGACTCGCCGTTTTTTTTGCGGAAGATTTGCCCTAAGTATGCACTGTTGATATAGTATTTTTTGCCCAAGCCCTGCAACGTCAGGTTTTCCGAGTAGTGTTCCTGGATTTCCTTGTCGATAGAATCCAAAATATCGATGGAGATATTTTTTCGCAGAAGGGAAAGGTAGTCTGCATACTCGCGTGCAAAGCGGAACAGATGCTGTCGGCTCCCGCGGGAAATTCCTTCCCGGAAAGACTGCGCGCTGATAAATTGCAGCATTTCCTTCTGGTTGGCTTCGTTGTCCAAATTGGATGCAAGATGCATAAGCCGGAACAAAAGATAATTTAAGTTCAGGTTGATATCTTTGTTATGTACGCCACGCTGCTGCATTTCGGCAAACAAATGGTCTATTTCGGAGCCGATGCGTTCCTGCTCATTCAGTTCAATGGCGGTAATCAACTGATCCAGGGTATCTTTGCACAAAACGGCTCTTTCTTGCGGAACCGATAACTCTTCCTCGTAATAATAGATCGATTTTTGCTGGCGGAAGGCGCAAAGGTTTTTCAGCCCGCAGACGGTATCATACGATTCAGAAACAGTGGTGATATCGTCCACTTTTTTTGCCAACCAGAAATCGCAATTCGTGTTGTGTCGAAACACCCAATTTCTTATAAAAATCCTGGATATACTGTGTTTCGGAACAGCCGGCATTTCGGGCAAGCGCACCGCTGTAAACAAAAGCAATCCCATACCCAACGCGATCCAACGAAGCGTCATAGAAACACCGGCTCCGGTCCTCGCCTAAAATTTGCACACAGCTTTGGTACAGGTCACGCTGCACCATACGGAAGTGGTTCTCATCATCGTCATCTTCGTTGTCCGAAGAATGGCAAGCGGAAATTTCAATGTAACGAACGCCGCCCGAAAAATCCAGATGCTTATGCAGATAATCCACGCCGTTGGGATCATATTTGCCGAACAGCAACGAGATCAAACACCGGGCCTGATAGGCCAGTTCGTACTGCTCCTCCATTTTGCTGTTTTGCGAGATGTTATTGTATTTGCTGAGAATGGATAACAGATCTTGCTTTTCCACCGGTTTGAGAAGATAGTCGATACACCCGTAGCGCAGCGCTTTTTGAGCATAGGAAAACTCACTGTATCCGCTCAGAATCACGAAACCGGCGTTGGAAAGATTCTCCCGGCGAACAGTTTCCAGTAATTCAAGTCCGGTCATTTTTGGCATCATAACGTCGGTGATGACAAGGTCAACGGGTAACTTTTTTATGTACTCCAAAGCCTCCTGTCCGTCAGACAAAACGGCAGCCACTTCATAGCCTGCGGCGTTCCAGTCAATCAACGCCTGCAAACCTTGCGCAATAAACTGCTCATCATCTACGATAATAACTTTTAACATGTCACTCCGCCCTTATTGCTTTGTTTAGAGGGAACCGAATCGAAACAAGTGTTCCAATGCCCGGCTCGCTTTCCACCGAGAACTGTGCAGTATCCTCCGTCATCATGCGGATGCGCAGGCAGGTGTTCACCATGCCTACGCGTCCTTTTTCTTTTAACATTTTCAGGCTGGCGTTGCGCATCCGGTCTTGAATACGTTCTACCTCGGCCTCGTCCATACCGCCACCGGTATCTTCAATTTCCATGCAAAGCGCATCGTTTTCTGTATACACGCGTACAAAAATCCAACCGGGAAAAGATTTTGCTTCAATACCGTGCACACAGGCATTTTCCACAAAGGTGGTAATGGTCAATTTCGGAACCAGGATGTTCTGGCAATCTTCCTGCGCATTGATTTGATACGAAAGGCGCTCCCCGAAGCGATATTTTTGCAAGGACAGGTACGCTTCAACAAACGCCAGCTCACGCTTAATGGTATTGGAATCCGAGGACCAATCCACGTTTTGGCGCACCATTATGGCCAATTTCTGTATCATATCGGCGGTTTCTTCTTCTTTTTCAGGATGCTGTGCATACGGATGCTTTCCAGTGCGTTGAACAGAAAATGGGGATTGATTTGGCTGTATAAAGCCATCAGCTCTGCGTTCTGCCGGGCAATATCCATCTTCTGCTCTTTCAGTCGGCATCGGTAGGCGGTGTCAATCAGGCTGTTCATCCGGTCAGCCATGCGGTTGTAGTTGTCCATCAGACTGCCGATCTCATCTTGACCGCTTGGCCCGGAAATCTTGATCAACACGTCGCTGTCTATCTGGTTGAAGACTTTTTCCAGACGGGAAAGACGAGAAGTAATGGAATTCTCCAGCAGATTCATCAAAAGCTGCGGGGGAATAATGTTCAGGATCAGCAGCAGGATCAGGATATGGATGTTTTGGCGAATCAGGGCTAAAACGTTGCCGCTTGGTTCCATCACATAGATGTCCAGATCTTCCCCGTAAAGGGTAAAATGCTGGGACAAGCCTACCGAATCAGACGGGGAGAATGTGTCATAAGGCTGCCAACGATAATTGGGCATTGCGTTCGTAAGCAAAATCCGGTTACCGCTGCATACATAAACTGAATCGTTATACCCCATGTTCTGGAAATCGCGGTCCAGCGTGCTGTAATTGATTTCAATACACAAAAGGCGCTCCGCCTTATTGCTGTAAAGGCCATTCATCCCACGTAAAAACAACACCTGGCGCCCATCTGTTTCATCATAAGAAAAAAGAAGCCGCGGGCTGTAGCCATCCGCAGTATACTGCTGATACCAGGGCTCCTGCGAAACGGTGGATAACCGTGCAAATTCACTGCCGTTTATCAGGGTTTCATTGTCTGCATACACCCGTATGACAGAATTTGTGATCCGGGAAACACCCTGCAGCAAAGAATTGTGGATGTATTCTCGGTAACTTGAAAAATAGTCCTGGGGACTGGCATATTGCCGGCTCACAAAATCCTGAAGGGAGCTATCCATATACAGGCTGGTAGAAATCAGCGCGGAATCTTCTGTGGCGGCGGAAGCATCGACTGCACTGATTTGGCTATTTTTCCATCTGGTGCAGCTGCTCGGCATGCTCGTTCTTGGTTAATGCATGTAAAATTACAATATCGGTCAAAAATATGGGGATCAGAATACATAAAAAATAAAGATATCTAAGTTTTTTCTTCAGGCTTAAGTTATTGAGAAAACTTTCCAGCTTGATTCTGACATGATGAAACCGGTTCATACAAAGCTCCTTACCGGTGAATGTTGCAAAATGACCTTGCTATTTTTAGCGGTGCAAAGTATAATGCCAATATTAGTATAATTCAGCCGCAGAACCATTGTCAATCAAATAGTAGTGTACAATCTGAATCGCTGTTTTTGGTGAATATTTACATCCTGAAAAAAAGGAGGAGAACTCATTGAGAGGCGTTTTTAATCCGGACAGCCCCATGATGCGCGCCCTGGGCGTTGTGTGGGATCTTATTGTCCTGAATCTGCTGTTCCTGGTTTGCTGCATTCCGGTGGTCACCATTGGCCCTGCCATCACGGCTTTACATTATGTCACCACAAAAATGGCGGGTGAAAAAGACGGCACTCCGGTGGTCGGCAATTTTTTCAAGTCATTCCGGGCAAATTTCCGCCAGGGCGTACTGATGGGAATTCTTTTTGGGGCCGCAGGGGGATTTCTGGGCTATGATATCTATCTTCTATGGCATTCCGGGAATTTCCAAAACAGCATCTTTAAGATTTTGATTCCCGTGGCAGCAATCGCTTATATGATGACCTTCGTATATGCTTTCCCGCTGCTTGCAAGATTCAACAATACGGTTTTAGGTACCATACGGAATGCGTTTATCATGTCTGTGACCTCTTTGCCCAAAACCTTTTCCATGTTGTTGTTGATAGGTGCATGTGTAGCATTGACCCTGTATACACAGACCACATTGCGCTATGGATTGTTTTTGTGGTTTGCGCTGGGGTTCTCTTCGATCGCTTATGCAAATGCATTTGTTTTAAATGACGTTTTCATGAAGTGCTCAGAGCAGTACTCTTCTCAGATAAATCAGGAGCAGTCTCAGGATGCTACGGAGAATTCAGACGGCAAAGAGTAACCGTTTGACGGCATAGAAAAAAGCAAAAGAGCGCGGAAGTCATCTCCGGCGCTCTTTTGCTTTGGTCTGGAAATCAGGCTTTCAGCGTAAAGGCAGCAACGCTGCATGCGGGCAAGAGGGAAGCAAAGCTGTTGGTACCAACAGTTATGTTTGTCAACGGCTTCGGCTCGACTTGATGGGGATTATCGAACGTATTGTAGGCAGCCGCGCCGGCACCATCGCCGCTAAGCACCTGACCGGTGATGGAAGTAAACTTGCTCAGGCCATCCCAGTGAATTTCAACAGGCACAAGGGTACATTATACCGTTGCTTCTTGCGGGAACCAGATGCGGTAATGCCCGCTTAAAGCAAGCAGCGCAAAAAGATACAGGCAATTGTCATAATAACGCCGCGGTCCGGAACGGAGCGGAGTGCTAAAGAACCGGCGGAGCCATTCATCCGCGCAGGCGTCATCCAGAATCAGGGAACCCTGCGCAATGGTAGCCAGAAGCCCTACAGGATGCAGAGCATTTCCTTCAACGGGTGTGCCGTCGATCAGATAGATGCCGTTTGTTTGCCCGTGTTCCTTTTCTTCAAAAAATTGCTGAATATGTGCAGCTGTTTCTTGGGCCCAACCGTCTTTGTCCCCGAACCATTGGGCATCCAAAGCAATGTTGCCCAACGTGCGGTATGCATCGCTGAAGAACCAGTCGTGACGGTCCGGCTGATCACCCCGATGCGGGCGGCCGTCGTACTCGGCATATTCGGCACTCAAACCGGTACGGGCGTGGCAGGCTTTGCGCAGGTACTGGCGGCTGGCCGCTGCGGCTGCATGCCAGAAAGGACGGTCGCATTCGTCGCTCCACAGAGCAAAAAGTTCATAGAAATGCGGCAAATGATAAGAGGGATCGGTAAATTCACAGTTGGGAATGAATTTGATGAGATGGTTTTCGGGGTTCCACATGGGAAATCCGGAACCGGCTTCTTCGCCTTTGTGTACACATGCGTGCAAGATGCGCCGTGCCCAGGAAGCGTAATCCAGTACTCCTTCGCCGGAACCCCAGCGGTTGGCCGCAAAAAACAGGGACATGGCAAAAAATTCTTCGCCGTCAGGGGCGGGTCCATCGGAATTTTTGCTGCCGTCAGTATGACAGGACCAGGCAAAATAGCCGGCGTTTTCCCCTTCGGTGAGGTACATGTGGGTCACGACCCATCGCCACAGGCAGTCGAATTCCTTCTGGCGATTCATTTGTACGCAGAACATCATTGCGTAGGACATGCCCTCGGTACGGACGTCATGGTTCCCCGTATCCTCTATGTACATCATGTCAGGTCCGGCACAATGGCAAAGGCGAACCCCCTCCGGACCATAGAACATCTCCTCAAATGTGCTTTCCAGCTTGTTGTCAATTTCGGCCTGCGAATATCCAAGCCGTTCCAGTCTGTTCAAATATTGCCCGTTATAGTAGGCACCTTCCATAATAATTTCAGCTCCTTTTGAATCGTGTAAGGCGCAACCGATTTACTCGGTCTGCTGTTCTTGTAACTCACTATAGCAGTTTTTCGATTGTATGGCAAGCGCAAAAATGGTACGGGTATGGCGAAAAGCTGTCAGCCATTTGAAAACTCTCTGGAATACAGCAATAAATGAGGAAGACTGTTTCATCCTACATCTTTTTCAAGAATCAGAGGAACAAACAGAAACCGCAACATTCGCCTATCCTTATTTTTCATCATGGTTCTCTAAGGCAACACCGCACAATTCCCGCCTTACGGCTTAAGCACCGCTCCGGCGGCTGCGGCACGGCATCTGCGTTGCCAAAATGCTCGATAATGTCGGGTTGCGGTACCCGCATCGTGCTTCGGGGGCA
>ENA-OQAR01000252-OQAR01000252.1-human-gut-metagenome-genome-assembly--contig:-NODE-252-length-15538-cov-2.004283_pt1 | contig 15538 bp, 29 predicted proteins | sample MGYA00242738_ERZ504533 | MGnify/ENA primary metagenome ERZ504533 (study PRJEB26092, sample SAMD00036276) | human gut metagenome | host: Homo sapiens | study: EMG produced TPA metagenomics assembly of... | reverse complement strand
CTGGGGGCCGGCAAGGCCAAGACCGTCAGCATCCACCAGGGTATCCTGCATATCATCCAGCAGAGTGGCAAGGCGGTCATCAAATTTGGTAACGGGGCGGCAGACCTTTTTCAGGATGGGGTCACCAGAATCGAGCGAGCACTGTTTAATAATCAAATTGGCTATAGAGGTTATGCGGCAGAGCTTTCCTTATAGGAAAGAAACTCTGCCGTATTCCTGTGGAGCCAATATAGCGCTATGGATGCTTTACAAATAAAAATAACAGATTGGAGAGAGGACAAATGACAATCCGAAGAGGAGATATCTTATGGGCAGATCTCGGTATGTTCCCGACAACTTCGGTTCAGGGTGGAGTAAGACCGGTGATCGTAGTGAGCAATAATAAAGCCAATACATACAGTTCAGTCATAACGGTAGTTCCGCTGACATCAAGAATTTATAAGAAACGGTATTTGCCAACGCATGTTATTTATCAGCAAATATGATATGACGGGAATCCGAAAAGGAGCCTGGCACTGGCTGAACAGGTTATGAGCATTTCTACGAAATGTATTATTGAGAAATGCGGAAGAGTGAACAAGTGGAGCCTAGATCGGGTACTGAAAGCAGTACGGATTCAGATGGGAATGGAAGAGAAGACTACATAACTGTTACGAATATTTATTTTCGATAATGGTAACTATAGGAAAAGGAGGCGATGTCCATGACAACAGTTGAAAGATTAGAAGAGTTGAAAACAGTTGATATCAAAGAGATTGAACGAGATAGTTTGCCCAAGTACAAGGATTTGATTTCAGAGCTGGATAGCAGGAAAAGCAATAAGATGGAAGTGCTGCTTAATCACTCTGATAACCCATATGTATATGAAGATATGGGCTATGTCGTAAAAAGTGTTTTTTAATGCAGCAGCTTCCCTTTCCTATATAGACTGTACAAAACAGCTTGTAGCAAAGAAAGCTGGATTGGCATAAGGGAATAACTGGAACAACAAAATTTCATATTCACACAGAAGACGAAGTGTGCTATAATGCTAACAGGACTAAATTTGAATAGAGCACTTCTATTTAAGGGTTCTGTTTTGGCAGAATCTTTGGATAGGAGTGTTTTTTTATGCAAAAAAAATATCTGGATAGCAGCCAAGTACCTTCGTCTTAGTATTGAGGACGGAGATAAGGCTGAAAGTGAATCTATTGTAAATCAGTCAATTTTGATTGATAACTATATGAAATCGACATCTGATATTACTATTGTTGAGACATTTAAAGATGATGGTTTTTCAGGTACTGATTTTAAGCGTCCTGGTTTTCAGGCAATGCTCAAGGCAATCGAAAATAAGGAAATCAACTGTATCATTGTAAAAGACTTGTCTCGATTCGGTAGAGAGCATATAGATGTTGATCGGTATATTCAAAAAGTATTTCCACAACTGGGAGTACGATTTATAGCAATCAATGATAATTATGATTCTGAAACAGCAAACATTACCGATACGCATCTTGTATTACCGGTGAAATCCTTTGTTAATGACACGTATTGCAGACAGAATTCTCAAAAAGTAAGAAGCCACTTGAGTGCAAAAAGAAATATTGGAGAATATGTGGGAAATTACGTGTCATATGGATATAAAAAGTGTGATGCTGATAAAAGTCAGATAGAAATTGATCCGGTTGCTGCAAAGCATGTAAGAGATATTTTTAACTGGAAGATGGAGGGCATGAGCAATCAGCTGATTGCAGATAAAACTGAATGAACTGGGAGTTCTTGCACCGGCTGATTACAAAACGTGCGACCGGAGTAAACTTCAAATCGTCATTTCAGACACATCTGACATCCAGGTGGTCAGCAGTAGCAATTATCCGTATCTTAAAGAATCCAATCTACTATGGAGTGCTTCAACAGGGAAAATCCCAAAGAATTAACTATAAAGTTAAGGTGCAGAGGGCATTACCAAAGGAAGAATGGGTGATTTTTGAAAATCATCATGAAGGTATCGTTACAAAAGAAGAATATGAAACAGTTCAGATGTTGCTTGCGAAGGATACCAGGATAGCACCCGGAGAAAACAGACTTTATTTGTTTGGTGGGTTATTATCCTGTGGAGACTGTGGAAGTAATCTGATCCGGCGAACTAACAGTTATAAAAGGAGAAAAGACAGTTTTTTTATATCTGTTCTTCTTACAATAAAAAGAAGGATCAATGTTCCAGACATAGTATCAGAGAAGATGTGCTGATTCAGCTGGTAATGGATTCTTTGAAAATATACAGTAAGATGACGGATGCCATACGGAGTGCAATGGAGTATTTGAAAGAGAATTCTTTGGATACACAGACATTGATACAGCATGATGACCAGATACTTGAGTTACGAAACAAAGTCAATAAATATTATAAGTTGTTACATTCATTATCGGGAAATCTTGCGTCAGGAGTTATTTCTAGGGATGATTACGCTTTGCTTAGAGAACGGTATCAGACAGAAATTAAAAGTCTGGAAAGCAATATTGAAAAGCAGGAAGAGTATATGGAAAATCTCCTTGAAAATAAACTGCTGTGCGAAGAATGGGTAAACACATTTCTTGAGAAACCGTCGCTGGGAGATCTTGACAGAGATATGCTTCTTCAGTATGTGGAAAAATAAATGTCTTTGAAGGAAAAAAATAGAGATTGTTTACCGATTCCAAGATGAGTTGGTAACAGCTGCAAGACTGGCAGAACAGATTGGAAAACAAAACAGGAGGTGGCTGTATAATGGCAAGAACAAGAAATCGCCAGATGAAACAAGCTGAAGCATTTGTGCAGGCATCACCGAAGAAGATCTGGAAAGCCGGTATTTATACCAGAATATCTGTAGATATCAATGGTGAGAAGAGAGAATCGCTGGAGACACAGAAAACTGATCGCTCTTTCTTACGCAGAATCTCATCCGGATATTGAAGTTGTAAAGTTTTATAAGGATGACGGTATATCAGGTACGAAATTTGATCGAGATGACTTTGTGAGAATGCTTGGTGACATCAAAACAAAAGAAATAAATACGGTCATAGTAAAGGATTTATCACGATTTGGTCGAGATTTGGAAGAAGTATCAAAATATCTGGAAAAAATATTTCCATTTATGCAAGTGCGCTTTATATCAGTCAATGATAACTATGACAGTATCAGTCCAGAATGTGACAATCAGATGCTGGGAATCATGATATCGAATCTGGCAAATGATATGTATGCAAAAGATGCATCTGTAAAAATGACAAGTGCCATGAAAAATTAAAGATGGAGTCAGGTGAATATTGTGGTGGAGATGCTCCTTATGGGTATAAGAGAGCTAGAGATGAAAAAAGGAAAATCTACTACTGTTCCCGATCCTTTAACTGCACCGTATGTAGTAGAAATATTTGAAAAACTTGCTGCAGGGCAGTCATATTTTGAAAATTTCGAGAGAGTTTAATACCATGCTGCTGGCTTCGCCAAGGGTATACGCAAGAACTGGGAAGTTATTCTTGGATAGAATTGACGAAACGGATATGCATTGGCAATCATCTGTAATTAAACAGATTGCGGAAAATAGGCACTATTTGGGAAATACTTATTCACATAAAACAAGAACTTCACTTCTTACAAAAGAAAAAAATGTAATGTTGGATAAAGAAGAATGGATTGAACATGTGAATACCCATAAGGCTATAGTGAGTGCTGAATTATTTGAAAAAGTACAAAATGTAATCAAATTAAAGCAGGAGAAAGCATTGCCCAAAAAAAGATTTATCGAATATGCAGACTCATGGAAAACAGGATAATAAGTATGTTGGATTGATATACTGTGGTGACTGTGGCGCTAATATGGTTCGGAGATACTATTACAGCGAAAAGAATGGTGTTTTGTATTACAATTACTATTTCATTTGTGGTAATTATGCAAAAATTTCCAAGGAAAAATATAACTGTAATCGCTGGAAAGAAGAAGTAATTGATGAACTGGTGTATCGGGCACTCATCATGCAGCTAAAAACAGTATGTGAATTAAAAACGCAACTGAAACGCTTTAATGGTGAATATTTTGAAACATTCCAAAAATAATTTGAACAGGGAACAGAGTAAAATTGTTCAGCTCAATAAAAGGAACGAAGCAAGACGATTTGAATTATATGAGCAATATGTTTCGGGCGAGATTGATACGGATGCATATAATCGTATGACAGAAAGAATAACCGTGGTCGAAAAAAGACCTGGTTACAAGACAGAAAGAAATTGAGAAGAGTAGAAAAATTACAGAAAAAATTGTGTAAAAAGAACTTCTCGTGGCTTGCTGAATTCAGTAAAGGAAAGAATTTAGAATTCCTTACAAAAGATGTTGTCCGTTCTTATATAAAGAAAATCTCTTTATATGAAGACAAACGTATAGAGATCGAATTTAAATTTCAAGATGAAATACAGGCGTTATCAGAAATTTTAGAGGAGGGGGTGATCAGATGTCAGATGGTAAATGCATAGTAAAGTATTTAAGATTGTCGCTGGAAGATGAGGATATGCTGGATGAATCCAATAGTATTACCAATCAGAGAATTGTGATTGGGCAATACATAGCCAGTAAAAATGAGTTCAAAAATACGGAAGTGTTAGAATTCAAAGATGATGGCTATAGTGGAACGAATTTCGATCGCCCAGGATTCCAAAGTATGATGGAATTAGTAAGAGATGGAAAAGTCAGCACAATTATAGTGAAAGACCTTTCTCGATTCGGCAGGAATCATATAGAGGTTGACACATATCTGGAACAAATTTTTCCATTTTATGAATGTGAGATTCATAGCAATCAATGATAATGTTGATAGTATGAAATATGAATCTGGTATGCCGGGAATAGATGTTGGTTTCAGAAATATTATTAACGAACATCATAGCATTGATACTTCCGTTAAAGTAAAAAGAACTTTGATACAGCGTCAGAAAGCTGGAAAATATATGGGAGCGAGAGCACCGTATGGATATTTGAAGCCTGATGAAGATGTGACCAGCCTCGTGATTAATCCGGAGACAGCGCCTGTTGTGAAGATGATATTTCAGAAATATCTTAATGGAATGAATATTACTCAGCTGGCACGTTACCTGAATGAGCAGAAAATTATGAGTCCAGGTCAATATAAAAAGAGAAGTTCTGAAAACTGGTGTGAAGAAAACAACAGAAAAAATATATCTGGTATCCAGTAACTGTAAGACTGATACTGATGACAGAAACGTATACGGGAACTACGATTGGCGGCAAGTGGAAAGTTGCTTCGGTAGGAAGTAATAAGCATTTGAAAACAAAAGAAGAAGACTGGATTGTGGTTGAGGGTACGCATGAAGCGATTGTTTCTAAAGAGGTGTTTGATGCTGTACAGGAAAAGTTGGAATTAAAATTCCAGAAAGAAGGAGCAAAAACCCACAATAATAATTATCCGCTGAAAGGATTGGTAAAATGTGGGGGATGCGGTCAGAATCTACAGCATGTAACCAGATGCAATCCGCACTTTAAGTGCCCAAGGAAATTTAATGCGGCAAATCAAGATTGTGTAACAGACAATTTATATGATGACGAGTTCAATGAGATGATTTTCAGGGCAATAAAGCTGTTTGCAAAGATCAGTGATGATGCTGAACCGGTACTCGAATTACAGAAAGTAGAATTAAAAATCAAAAGTGAATGGAGCTGCAAAAAAGATTCGGGATGCCAAAGACAGTATTAGCAGATACAAGCACCAGAAGACTGAACTATATATGCGATATGCAATGGAAGAAATCTCAGAAGAAGAGTTCACCAGAAAAAATGACAAGCTGGATAAACAAATTGAGAAAGAAACCTTAGCGATAGCGCAAATGGAGACAGAACAGAGTGAAGCGGCTGAACGTTTATTTGAACTTCCGCCCGATGGCAGACAGTGCCTGACAGACCTGATACGAAGGAAATAAGCAATTAACCAGAGAGATAGCAGTAACTTTTATTCGTGGTATCAAGGTATATAATGATAAGCGAATAGAAATTGAATGGAATTTTGCTGATGAGCTGGTGAAGTATGTAGAGCAGGTGCAGAAAATCTGCAGTTGAAGTGATGATGGACAAATTACAAAAAATTTTGTGTCATTAGCTTGACACAAGGGGGACGTCACGCTGACAATACGGTGGATTTACAGGAATTCATGATCATGCCGACGGGAGCGGAAAATATGGAGCAGGCGATCCGAATGTGTGCGGAAGTATACCAGTTTCTCAGAATTATCCTGAAACAAAAAGGTCTGTCAACAGCAGTCGGGGATGAGGGAGGTTTCGCACCGGATCTTTCCGATTCAGAAAGCGTCCTGGAAGTGATTCTGGAAGCAGTAAAAAAGGCAGGGTATGAACCCGGAAAGGATATCAGCATTGCAATTGATGCTGCGGCAAGTGAACTGTACGATGAAGAAAGAGGCGTTTATGTTTTCCCCGGAGAAGGAAAAATGAAAGGGGAAGAAGTTCTCAGGGATTCCGGCGAGATGATAGAATATTATGAAAAACTTGCAGAGAAGTTCCCGATTGTTTCCATTGAAGATGGACTTGAGGAAGATGACTGGGAAGGCTGGAAACAGATGACAAAAAGACTGGGAGACAAAATACAGCTCGTAGGTGATGATCTGTTTGTCACGAATATCAACGTCTTGCATGTGGTATCAAACTGGGAGCGGCAAATGACCATTCTGATAAATTAAACCAGATAGGAACACTTTCAGAAGCATTGGATGCAGTGGAAATGGCACAGAAAGCGGGATACAGGGCAGTAATTTCTCACAGATCAGGAGAATCGGAAGATTTCATTTATCGCAGATCTGGCAGTTGCCACAGGTGCCGGCCAGATTAAGCAGGTGCACCCTGCCGTTCGGACCGAAATGCCAAATATAATCAGCTTCTTCGTATCCATGAGGCATTGGGAGAACTGGCAGTGTATGAAAATCCTTTTAAAGAAAATGAAAAAAATTGTTAAGAAACCTGACAAAAACTCTGAATTGTGGTTGAAATCCCCATCCGGCTATGTTACAATGAAACTCAGTTGATTAGGAGGTGTAACGAAGTGCAGATTATTAAGATCATTCTGAGTGTCATTTTCATAATAGATTGCATCGCTCTTACAGTAGTAGTTCTTATGCAGGAAGGTAAGCAGCAGGGACTTGGTGCTATCGCCGGAGCAGCAGAAACATACTGGGGTAAGAACAAAGGTCGTTCCATGGAGGGCGGACTTGTTAAGGCAACCACTATTATGGGAACTTTATTTTTTGTAATTTCTGTAGCATTAAATATGCTTGGTTAATCAGAAAAGAAATTTGAAACACTCTTGTTATGTGCAAGAGTGTTTTTTGTGTCATAAAGAGCTGAATCAGATAAAAAGTCCTCTGCGGAGGCTGTGAGGAGTAATATGAGTAAAAAAAGATATGGACAGAAGAAAAAAAGTTTTATCCTGGAACTGATGGGAGATCCTATTTATCAGCCAATGAGACTCCGCGAGATTTCTTCTCTTCTGAGACTTTCAAAAGAAGAGAAAAGAGAGCTGTATGATGTTCTGGACGAACTTTGCGAGGAAGGAAAGGTATCTGTAGACCGCAAGGGCAGATATGAAAAGGTCAAAGGAAAATGGAAAAAGAAAAAAGATGACCGTTATTACGATGACCGAAGAGAAGAATACGGATCAGAGTATGGCAGAAAGAAGAAAGATAAAAATAAAAAAGATAAAAATAAAAAAGAGCAGCCGGAGGGAATCCAGGCTGAGGGAACATTCATCGGACATCCCAAAGGTTTCGGCTTCGTAGAATTGAAGGGCAGGATGAGGATATCTTTATTCCTGAAAGTGATACAGGAACAGCTATGCATCAGGATAAAGTAAGGATCATCATCAGAAATGAACAAAAAGAGGGAAAACGCCAGGAAGGCGTAGTTGTGAAGGTTCTAGAGCGTGGTATGCCTGAAATTGTAGGAACTTATCAGTTAAATCGGGATTTCGGTTTTGTGATCAGTGATAATCCGAAAATTTTCCAAAGATATCTTCATTCCGAGAAAAGAAGCGGCAGGAATAAAAAAAAATGGTGATAAAGTAATCGTGGTGATTACAGATTATGGTTCCGGAAATAAGAATCCTGAAGGAAAAATTAAGGAGAATCTGGGAAATATCCGAACACCGGGTACAGATATCCTGGCAATCGTCAAGAGCTTCGGAATCCCAAGTGAATTTCCTGAGAAAGTAATGAAGCAGGCTCAGCGTGTTCCGGATCATGTGCTGGATGCAGACAGAGATGGAAGACTGGATCTGAGACATCTGCAGACAGTCACTATTGATGGCGAAGATGCCAAAGACCTGGATGATGCGATTTCCCTGACAAAAGAGGGGGACATTTACCATCTGGGAGTCCATATCGCAGATGTAAGCAACTATGTACAGTACAACAGTGCTCTGGACAGGGAAGCACTGAAAACGTGGAACCAGTGTTTATCTGGCAGACCGCGTTGTGCCAATGTTGCCGGAACGTCTTTCCAATGGAATCTGTTCTCTGAATCAGGGAGAGGACAGACTGGCGTTGAGCTGCTGATGGACATTAACGAAAAGGGTAAGGTAGTTTCCCATCAGATCGCGGAAACAGTGATTAACGTAAATGAGAGAATGTGCTATACTGATGTAAAGAATATTCTTGAGGACACAGACGAAGAAGCAAAGAAACGGTATGAGGCACTTATCCCGATGTTCTTTATGATGAAAGAACTGTCCGGAATCTTACGAAACAGCCGTCATCACAGGGGTTCCATTGACTTTGATTTTCCGGAGAGCAAGATTATTCTTAATGCAGCAGGAAAAGCAATCGATGTTAAGCCATATGAAGCAAATGTGGCAACCAAAAATCATTGAAGATTTCATGCTGATGGCAAATGAGACTGTGGCACAGGAATACTGCACAGAAGAGATTCCGTTTGTATACAGAACCCATGATAATCCGGATCCGAGAAAGTGGAGAGTCTTCTGACATTACTTCACAATCAGGGTGTGAAGATTCAGAAAGCAAAAGAAGAGATCACTCCAAAAGAAATTCAGCAAATCATCGAAAGTATCGAAGGGCTTCCGAATGAAGCAATGATCAGCCGTCTGGTGCTGCGTTCCATGAAACAGGCGAAATATACAACAGAATGCAGCGGTCACTTTGGACTGGCAGCAAAATATTACTGCCATTTTACATCTCCGATCAGAAGATACCCTGATCTGCAGATCCACAGGATCATTAAGGATAACTTACGAGGCAGACTGATGCGTGAAGGCAGAACCGAACACTATGCTGAAATCCTTGATGAAGTTGCGAGACAGTCCAGTGTATGTGAACGCCGTGCAGATGAGGCAGAACGTGAATCAGACAAGCTGAAGAAAGCAGAATATATGTCCTACCATCTGGGAGAGGAATTCGAGGGAATTATCTCAGGCGTTACCGGATGGGGGCTTTACGTAGAACTCCCAAATACAGTAGAAGGTCTGGTACATGTCAACACTCTGCGGGATGACTACTATATCTTCGACCAGGAACCTACGAACTCCGCGGAGAGATGACAAAGAAAGTCTACAAAATTGGGAGATAAAGTCTGTGTCCGTGTGGCAGATGCAGATAAAATGCTCAAAACAGTAGATTTTGAGCTGGTTGCTGATATCTGGAATGATGAAGAAGAGAATTAAATAAAAATGGCTTGGAGGATATTATGGCAAAGAAAAAAGGAATGAAGCTGATTGCCAATAATAAAAAGGCATTTCATGATTATTTTATAGAAGATACTTATGAAGCCGGTATTGCCCTTGCAGGAACAGAAGTAAAATCCCTGCGTATGGGTAAGTGTAGTATTAAGGAATCCTTTATACGTGTGGAAACGGAGAGGTTTACATCTACGGAATGCATATCAGCCCTTATGAAAAAGGCAATATTTTTAATAAAGATCCCCTGAGGATCCGTAAGCTGCTGCTTCACAGGTATGAGATCAACAAAATCGAAGCAAAGTTAAAAGAGAAAGGTCTGACGCTGGTACCTCTGAAAGTTTATTTCAAAGACAGTCTGGTAAAAGTAGAGATCGGAATGGCTCGAGGTAAGAAACTTTATGACAAGAGACAGGATATCGCAAAGAAAGACCAGAGAAGAGAAGCAGAACGTGACTTTAAGGTTAAGAATCTATATTGATAATATTACCAAATCCTTTGGCTCAAAATTGTGAAATGTTATGAAAAAATTAATGGATATTGCAAAAATATTCGAAAATTCGTATAATCTATCATATAGATAAAAAAATAACAATTCATTTTTCAGGCAGATGAGCTGAAAGGAGTGGTGCCCTATGAAAACAATCACGATCAGCAGACAGTATGGAAGCGGTGGAAGACACATTGCAGCTTTGCTTTCAGAAAAAATGGGAGTTCCCTGTTACGACAGTAAGCTTTTGCTGAAGGAAGCAGAGAGGCATGGAATCAGCCAGGAAATCATCAATGAATTTAAAGGCAAGACCAGTCTTCTCTATGCAATCGGAGTAATGATGTCGGAAGAATCGCAGGATAAAAAACGCCTGACAATTCCGGAGAAGATGTTTCATGCGCAAAAAGAGACAGTGAAGCGCCTGGCACAGGAAGGTCCATGTATTTTTGTGGGAAGATGTGCAGACCAGATCCTGAAAGATGATAATCAGCTGCTTCGTGTGTATATTTATGCATCTGATATGGAAGACCGTATTAAACGGATCAAGAAAAATAAGCATATTTCTCAGAGAGAGGCACTTGACAGAATTGCATATAAAGATCGTCAGAGAAGAGATTATTATAACTTTTATACAGGACATGAATGGGGAAAAATGGAAAACTATGATATCTGCCTGAATACTTCGGTTTTATCAGAGGAAGAATGTGTGGAACTTCTGATGAAGCTTGCAGAATAGAAATATATTAAATATGACCACAAAGGGATGAGAAAGGACTGCCAGAGTAACATGGCAGTCCTTTCTGTTGGAGTATCCGCTGATTACAGTGCGTGTTTCCTTGTGTGCAATAATATGATATCAGGGTCAGATACTTTTTAATCCTGACATCATAATATGAAGTAGGAAAAATGTGATTTTTCATAAGAATGCGTCCGCAGGCAGAAACTTTAAAACCTGAAAGTCTTAAAATTGTATGAAATCGGCAGAGGCTTAGTTGACAAGTTTTCGATACTCTGCAATAATAGGAAAATTGAAAAAATGACATTGTTAAAAAGAAAAAAGATATTCCATATAGCAGGAGGGAATATATTATGAAGAAACGTTATTTTAATACTGGCAGGTCTTCTGGTAATGACAGTGGCAGCTGCCGGATGTGGTAAGAAAAAGACAACAGAGACAGCACCTGTAGAGGTAACAGCTACCCCGACTCCTGAGGTAACCAAGGCAGTCGATATGGTGGATATGCAGCAGACAGCAGATGAAGACATAAAGAATATAATGGGAGAGAAGACTTCTACAGCATCTAAGATTGTGTTTGTAAATAATACAGGGGATGACATCCAGTCACTCTATATCCGCACTCATGTGGATGAAGACAGTGAGGATTATGATGCAGACGAGGATGGAGGATGGGGAGATGATCTCATCAATGGAATGTTTACTCTGACAGATAAGGACAAGGCACTGTATTATATGCAGACTGCAAATACACAGACATCAGGTACACAGACATCAGATACACAGACAACATCCAACAAGAGTACAGCTTCCTATGATATCCGTATTGCATATGCTGATGAGGACAAGAATGAATGCTTTTTCCGCGATATTCCGCTTGGAACAATTTCGCAGATTACGTTATGTATGGATGGCACAGATGATGATGCGATCCCATATGCAAAAATATCTGACAGGTACATCAACAAAAAGAAGTATCCACGCTTGATGCGGTAAAGGAACGTCTTGGCATTACAGATGACAGTAAGTCAGAATCAGATTCCACAGACGACAGTGATAAGAATTCTACAGATAATTCTGATTCAGCAGATAATAATAACAGCGGTGACCAGAATACAGATGACAATGGAAATGGCAGTAATAATGGTTCTGATGATGGAAATGGTGGAAGCACAGATAATGGAAATGGTGGAAACGGCGGTGGTGGAAACACAGATCAGGATAACAATGGCGGCGATATGATTTCCATAGCAGAACAGTATATCGGTCAGTCTCTGGATGCACTGGAAGGCGCATGCGGTTCTCCACAGGGCAGCAGCTATGAGGATGATCCTGAGACAGGTAAAACAGGATTCCATTATTACAGCAATTTCACAGTTTCTACAACAGTTGATGAAAATGGTAATGAAATTGTTGCCGGAATATGGTAGAATAGAACTACGAATGTAACAGAGGAGGTATTCCGATCCTCTGTTACCTGCGATAAAATTAATTTCAGGAGACAGTTACTATGAAACGTGTATTATTAAAATTAAGCGGTGAAGCCCTTGCCGGTGAGAAGAAGACCGGATTTGACGAGGCGACTGTTATTGAAGTTGCAAAGCAGATCAGGACAATTGCTGAGGAAGGACTGGAAATCGGCATTGTGATCGGCGGAGGTAATTTCTGGAGAGGACGCACCAGTGAGACTATCGACAGGAATAAGGCTGATCAGATTGGTATGCTTGCAACAGTTATGAACTGTATTTATGTATCTGATATCTGCAGATACCTTGGATTAAAGACAGAAATCTTTACACCATTTGTATGCGGTGCATTTACAAGCCTTTACTCTAAGGATGCAGTGGAAGCAAGCTTTGCACAGGGCAAGATCGTATTCTTTGCAGGCGGTACAGGACATCCTTACTTCTCCACAGATACAGCCACTGTACTTCGCGCAGTAGAGATCGAAGCAGAAGCAATCCTTCTTGCAAAAGCTGTTGACGGAATTTATGACAGTGATCCGAAGACAAACCCGAATGCAGTAAAATATGATGAAATTTCCATTGAAGAAGTAGTTGCAAAGAAACTGGCAGCTATGGATCTGACAGCATCGATCATGTGTATGGAACAGAAGATGCCGATGCTGGTATTTGCACTGGATGAAAAAGACAGCATCATCAATGCAGTACATGGCAAATTTGTCGGAACTAAGGTTACTGTATAAGTAAGGCTTATAAGTCAGTTTACAGAGAAAGTGTAATATAAAAAACTATAAAAAGAGGGAGACGAACCTAATGGATGAGAGAATTCAGAAATATGAAGAGAAGATGAAAAAGACACTGGCAAGCCTTGAGAGCGAACTGGTTACAATTCGTGCAGGACGTGCGAACCCGCATATCCTTGACAAACTCGCCGTAGATTATTACGGAGCTCCGACACCTCTTCAGCAGGTGGCAAATATCACTGTCCCGGAAGCTCGTATGATCCAGATCCAGCCATGGGAAAGCAGCCTGATCAAAGGAATTGAGAAAGCAATCCTTACCTCTGACCTTGGATTAAATCCAAGCAACGATGGTAAAGTAATCCGCCTTGTATTCCCGGAACTTACAGAGGAACGCCGTAAGGAACTGGTTAAAGATGTCAAGAAAAAAAGGCGAAGCAGCCAAAGTAGCAGTCCGCAACATTCGTCGTGATGCAAATGATGCATTTAAGAAACTTGCAAAACAGGATGTATCTGAGGATGAGATCAAAGAACTTGAGGAGAAAATCCAGAAGAGCACAGATAAATATATCAAAGAAGTTGATGCGGCAGTGGATGCAAAGAGCAAAGAAATCATGACCGTATAAGGGAAACGAAAAGGAGAGCTCCATGAATGCGGGCTCTCTTTTTATCTGAATGAGATAATGGACCGGAAACTGTGGTTCATTATGATGAGACAGTAAGGTTAAAGGAATAACAGGATAAGAAAAGGAAACAAGAGTATGAATGTACCAAATCATATTGCCATTATTCTGGATGGTAATGGACGCTGGGCGAAGGCAAAGGGAATGCCCAGAAGCTACGGACATGTGAAGGGCTGTGCAAATCTGGAAACAGTCTGTGACTATATGAAGGAGCTGGGAGTTAAATATGTGACTGTATATGCTTTTTCCACAGAGAACTGGAAACGTTCCAAAGATGAGGTGGACGGTCTGATGAAACTGTTCCGAAGTTATATGAAAAAATGTATTAAACTGGCAGATAAGAACAAAATGCGTGTCCGGGTGATCGGAGAGGTTTCGGCATTTGATCAGGATATTCAGGAAAGTATTGCACGTCTGGAACAATATTCTCAGAAATATGATGAAATCTATTTCCAGATTGCATTAAACTACGGCAGCAGAGATGAGATCATAAGAGGTATCCGCAAACTTGCTCAGGATGCTGCAGATGGAAAGTAAAGCCGGAAGAAATTGATGAGCATGTTTTTGACAATTACCTGGATACGGCAGGAATCCCTGATCCGGATCTGATGATCCGCACAAGCGGTGAATTGAGACTTTCCAATTTTCTGTTATGGCAGATGGCTTATACAGAATTTTATTTCACAGATGTGGCATGGCCGGATTTTAATAAAGCAGAGCTGATTAAGGCTATTGAGAAATATAATCAGAGAGACAGAAGATACGGCGGAGTTAAGGAGGAGTAAAGAATGTTTAAGACAAGACTCTTAAGCGGAATCCTGCTTGTGATTATTGCGCTTGCCACTATTATCAGCGGTGATTATGTGCTGTTTTTCACACTTCTTGCGGTTTCTCTCATTGGAATGAGAGAATTGTACAGAGCAATGAAGGTGCAGGATGAGAAGATAAATCTGCTGGCAGCAGCAGGCTATTTAGGCGCAGTATTATATTATCTGCAGTACTGCTTGATTTTGAGAGGTATGGAGTGCTGGCAATCATTTTCGGACTTGTGCTGCTCATGTTTGTATACGTGTTCACTTATCCAACCTATGAGGCAGGGCAGGTAATGCCTGCACTGTTTGGTATTGTGTATGTGGCAGTTATGCTGTCGTTTATTTATCTTACCAGAGAGCTTCCCGGTGGAAAGTTCCACGTATGGCTGATCTTTCTGTGCTCATGGGGATGTGATACCTGCGCATATTGTGTGGGAATGCTGATCGGTAAACATAAAATGGCACCTGTCCTCAGCCCTAAGAAATCTGTGGAGGGAGCTGTGGGTGGTGTGGCAGGAGCTGCACTTCTTGGTGTGATCTATGCAGCAGCCACTCAGGGACCGATGTTGGAATATGCTGTGATCTGTGCAATCGGAGCACTGATCTCCATGGTAGGCGATCTGGCTGCATCTGCGATCAAGAGAAATCAGGGGATTAAAGATTATGGAAAATTAATTCCGGGACATGGAGGAATCCTTGACAGATTCGACAGTGTGATCTTCACAGCACCGGTTATTTATTTCCTCTCTCTTGTGATGATTGAGATCTAGAGCGTGTCTGAAAAATCATTCCCGCAATCTGCACGCCCCACTTTGCGGGATATTTCACCCGAATTCAGTTGCCGTAGCCCGCTACGCGCCCTCATCCGGGCAAAATATCCCACAAAATTGTGAC
>ENA-OQAR01000251-OQAR01000251.1-human-gut-metagenome-genome-assembly--contig:-NODE-251-length-15541-cov-2.287725_pt1 | contig 15541 bp, 17 predicted proteins | sample MGYA00242738_ERZ504533 | MGnify/ENA primary metagenome ERZ504533 (study PRJEB26092, sample SAMD00036276) | human gut metagenome | host: Homo sapiens | study: EMG produced TPA metagenomics assembly of... | reverse complement strand
GATTTGCTGTGCCTGCTCAGGAGTGTATTGGGCATGTAATACAGGTGCCACTAAAAAAGGATGATCCAAACATATACTCACTGCCCATGTTCCATGTCTTAGGATCACTGAGAAAATCCATGAATAGTGCCCGCATAAACGTGGAATTACGATGACTTACTTCCCAAGATGTAGAATAGATATAAGGCATCAACGAATAACGGAGTTTTTATAGCATCAACCAATGCATCATACACCGGCTCACCAGCTTTACCATAGAGGAAAATTTCGCGAGGTGCATCAGCCCCGTGACTACGCATCATTGGACAAAATACACCGAATTGCGCCCAACGCACATACAATTCATGGAACATAGGATTTTTTGTAGCCGTTCCACCTCCCAAGCTATTGTTATAAGAACCAGCAAAGAATCCGCCAAGGTCAGTATTCCAATGCGGCATTCCCGTCAGAGAAAAATTCAACCCGGCAGTAATTTGCCTACGAAACATATCCCATGAAGATCCTACATCGCCCGTCCATACATTTGAGCCATAACGTTGTTGCCCCAAGAATCCTGAACGGGTCAAGATAATGACACGCTTATCGCGAGTCAGAGCACGCTGATGATCAGCACTCCGCCTCACTGTTACGAGCGGAAAAGCGTTCCGTACGCTACGGAAGGAACCGGAATAAGTCTGTCGGTCGAAATCCGAATCTTTGGGGTTAAAGTGGTCAGGTTCTGTCGAGTCCATCCACCATCCGTCCATGCCAAGCTGAAAGATACCTTTGTTCAAGTAATTCCAATAAATATCACGAGCCTTCGGATGATATGGATCATAAACCTTCACGCCAGAAGGATAATCAAAGTTAGGCGGCCATCCTTCCACACCCGATTCGGGCCATGTAGCCATATCCATCAGCAACCCTTCCTTCTCAAGTTCCTTGAAAGGTTTAGTCTTTGGACCAAAAGAAGACCAAATGGAAATCATCATGTGTGCATTCAAGCCGTGGACTTCATCAATCATCCTTTTCGGATCACGGTACTCGTAATTCAGGAACTCCATTGCATTCCATAAATAGTTACTTTCCCAATATTGCCAATCCTGAATGATACAGTCAAGCGGTATGCCCAATTCACGGTATTTCTTCACAACACTTACCACTTCATCCTGGCTCTTATAGCGCTCTTTGCTTTGCATAAATCCATAACTCCACAAAGGCATCATAGGAACAGAACCAGTCAGCAAGCGAATCTGTGCAATTACACCGTCAGCCGAACCGCCATACATGAAATAATAATCGATACAATCGCCTACATCTGAACGGAACGACGTTTCCTCTTCATTGTCAACATACATCGTACCTGCATAATTATCCCAAAATACACCATATCCCTTAGTCGACTGAAAAACAGGAGTTACGTCTTCTGTATTGCCTTGCACCAGATACTTCTCTATTCCACGTTGCATCATCTGTCCGTTTTGAAGTTGTCCAAGTCCATAAAGCCCTTCATCCTTATCGGTTTTAAAACTTTGGTAAACAGAATAAGTAGCCCGCCCTGCGTCATTGACAGGTATGAATGCCTTCACATTCTCCAATTCCTTCAATAGGGGCATCCCATTACGTGTTTCATAAATCAGAACACCTGTTTTTGTGTCTAGTTTCACCGTCAGTAAACGCTCTTCATTACAATATTGCCATCTTCCGACGTAGAAACTTTAAGAGCCGTTTTTTCAGGTCTTGCAATAACCGAAAGACTTTTTCTTATCTACCGATTGCCCATGCGGCATTTTTCAACACGCGCAGACTATTAGCATTAAACCATTGCACTTCCACATCTATCTTTTTCCCAAAAATAGAAGCCTTAATGCCTGTTTCTGTCCGCTGATATTCCTGCGACCACACCAAAGTGGTCAACAGACAACAGAATGTAAAAATAAGTTCTCGTTTCATAAACTCTAACTTTATATTAGTTATCAATAAGTATTAATTAACCTTCCACCAATCCAGCATAAACTATTTTTATTCTATCTCCTCAAAGGGATAAGCTTATCTATCATCATTAATAAAAACTTCCATAGCAATATCAAAACAATTGTCTATATGCTAAAAACACTTACCCTTATCCTATTTCCTCAACTTAACCCATACCACAAAACCTCCGCGAGGCTGGCACTCTATATTCAATTCTTTGGTATCGAATGCCGAATTTTCAATTTTTATTTGTTTCCCATCAGTAGTATCCGAAAACAGTTGGATAAGCTGAATAGAATCTTTAATAAACTCCAAATTCACACGAAATGATTTTGTATTTTCCGTACCATTCAAACCGGAAATATACCAACTATCCTTACTTTTACGAGCAATAACAACACTTTCAGCCGGATAACCGGACAGCAGTCTGGTATCCTCCCATGCAACCGGAAGATACCTGATAAAGTTCTGTACCTCTACCGGTTGTTGCCTATACCCTTCAGGACGATCTGCCAAATGCTGTAGAGCCGACTCAAAAATAACAAGTAACGCCAATTCATGCGCATCGGTAGTGATATGTGGATGTTGTGAATTGGTAAATGTACAAGGCGTATAGTCCATCGGACCTATCACATTACGGGTAAAAGGCAAGGTACAATTATGCCAAGCTGCATTATCAGTCAATGTCGGTTTATTATTATACCATTCGGACCCATATACCGCTTCCACACTCATCAGGTTTGGGTATGTCCGTTGCCAGCCTCTGGGAATAGCTGCCCCATGAAAATTGACTAACAATTTATGCCTGGCTGCATCCTCCAGCAAATCAATATAATAATTCATCGTACCTATAGAATCTCCACCAAAAAGTCTATCTTAACTCCCTGAATACCTATTTCTTTTAGCCATTCAAATTCTTTGTCACGCACTTCCGGGGTATTCAACCGATATAACGGAGTAGGATCACACCATGCAGTAGAAGAATTATACCATATCAAAAGGAGTTACATTTTTTCTCTTTACAATAGTTCATTGCATCATTCAGATTTCCTCCATTCCCCATTGCATCCCATTCCCAATCAATCAACATATAGGGCAAATCAAAGTCTGCGGCAAAATCAATATATTTCTTCACTATTTGATAATCCTTAGAACCATGATTATATGCCCAATATATCCAAGAGACCAATCCAGGTTTTATCCATTGGGTATCTTGGATTTTACATGGTTCACTCACATCAGTTACCAAAGTCGATTCGACAATATCAGCTAATGTTCCTATGATAGCGACACGCCAAGGTGAATACCAGCCGGATGGGCATATCAACCGTTCATCCGATAATTTTTATCTTATAGATAGAAGAATCAGCTGCATTAGTAAGATAAGCTCCTGTGTTATCACGTAATATGTTGGCTTCGGTTAATAGTACAAAAGCGCTGTCCGAAGGTTGGAACAAATGTTGGAAAACTCCACCTCACGTCCCTCAATTATCTCGCAACGCCGTCCGTAATTTGGCCAATAAAGCCTCATAACCTACAGTAAAATTTTTGTGTCCAACGCTTGATACCTGGAGTAAAAGCAAATGCAGTGTACTCATCAAGAACCACAATCTCTTCTTTGGTTTTAGGAAGATGATAACGGAAAGCTATACCATCATTATAAACCCGGAAATAAGATCTACCCGAAGTCCTTTGACATTTTCAAACCGATAAGTACATTCAATTAGCCTCATTATGGCAATGCCTGCGTTTACCAGTCAAGCATTTCATAATCATCAACTACAGAAGTTACAGGAGTTGAGCTTATCAATTTAAAGCAATCATCCGTATCCGACGTTTTTTAGACCTATTTCAGGTAATGACATCATTTTAACTTTATCCCGCCCACTATGATAAATAACAGAAAAACCTTTTTTCAGCATGATATTCAATGGCTATCTTACCGTTAGGAGATTGTAATAAATTGTTCTGCATCGTACATGAAATGCAGGATAAGCACAACATGCAATGATAGTAAAATATTTCATAATCATTAAATTGTTCAATGTACCTTCTATTATATTTTAAGGAAAAAGAGAATACTTCATCAGCACCCTCTCTTTCCTCTCTTTTTTAATTATTCATATAGATAAAACATACGTTCCATCATACTCCATTTTTCTTTAGCAAGTTCCCCTTTCCTGCATTGTTGGAATACCGATACAAAATCTTCCCATTCCTGCTGTCGGGGTAAAGTCGCAAGTTTAGCCATAGCAGATTCCCAATCGAAATCAATAGGAGTTTCGACAATCATGAATAACCGATTACCGCATATATATATTTCCATTTCTAAAATACCAACTGAACGGATCCCCTCTCTGATCTCCCGCCACGACTTCTCCTTACTGTGGCACTCCCGATACTTCGCTATCAGCTCCGGATCATCCTTCAAATCCATTGTCTGACAATATCTCTTTACCGGATAGCCATATCTTTTCATTTCATATCCATTTTCTTTCATCTTATCTTAAACTTAATCCTGCTTAATTATATCCCTCATTCTGTTTCAGATTCTTATTTACATTCAAATCATTTTGAGGAATAGGAAAATATCGGTTATGGGGTGCCCATGTACGTTTCTCAAATTGATAATACATATTTTCATCCACCGGAGAAGCAGTAGCCCCACTCCCTCTATAATTACGAGCTTGAGGATCATCCGACAATTTTACTCCGGTAAATGTATGATTAAGTTCTTTCTCGCAATGCCCCAACGTAACACGTCATAATATCGAAGCCCCTCGAATGCCAGTTCCACACGTCTTTCTTTACGAACTGCTTCACGAACAAGTTCCTGTGTCGCTACGTCTGTCTTTTTTATTCCAACCAATTTCACACGATCACGTATATCATTGATAGTCAAATCCAATAAATTCTGGTCTACTGCATTCGGCTGCGATTCATTTACCGCTTCCAGATAGCTTAATAGAACCTCAGCATAACGCATTATAGGAGTATAAGTGGGAGTAGAACCTAAATTATTAGTTATAGACGGATCACAACCTTTCTTCGGACAATATCCATTAAATAAGGCAAATTTATTATAGCTATCTGCAGTATTAGCCCCCTTAAAGCAATCATAAATTATATCATTATACTTAGTTCCCTCATAACTTCCCAAAGGAGGTAAAAAAATAGAAGCATACAAGCGCAAATCCCGATTAACATAAGGATCATTCTCATCATAAACCTCAGAAGTCTTAATGTCCTTGCCGTCTGCACAGAAATATTCTTTCACCAATTCGTTATATGGTGAGAACTGATGCCACCCTCCATAAGCAGCTTCAGGATATAAATATTGATAACGTGAATTAGTATACAAATCCTTTATCCCCATAATACAAAATATTATCTCAGGCTATATTCACCTCCTATTTGAAAAAGTTTCTCATAGCTGTCCTCTCCATTACGACGATCCAATTCATATATTCCCGACTCAATCACACTACGTAAAATAGTAGCAGCATCTCCCCATCTCTCTTGTGCCAGATAAAGACGACTTAAAAGTACCTTAGCCGCCCCCTTGGTAAACCGGCCATATTCCTCTGAAGAATATTGGACAGGCAACAAGTCTATAGCAGTCTTCAAGTCCTTCTCCACTTGCGAATAGACTTCAGTCTGAGGTGTTTGAGAGATAGAATTCGCTTCGTCCACCGACAGAGTTTTCAAAGGCATAGGAACATCCTTATAATAAAATGCCAAATTTAAAAAGAAATAAGCTCGTAAACACTTCACTTCGGCAGACCACTGTTCTTTTTTAGATTCTTCCATCGGACAGTCCGTAATATTCTCTAGAAAAGTGTTGTACTTAGCTATTTGCGTATATGCATTTCCCCAATACCAACGTAAATTACTGTTAGTAGCCACCGTATTGGAACTAGCCATTAAAGTAGAAAAAAATTTTCCTTTTCCGTTCCGTTTCCACCTGCAAAATCCAAATAGAGCAACCCTTGTGGCGTAGCAAAATCATCATGCGACCAACCAGTCTGGAAACGATAACATCCTGTCAAAGCCAACATGGCATCCCCTTCACCAGTCCAAAAACTACCATCAGAAATTGCTGAAGGTGGCTCCTTATCTAATAAATCCGAGCAACCAGTTGTTACTAGTGATACAGCCAAAGCACATAAACAAGCCTTTGTCATTCCTAATGTATTATATATATTTTTCATAATGATTCTTGATTGAATGATTTACTTAGAACTTGAAATTAAATCCGAATGAATAAATACTATTGACCGGATAATAAGAGGGAGAATCCCCTGTTCCTATCTCATTTTCAGGATCCCAACCTTTATAGAAACTATTGAAAGAGAACAGATTTTGTCCGCTTACATAAACACGCACATTTTCCAAACCTATTTTTTAGTCCATGCTTTTGGGAATGTATATCCTATTTGTATATTCTTGACTCGTAAGAAACTAGCATTACGGACCCAATAATCAGAAGTTTGAAGATTAGTGTCATTCATATTCAAAGTTTCCAATCGAGGATATTCAGCCCATTTATCAGGATTTTCTTCCTTCCAACAAGATTCAGCCTGCCATCTCTGTATCTGTCCACCGTTGTAGAATGCATAAGCCATATAAGATCCTATCAAACGCTTATGACCTCCTAAACCTTGTAATAAAGCTGAAAAATCAAAACCTTTATAAGAAGCGGAAAGATTCAAACCATAATAAAACTTCGGGGTAGTACTTCCCAATACGGTACGATCATATTGCGCATCCACCTTACCATCGGGAACCCCGTCAGGACCACTAATATCTTTGTATTTCACATAACCAGGTTTCAATCCTGACTTACTTACCAATTGTTCGGTAGCCGCATCTACTTCCGCCTGGTCTACAAACAGTCCATCAGTTTCATACCCATATATAATACCTATCGGTTGCCCTACAATTCTGTTATTATTAATTTCTTCGGTAGCTCCGTTTGCCAATTTCTCAACTGCATTTCTTACCCATGTAAAATTAGGAGAAATACTAAACCGGAAATCACGTCCTATTTGTCCGTTATAAGTCAGATTTATTTCAATTCCTTTGTTCGAAACAGCTCCAACATTAGATTGTCCGACTTCACGTCCCATAATACTAGACACCTCAACTGGTGCTAAAATGTCCGAAGTATATTTATAAAAATAATCCAATGTTCCACTAAAACGTCCATTCAATAAACTAAAATCTAAACCAATATCCGTTATAGCCGTCTTTTCCCAAGTAATTTCCGGATTATTATAGGTTTTCATGTAAGCCCCAGACTGAAGAGTTGCCGGATTTCCAAAAGGATAATCATGTCCAAGTTCATAAATCTGTTGGTAAGGATAAACACCTATATTTTGATTACCAAGTACACCATAGGAAGCACGCAATTTCAAATTATCAACTACAGCTGAAACTGCCGCATTCTTCCAAAAATCCTCCTCAGAAATTCTCCACCCTGCAGAAACTGACGGGAAAAGTCCCCAACGATGACCGTCCGCAAAACGTGACGATCCATCATAGCGCAAATTAGCCTCTAATAAATAACGATCTTTCCATGCATAATTTATACGCCCGAAAAAAGAAAGCAACGCATATTCTTCCAATGAACTATCATTAGTAGCTGTTGATTTATCTCCAGAACCTAATTCATACAAATAATTATTAGGAAACGTATTTCTATAACCTTCCAAACCTTTATTATTAGATTGTTCCACAGAAGTACCCGCCAATACTTAAAAGGTATGATTTTTAATTTGTTTTTCATAAGTAGCTAATGCTTCAAAAGTAGTATACGTATTATTTGCAGTCCATACATTTAAAGTAGCGGGCCCCACTGTCTTACTATCATCAAAAATAAGTATCAGCCCGGTAGGCTTTATCATATTTAGTCCAGTAATTCACCCCAGCTTTACCTATAAAAGAAAGTCCGTCTACAGGAGTATTCCATGTCAATTGTCCGGAAGCACTTATATTTCTACTCACATTCTGTACAAAAGATTCACTCGCCAACCACGCTTCCGGACTATAATTATCCTGATATCCAAAACTTCCATCCGAACTTTTGCCCGGCATAAATAGGTCCCTGACGAACAGCATATCCTATCATTCCATCAATACTTTGTGGTTCGCCATTAGGAGCATTATATTTATTATTATAAGCATTAATATTCAAATTAAGCATCAGCCTTTGGCGATTTCACTTTTCATAGTAAACAGTGCAGTCATTCTTTCATTAGACGTTTTTGCCGTCATACCTTCCTGATTTCTATAACCTACTGATAAATTATAACTTGTCGTAGCATTTCCTCCTTGTATGCTGAGATTATGTTGGTGTTGAAAACCAGAACCAGATTCCAACAGCCATTTTAAGTGATTTACATTCGGATAATTATCCGGATCAGATCCATCTCTATACTTTTGAATCTGTTCAGGTAAATAAGCTTCCTGCTTACCCATATTCCGCATAGCCATATTATAATATTCCGCATATTCCCATGATGGTAAAAAATCAGGCAATTCCGTAGGCCGTTGCCAACCAAAAGAATTACTATATGTAATAGTCGTTTTTACCTGTGCACCCTTCTTTGTTTCAATCAAGATCACCCCATTAGCAGCACGATTACCATAAATAGAAGCAGAAGCTGCATCTTTCAAAAAAGAAATGCTCTGAATATCATTAGGATCTACATCATCAATGTTACCTGATAAACCATCAATCAAAACCAATGGATCTGTTCCAGCTTTTGAAAATGTACCAGTTCCACGAATTTTAACAGTTGCTCCTTGTCCGGGACGACCTGAAGTTTGCAATACACTTAAACCTGGAGCCAAACCTGCCAGTGCTTGAGCAGTACTCATAACAGGCTTACTAGCCAAGTCTTCAGCTGAAACAGCAGATACGGCTCCTGTTAAATTCACCTTTTTCTGTGTTCCATATCCAACTACAACTACTTCTTCCAACTTTTTTTGTATCTTCTTCCATTATAATACGAAGTAACTTGTTACTTTCAACCTTTATTTCTTGCGAAATATAACCTACATAACTTATCTGGAGCATGTTTCCCATTTCAGCAGACAGAGAAAATTTGCCATCCAAATCAGTAACAGTTCCATTGGAAGTACCTTTAACCAAGATACTGACCCCAATTAACGGCTCACCGGAAAAATCAGTAACCAAACCATTGACATTACTCTGTGTCTGTGCCCAAGTAGTATAGCTCAGGCAACACATCAACAAGACCACCAAGAATCTTATTGGCTGCATACATTCTAATCTGTTTCTCATTATTCTATTGATTATTGGGTTAATTTTCAAGACATAACAAGGGCTTACCGACCTAAAAAAGCCGATAAATAAACCTACTTTATGCTATATTCACTTCTTTATCTTAAATACGGGAGCAATCTTATTCAACTGTACATCAGGCATATCAATAACAACTCCTTGCGCTGTACGAGTAAAAGATACCTTTCCATAACCTAACAATTCAATTTTAGTAATTTTATCAGGATACAACTCACTTCCCGTTGCCAGCGATTGAATGACAACTTGCTTTTCTTCCGGCCATGCAAGGACTGTAGCATAGAGATATTTCTTGGTTTGAGTAAAACGGATTTCAGATGCAGTGGCTTTAGTGTAAGCACCTTCATTGAAACCTTGGGCATTAATCTTGATATCAGCATTGGCTATCGGACCTTCTCCGAAGACTTTCCACGGGCGTGTATCATAAATAGCCTCTTTATTCATACTCATCCAGTTACCAAATTCATTTAAAATGGCTTCTTCCTTTTCATCGAAAGTTCCGTCAGCCCGAAGAGGAACACTAAGCAACAAATTACCGTTCTTACTGACCACATCCACTAATAGTTTCACTACATCGGAAGCACTTTTATACCAGCCGTTCTCCGCCAATCTGGTATCATAATGCCAACCGCCTAAACAAGAACAAGTCTGCCATGGCTCTTCATAAATACTATTGGGAGATCCCCTTCCACATCCCATACCAAAGCTTTACGTTGTTCATCGGTAAGAATTTTACCAAACATAACAGCACTGAAATCCCCCTTACGAACAACCATGTTGTGATTATAAAAATGTGCGGCAATCTTCAAACCCGCATCACTGATAGGATAAAACGGTACACCAGTCACATCAAAATAAATCAAATCGGGATTATAACGGTTTATTGCATCGACTGTACGATCATAAAAGTTTGTCACATATTCTTGAGTAGGAATACAAACACCATTTCCCCATGCCCATTGACGGTGAATCATACCGTCAGCCCAACTTCCAGCGCTTAACGGGTGATTCTGTGCATAAAGTTTTTGAGGATCGTAGCCTTCCCACCACTTACCCTTACCATCTTCTTTAGTCAAACATCCATCGTAGGGTACACCTGCCTTCTCGCCATGACGGTCGTATCGTTGAGCCGGTTCATACCAGCTCCACGCATGGTCCGCATGGAAACTGATACCAAATGGAAGACCGTTTTTCTTAGCTGCTTCAGCCCAGCCCGCCAATATATCCTTCTTAGGGCCTATATTCACGGAATTCCATTCCTGATATTGGCTATCCCATAAATCATAATTATCATGGTGATTACCTAAAGCGAAGAAATACTGGGCACCAATCTTCTTATAAAAGGAAACCAATTTGTCCGGATCCCATTTCTCGGCTTTAAACAAAGGCAATATATCCTTGAAGCCCACTTCAGAGGGATGGCCATAATGTTCCACATGGTGCTTATACTCGCGCGAACCTTCCAAATAGAGAGAACGCGCCATCCAGTCGCCGGACCTTCCACACATTGCGGTCCCCAATGTGCCCAAATACCAAAATTGGCATTTTCTAAACCATTCAGGAACTTTTATAGTTCTGCAATGATTCCCAAGTAGGTTCGAACTCTCCCTCCTGCATTTTTTCATTTTTTCTCTGAAACAGGTACCTGGTAAGTCTGAGCCTCCAAAACTCCCGTCCAAAGCAACAAAGCCGAAGCCAAAAGAAAAATGTTTTGCTTTCATAGTATAATTGCTTTATATGTTTTCAATTATCAATAGTGCAAATATACAGAGTTGAAACCAATTTATATTATCCAAATGCGCCATTATGTAGGATAATATCGACTTTTACCTGAAATAATTCAAAAACAAATACCAAAACAGGTGATTTGATATGAAAATATCGATTTCCCATTGGATTATATATATACTTTTGCTTACTTTGTACGAAACTGAATCTTTCATTCTAATAACTTAAGGAATATGACACAATCAATCGACCAATTACATTTACTTATATTAAATGTAGGACTAGCCATTCACAATGCAGACTGGAACTGGAAAAACGTAAGCAGCCCTTTTACCCGACTCTATTATATAATGGAAGGAACCGCCCAAATAATATTTCCCGATGGAATGCAGGAACTAAAACCACATCATCTATATCTGGTGCCATCATTCACTACCCATAGTTATCAGTGCAATTCTCATTTCACTCATTATTATCTCCATATATATGAAGACCATCAATCGGAATCCGGCATTCTGGAAGATTGGAATTTCCCGATAGAAATACCTGCGGGCAACCTGGAATTACCACTTATTAAAAGGTTATGTGAAATAAATCCTACCATGCAGCTTCCTCAATCCGACCCGACAAGCTATGACAACAACCCCACATTAATCAGAAACATCATTAAAAATAAACAGCGTACCTTCTGTGACAAAGTCGAATCCAGAGGTATAGTATATCAACTTATTGCCCGCTTTTTTAAAAGACGCCAAACCTAAAAGTGGAAGTCAACGATAACCGTATCCAAAAAAGTCTTGTCCCACATCCGAAAAAAATATCTATAAAACAGTAGATATAGACTCATTGGCAGCAATCTCATGCCTCTCAAAAGATCATTTTATCCGTCTTTTCAAAAAAAGAAGTCGGTACCACACCGCTACAATATATTAATCAGAAAAAAAATAGAGAAAGCCCAAATTAATTCTGATTACAGAGGATATTCCCGTAAAAAACATAGCCTATCTCCTTGCTTATGAAGACCATTCTTATTTTAAACCGCCTATTCAAAAAAAATCACAGACGTTACTCCACAGCAATATAGAGAACTATATAAAAAGTAACCGTCTTATTATTTTTACGCAAAGGTTTACGTACTTTTTTCAACCTCTTCCACCACTATACCTAAAGGTTATTCCTCTATTTTTTGATGCCGGAAATAAATCTAAAAATAAATAGAGCTATGAATTACAATGAAATCGGGAAAACCGGTATGCGGGTTTCCAATCTTAGTTTCGGCGCATCTTCATTAGGAGGAGTTTTTTCATGATATCCGCGAAGCAGAGGGTATCAAAGCTGTTTACACAGCAGTAGAGAATGGAATGAATTTTATTGATGTATCTCCCTACTACGGGCACTACAAGGCCGAAACCGTATTAGGCAAAGCATTGAAAGAAATACCACGTGACAAATATTATCTCTCTACCAAAGTGGGACGCTATGGAAAAGATGGAGTCAACACATGGGATTATTCCGGAAAACGTGCAACGGAAAGTGTGTATGAAAGCTTGGACAGACTCCACATTGAATATATCGATCTGATTAATGTACACGATGTAGAGTTTTCAGACATGAATCAGGTAGTCAACGAAACATTACCTGCACTGGTAGAACTTAAAAAGAAAGGTATTGTGGGACATGTAGGTATCACAGATTTGCAATTAGAAAACTTAAAATGGGTCATTGATCACTCGGAACCAGGAACAGTAGAAAGCGTACTTAACTTCTGCCATTATTGTCTGAATGACGAGAAACTGACTGATTATCTGGATTATTTTGAATCAAAGAATATCGGCATCATCAATGCCTCCCCCCTTTCAATGGGCTTACTCTCCCAACGTGGGGTTCCTGCATGGCATCCGGCCCCCCAATCACTGGTAGAAGCCTGTCGGAAAGCTGTTCAACATTGCCTGTCCAAAAATTATCCTATAGAGAAACTGGCTATTCAATATTCTGTCAGCAATCCACGTATCGCCACCACTTTGTTCAGTTCGGCCAATCCGGATAATGTATTGAAAAATATAACATATGCCGAAGAACCCATTGATTGGAACCTTGTAAAGGAAGTGCAAGAAATTATCGGAGAACAAATGCGTGTCAGTTGGGCTAATTCATAATACAAAGGAAAATAATGATGGATTTTAACATAATAGATGCACACTCCCATCTTTGGCTACGGCAAGATACGGAAGTCAACGGATTGCCTATCCGTACTTTAACCAACGGACGTCGTTATTTATGGGGGAAGAACGTCAGATGGTTCCCCCTTTATGATTGACGGGCGGAATAGTGCCGAGGTTTTTCTCTCGAACATGGACTATGCACAAGTATCGGCTGCCGTAGTCACTCAGGAATTTATTGATGGCATCCAAAATGAATACCTCGCAAAAGTGTCCCATAAAATACCCAGACCGTTTCTTTGTATGCGGTATGTGCGAATTTCGTAAACCCGGTTATCTGCAACAGGCCAAGGAATTAATAAGTTCCGGTTTCAAAGCAATAAAAAATCCCGCACACCGCCTTTTTCTAAAAGAAGGAAGAGTCATGCTGAACAGTGACGAAATGATGGAAATGTTCCATTACATGCAAGAAAAAGACATTATCCTTTCCATTGATTTAGCCGATGGGGATACACAAGTACAGGAAATGAAAGAAATCATTCAGGAATATCCGCAGCTTCGAATCGCTATCGGACATTTCGGTATGGTCACCACACCTCATTGGCAAGAACAAATAAAGTTGGCCCGCCATAAAAATGTCATGATAGAATCCGGGGGGATCACCTGGTTGTTCAACAGTGAATTCTATCCGTTTCACGGAGCGGTCAAAGCCATTAAAGAAGCAGCAGATCTGGTAGGTATGGACAAACTGATGTGGGGATCGGATTACCCTCGGACCATTACGGCCATTACTTACAAGATGTCTTACGATTTCATCCTTAAAAACGACTGAAATGACACAAGAAGAGAAAGCACTTTTTTTAGGTAAAAAACGCCGAAAGATTTTATGGTTTCAAAAATATCATATCTCTTCCTTACATAAAAAACATGTCAGAATAATCAACTGACACTTATAAATCCATACCATGAAAAATAAGAACTATTATGTACCATTGATGCTCATATTCTGCCTGTTTTTCCTATGGGCTATCAGCAGCAATCTGCTACCTACTATGATAAGACAGCTGATGAAAACCTGTGAGTTAAACGCTTTCGAAGCATCATTCACAGAAACAGCCTACTGGCTTGCCTATTTCATCTGTCCCATTCCCATCGCTATGTTCATGAAAAAATACAGCTACAAATCGGGAATTATTTTCGGGTTATTACTGGCGGCATGTGGTGGGTTACTGTTCTTCCCCGCTGCCATGCTGAAAGAATATTGGGCATATCTATGCATATTCTTTATCATTGCCACCGGAATGTGTTTTTTAGAAACGGCAGCCAATCCTTATGTAACCGCTTTGGGAGATCCGAAAAGTGCGCCCCGTCGATTGAATCTGGCACAATCATTCAATGGGCTGGGAGCTTTTATAGCTGCCATGTTTCTCAGCAAACTGATTCTGAGTGGCAACCACTATACCCGCGACACCCTGCCCACTTCTTTTCCCGGTGGCTGGGAAGGTTACATTCAAACAGAAACAGACGCCATGAAACTTCCTTATCTGCTGCTAGCTATGCTACTCATTGTTATTGCCATCATCTTTATCTTCTCCAAATTACCTAAAATCAAAGAAGGAAATACGATGGAAGGAGTAGAATATAAAGGAGAAAAATTAATTGATTTCGGAGTCTTAAAACGTTCTCATCTTCGTTGGGGAGTTATTGCACAATTCTTCTACAATGGTGGTCAGACAGCCATTAACAGTTTATTTCTAGTCTACTGTTGTACCTATGCAGAACTACCTGAAAATACAGCCACCACCTTTTTCGGTCTTTATATGCTGGCTTTTTTGGCAGGAAGATGGACAGGCACACTACTCATGGTAAAATTCCGTCCACAAGACATGCTATTGGTATATGCGCTGATTAATGTCTTGCTATGTATTGTTGTGGTTTGTTTTGGCGGTTGGACAGGTCTTTATGCCATGCTGGGCATCTCTTTTTTCATGTCTATCATGTATCCCACTCAGTTCTCGCTCGCTTTGACTGATTTAGGCAACAACACCAAAAGTGGCTCGGCATTTCTAGTTATGGCCATCGTTGGAAATGCTTGCTTGCCCCAACTCACTGCTTATGTGATGCATCTGAACGAACACATTTATTATATAGCTTATGCTATTCCTATGATTTTGTTTCCTGTTTTGTGCCTACTATGGTTGGAAAGGATACAAAGTAATTGATTAAAAACTTATAAAAATAAACAGAAGATGAAAGCAATTCAAATTACTGCTCCTTCCGAGATGAAGGTAGTAGACATTGAGAAACCCGCTCTTAAACCGGGAGAAGTTCTTGTAAAAAATTAAAATATGTAGGCTTTTGCGGCTCGGACCTG
>ENA-OQAR01000250-OQAR01000250.1-human-gut-metagenome-genome-assembly--contig:-NODE-250-length-15562-cov-2.242630_pt1 | contig 15562 bp, 17 predicted proteins | sample MGYA00242738_ERZ504533 | MGnify/ENA primary metagenome ERZ504533 (study PRJEB26092, sample SAMD00036276) | human gut metagenome | host: Homo sapiens | study: EMG produced TPA metagenomics assembly of... | reverse complement strand
AAACTCACGCCGTAACAACTCATCAGGCAGGCGGATAAGGTTCTTCACATAAAATCAGGTGCGGAAACACAATCCCGGTCTCTTCGGTATATCTGAAGCTGATACCGTCCATCATCAACACGTAAGCCACCTTGTGCTTCACGCTCTGTGTCTGCCATTCTTTTTATTTCTTCGTTCATTTTCTTTAATCCTTAAAATTCGCTAATCACATGCCTTTTTCGTATATTTGGCGCGGTGTTCCTTTTTGAACACGCTGCAAATATATAGAATATTTTCGACACTAAAAAGTTTTATGTAGATAATTTACGACTTATGACGAATATTTCCGACAGGATTGCAATCCTAATTAAAGAAAAAGGTATCAGTACAAGGGCACTTGAACAAGCTATTGGGTGCTCGAATGGAGTAATTTCAAGATGCATTAGCAAAGGAACAGATATATCAAGTTATGGGTGTCGAAAATTATCGAAATACATAATGATATAAACCCTACCTGGTTACTTACTGGGAAAGGTGATATTTACTATAATACATCATCTACAACAACACAAACAACCGAACTATCCTCTCTCCTTGCCTTAATTAGAGAAAAAGAAGAAATCATCAGGGAACAAGATAGAGAAATCGGACGCTTAGAGGAACGAATCCGGCAAATGACAATCGAAAAGGAAAAACATGTATCGGATGCGCCCATTTCCGGTACTGCAAATGTCGGGTAGGCGGATTTACTATTACCATACACCGGTGATGGAAAACGAAGCGTACCCCCTATCATCCCCCATGATGTCCCCCTCCCAAGCAATCCCCCTCCCCTACCATTATATAAGGGCATAAAGGCACTGATATTGGGGAATTTAAAAAGTAAAACGTGAAAAATGATAGGTTTTTAGGGGGGGGGCTATCAAATAAAAACAAGGGGTATTTTTAAAATTGTGGTATTTTAGCATGTCTGTATCGCACACCGCCAAAACCCTATTTTGAATATCCAGTTCTATAAAAGTGAATATCCACTTTGAATATCCACCTGAATATCCAGCGTCAAAAAAAGACCGATTTCAAGCACAAAAAAGGGAGGTATAACCACCTCCCCACACCGGATCATTCTAAAGCCGTTTTTATTGCCTTTTTAGCCGCTTATTATTCGTCTGATACATTTCCACTACGCCCGCAAGAAATGAGCGTAGATTGCTTTATTATAGCCTTTTTGGTGCATACAGTCCCGTTACCAGATAATCCTGCATGAAGCAGATAATTCTTCGTTGCGCCCACCTGTTCTGCCGTCAAAACAGTATAAATGGCCGTTATACTACTAAAATACCAGTCTTTCCGCTTTGTTCCTTCTATTCCGTGTGTCAAATGTATATGTATTACCTTTGCCATAACTAAATAATATTTTGTCGCAAATATACCAAATAACTATTATATGGAATAATTTAAGCAGCATTATATCAAATAATCAGGCACAAAAAAAGCAGCCGCAGCTGCCACTCACTCCCCCACCAGAATCAACCATGTAAGCCTTATGTAAACCCAATTAAACCTATCTGCAAATCTGTATGCCTAAAAAGCACATAAATGTAGCTGCAAATTAAACCCACGTAAAACGTTTCGTTTTGCAGAGCCATCCACTCATATTTTGCATAACATTTTGTATATCAATAGGTTTGATATTCTTTCCGCTCAATCCTCAATATACGTTTCGTTCTGTGCCCCATACATTACACAAGAAATATTCATCATTACGATTTAATTTATAGTTACCGTTACTAGAACCATGACCATCAGAACCAGCATACCAACGATGCTTCCACAAAGCTTCTTTTATTTTCCCAATTATTCGATTCTTTAAAAAACTTCTTCATAGGTCGGATACATATAAGCATTATATTTTGCACCACCTGATTCACAATCAGCAATCAATTCTTTAGCCGAATCCAAAGCCTTTTGCAAATATTCTGTCGAACCATATTCATAAGTTTGCAAACAGGCCTTTGCCAAAAATCCCAAAGCTGCCTTTTTGGTTGGAACCGTAGTAGTGGCATGTGTACCAACTGCCAACCATTCTACAGCATATTCTAAATCAGGAATAATAACTTCTTTATAAATAGTCAGCGGATCTGTACGTTCCGGAGCATAATTCAAAGTTGTCTCAGGTTCAGTCAACATAGTGACCCCACCAAATTGCTCTACCGCATTAAAATAATAGATTGCACGCAAGAAACGGGCTTCTGCAACTTTAGCATTTCGTTCCGCTTCCGTTTTATATGGTGCATAACCAGCCAATGCAATTGCTTCATTACAAGAGCCTACTCCATCATAAGTACCATTCCACCAATTATTTGTATAAGTGGTATTAGGAGATGCTCCTGCAAAGAACCAAAACCATTGGGTGTATGAAGTTGATTGATTAGCCTGATAGGTCCAAAGGTCTGAATCACCTTCGGTCAAACTCATCCAACTATCCGTACCATAGAAATATCTTTCCATAGCAAAATAACACTGGTTAACCAACGTTTCATACCCTTCAATAGAAGTAGCAAGATTTTCCTTGGTAAAGCCTGCCGGATTATTTTCTTCCAACGAACAAGAGCTGAAAGATACAGCAGCTAAAGCCACTGAATATAAAGTAAGTTTTCTGAATATATTTTTCATTGTAAATATCTCCTATATAAAAGTTAGAAAGTTAAATTAACTCCGAATACAAACTGTCTAAAAGTAGGGAATGCATCCGAACCGTTTGTTTCTGGATCTGTACCCTTCAACTGTTTATCCTTTACATAAATAAACGGATTGTATGCAGTTGCATAGATACGGCATTTTTCCATCAAAGCCTTACGTGAGATATTAACTGGAAAAGTATATCCTAAAGTGATATTTTTCACTTTTATGAATGAACCATCACGCACTCTTAAAGCTGAGATGACCGTACTTTGTTCCGATCCTGTACCTGGAGCAGGATAATAAGCTCCCTGGTTATTTTCCGTCCAATAATCCGCTCCAGCCAACTGATTTGTTGTTACACTTTGTTCTGCCGTATAATAACCCAACAAATCACTATTAATAGTTTGACCATAACGAGCCATTGCAAATACAGACAAATCAAAATTTTTATAAGTAAATGTATTATTCAAGCCAACAATCCAATCCGGATTAGTGTGTCCCAACACTTGACGGTCATTTGTACTATATTTGTGTACTCCACCATCACCATCTTTTTCCAAAGTTTCAATCTGAATAAAACCGGGTTTAACACCATAAGCCTCCAAAATATCCTGAGGAGTATTTGTACCCCAAATTCCGGTATATTTATAGCCATAGATGGACTTTATAGAATGCCCTACAAACAAATTTTCAGAAATTAAATCACCGTCAGGCAATTTTTCTATTTTCTCTTTACTCCATGTTACAGATAGTGTGGTATTCCAACTAAAATCTTTGATTTTTATATTATGTGAATTAATGGTGACTTCCACACCTTGATTACTAGTTTCAGCAATATTCTGCCAAATAGATAATGGGGATCCCCAACCGGTCAAACCACTAGTAATAGGCAAAGTACGTTTAAAGAGCAAACCTTTTGTTGTTGTTTTAAACCATTCGATAGAACCATCAACGCGATTGTTTAATATGCCATAGTCCAAACCAACATTCCAGTTATAAGACTTTTCCCAACCCAAATCCTTGCTACCATAAGTACCTGTATACTGAGTAAAAGAAGAGTTTTGACCATTTAAAGTAAGTCCATTACCGGTATAAACATAGGCTTGTGTAGTTGTACCATAAGCATCCACCCCGCCCGAATTACCTGTAATACCATATCCTACACGCAGTTTTAAATTATTCAACCAATTTTTTGCCACATTCATAAAAGGTTCGTCAGAGATACGCCATGCAATTGCTCCAGCAGGGAAACTATCCCACTTATGCCCTGCTGAGAACTGAGACACACCATCCCAACGATTTGAGAATGTAAACAAATACTTACCTTTATAAGAATAATTGAAACGAACAGCAAATGACATTTTCTGTGTTTGAGCAAAATCAGACTCAACATGCTGCGATGCGCCGGATGCTAATCGCCAAAATGACCAACGATCTACCATTTGACCACTAGCTGCAGCTAAGCTACTATCATTTTGATTCTTATTCCAAGAAGTAATAACAGAACCACCTATATTATGATCTTTTGCAATAGTAGTATTATAAGAAAGAATATTCTCCCATGTATAATTCCATGCGTTCTTATTAGTAATAGCAGCATGAGGTGAACCTGCATAACTAGGTCTATTAGCATTACATTGATCTCCCCAATATTGTCCTTGACGAGAATCACTGAGCGTACCATTAATACGGCTTGTAAAAGTAAAATCTTTTATTGGACTCAGTTCCAAATAACCACTAACATTCAAATAAGTGGAACGAGTATTATTCACATATTGATCTTCAATAAAATCACCTAATGGAGAATATTGTCCTGTAATATATTCATGATTTATTTTCCCATTTTGATCATAAGCATCTCCCAAAGGAAATGATGAAAGACCTTTTGTAAAGGTATTTTTCACTCCTTGATTTCTATCTTGATAAGTTAGATTAGAAGTAAAGCCCATTTTAGCCCAAGAGAAAAATTTCTTGATCAATATTCAATCGCAATGAATATTTATTAAGATTGTCATTACTCAATAAACCCTCTTCTCTATTATAAGAAGTTGAAGCAAATATCTTAGTCTTCTCACTACCCCCTGAAACAGAAAGACTATATTTTTTGGGTTGTAGCTGTATTACCTGAGGCTTCATCAATCCAATCAATCCACTTTCCAGCATTATAAGCATCCGTATAATCTTGATTACCAAATAAAGCAGACATATCAGAAGGGTAATCTCCATTCTTATACTTATAAGCTTCTCTTTGATAATTCACCCATTCATCTCCAACCATACCATGCTTATAATTAGGTGAACCACTGAAACCATAATATGCATCAAAGTTTACAGTAGCTTTTCCTTCCTTCCCACGTTTTGTTGTTATAATGACTACGCCATTAGCTCCTGCTGAACCATAAATAGCAGTAGAAGAGGCATCTTTTAATACATCCACACTCTCAATATCAGAAGGGTTCACCTGGCTATAACTCCCAGGAATACCATCAATAATGAATAACGGTTCATTACTACCATAAATAGAACGAGAGCCACGCAACAAAATAGAAACATCTTCACCAACCTGCCCGCTAGACTTCACAATATCCATACCTGCAATTTTTCCTTGTAAAGCCTCCATCACATTACTAGTAGGAGCAACTGTCACATCTTCATTTTTCATGGAAGCCACCGCACCAGTCAAATCACGTTTCTTCACAGTACCATAACCTATTACCACAACTTCATCCAAAGCCTGTGTATCAGGTTCCATTTTTATATTTATCAGACTATTATTCCCAATAGTAATTTCTTTAGTCTTATAACCTATATAGGAAATCTCCAATATATTCTTTCCACTAGGCACTTCAAGTGTATAATTACCATCAAAATCAGTAACGGTTCCTATAGTCGTACCCTTACCAACACAGAAACTCCAATCATAGACTCTCCTGTTTCATCCAAGATTTGTCCTTTGATTGTTTTTCCTTGCATAACAGATAGAACAGATCACGATCCATTCCATTATCAACATTGCATACGAAAAAGCAGCCGGCATACATAATGCAGCTGATAATCCTAACACAACAGGTGTTCGTCTGATTCCGTAACCCAACGGCTTAGGACATTTCTTCATGTCTTTTCTCATTTTTCTATGGTTAACAAATTAATTAATAATCCATATTATTTATCTCTAATGTAGTAAAAATACGATGTTTTAGTTTTCTTTCTTCAGATAAAGTCATTACTTCCATTGCTTCATCAGAAACCAATAATACATTCTTGGCCTCTTCAAATACTTTCAGTAGTTCTGCGTGCTCCTTTAAAAGCTTATTCCAATGAAAAGCTGATTCAGGAGCATCATCCAGAACATACTTGATAAAGTCGTCATCCTTCAAAAAGTCTTCTACCTTGCTATACACCTTTTTTTGTATCCACGTTACAATCATTTTCCATTATGACGGATAGTGGTTCAAAGTTGTACTCACCTGGAAACTTAAAAATATTATCCTACCAATTCCCTTAATCTTGTAATACCTCTATGCATCAAATTTCGTACCGACTGGTAATTCATATCCATAATGGTACAAATATCTTCATATTTCTTCTCTTCTATATAATATAAGGTAAGTGCCTCACGTTGGCGCGGAGATAATTGAGCCAACAAATGTTTTACTTTTATTATTTTCAAAACAACTTTTTTCCTTTTCCAAATATGTATGTTCTACATCATCACCTGCTGCAACGGGATTCAGTTCCTCAACAGCCGTTTCCGACATGAACATCCGTCTGCGAAGTTCATCGCATAACTTATTTTTCAAGGAAATGAGGAGGTATGATTTGAAGTTGTCAATGATACCCAATTCAGCCTTCTTTGTATACAATTTTACAAAGACATCATGAATGCAGTCCTTCAACAATTCTTTGTCAGTAGTTAACTTACATCCATAATTAAATAGAAGATTAATATGCATATCATATAATGTAGAGAATGCACTTACATCTCCAGATTGGAAAGCGGTTACCAAGCAAGCTGTCTTATCATTTAAGTTTTGTTCCATCACAGTATACTAATTATAGGTTGTTTTTGATGATGATGCAAAACGTAGGGGAGGATACGCTACTTTTTTAGGTAATTATTTGATTATTGGACCGAAAAAAACAGATAACCTGCTGAAAAACATATATGCTAAATAATACAGATTTTCATTAAAAAGGAGAACCAAAATAAGTCCGGTTCTCCTTCCATGTACTAAATTCTATGAAACCAATAAATACAATCTTTGTTCCCCTCTGCTTTAAGCATATATACATCTTTAATATTCAACCGTTTAGCAATCACCGTTATTGCTCCGGTCTTCGGATCAACAGACTTCAATATGTATTTTCCAGGTGATAAATGAACAGGAATATCTGTTGCAGAATGGGAATAAATGATACTTCCAATACCAGATTTTACCAGTTTCTGATACTTATTTGTACCAGTATCCTCCATATCCATAGCAGCCGCATCAGTTAAAAAGCTTTCATCGGCAACCGGAACAACCGGGCAAGAGCCACTTGCCATGAAGACAGCCCAAGCCATATCCGGATAATTCTGCGCATAGTAAGTAACCGCTTTTTCCGGGAACTTCTTACGATATTCACTCACCGCCCGATAAGCTTCATCAAAAGTAACCTTACCTACTTTCATTTTACGGGCATGCTGACGGGGAGCCAGGTTCTTTCCACCTTCGGGAGCATAAAGACCATCCACTTTATAGTGCCAGTAACGAATATCAATAATGTCAACTAATTTCGCACGCTGCGTATCATTCAGAATGGCATCTTGAACATCCTTTGTCGCACTTAACGCCACAGTTGCTTTCTTACCGGTTTCTTTCTCCCACTCTCCTATCACATCCAGCCAGAATTGTACAAAATGCAACGGACCGGTAAACTCCGCACTGATCAGTTGTACCACATTTGCATCATCGGCAAAAATTATCCAAGCATTGGCGAATATACTTTCTATGAAGCTCACGACGTACAGGATGACTGATATCATAAAACATATCCGCTACAAAGATACGTTTGTCACCGGCAAAAGGAACAGGTTCAGGCATATCGGTCTGATTGATATTATTGGCCGACCGCCAAGGACAGTCTACCCAATGTGCTCCCGCCTCCAAGATATTATGCTGGAAGTAATTCTCATGGAAAAGCAAAAGACCTTTCTCCGCCCCTTTTTCGGCAAACTGCTTCAACCGGTTCCAATACCATGCATTGGGACGGTTCAAATCATATTTGCTCAATCCTTCCCAAGCAGTACCTTCTCCACTGCGGGCAAACGGTTGTTCGTAGAATGGCCCCCACACATCTCCATCACGGCGACGGACACGCTCATGATCGTCACGACGACGCTCATACCACAAACCGTAATTATGATCTAAAACCAAAATCTGATTCTTCACCATATAATTCACCGTAGAATCAATTCTATCCGTCAGCCCAAGTCCTTCGCGTCCCGGCACGAAACGGGTAACATGTGGCTTGGCTTTAGACAAGAAGCTGGTCCTCAGTTTCCCATTCCACCAAGGAACCTCCTGCCTGCCGCCTACCAGTAACCGGCCATCCACCTGCATACGTCCATTAATAATGGCAAACAGATGATCCTCTTTTTCCTTATATATAGGTGTCTTGAACTTCAAATCTTCTAAAGATTTCAGTTTTCCGGAAGACACACTGGCTGTATAAGGTGCTTCCTCAATCCATTTTTGCATAGTAAGACGGGGAGTATAAGCTTCCTTTGCCATCTCCATTGCCGCTTCTACGGTAGGACTGCTGGTTGCGTTGGTAGCCCTGGGAAGAATACGTGCCTGGTCAGAACAATCTTTATTCAAAACGTGCCGCCAACTGTGCATAAAACAAGCTGCGGGGATGTACGTGATTATTTGATTCCGCCCATTGGCCGTCACCCGAGAATTGCGCCCAACAACCGTATGCACGGTTTACCGCATCTCTTGCCGGTGAATAACACTCTATCCCGGCAGCTGTACATTGCCAGAAAAGACTGTTGCCTGTATTCCAACCGGCACCATTTTTATCCTGTCCCAAATTCTTAAACACCAAATCATGGCCATCAATGTTTACCACATCAAATAATAACCCGCAAGCCCAGGAATCAATAGAACCGCTGAATCCTAACGACTCTTCCGAATCACACTGTACAAAAGCATTCGGACCTGCCGCACAAAATCCGGCTGAGAAATCATGAATACCCTGTTTAGAATAACAACGCTGAAAAAGTGATCTGCTGCCCCATAGTATAAAATCGTACTGCGACGCATTCCACCTATCTCTGAAACAGGTTCTGTGGATACACAATCTTCTACAGTTGTTTTAGAGCCGGTACGCTGTACAATCACAGCACTTCCTGCAAAGTGCTTAAAATTTACCCTGCGCACCCAACAGTTTTCGGCATTTTCTATAGATACCCCCGTCCAGCAATGATCCTCATCTTTAGGATACTTCTTATCATAGTCAGAAGCCAATGTCAGATTCTCCAAACCTGCTTCTGCGATTCTGCCCGGCCAACTATAACGTAACACTTTGACAGTTCCCCATTTATTATCCAAAGCCATTGTCAAAGGAGCATCCAAAGTCAATTGGTTTCCATCCGCCTTACTTACCGACTATCCCAAACCAAATCCATCTCTCCTTCTTTCCAGCCCAAAGCGGAAATACCTCCGCCAAAAATATCACAACCGACAGAAGCAATCCATTCTTTCGTAGAGGGGCGGACAATCCGGACCCGCTCTCCGGAAACCAGCTGTACATTATTGGTTACCTGAAAAGTACAAGTATTTACAGGAACGTATGATGTCAACACATCCAAGGTATCCGTAACAGCCAAATCATTCCGCCCTTCAATATAAAGCAAAGCTCCTCTGTCCACTCCCTTTTTCAACAATACGGTCTGTTCCCTGTCACTGCCGCGCAGCACGACTCCCGACACAGAAATACGCAAGCTCTCATTCAATTCAAAAGTTCCTTTATCCAGCAAAACAGCCCCACGAAAACCATTTTTATCCAAAGCCAATGAAGATACATAGTCAATGGCACGCTGAATACGAGAGGAATTATCTCCAGGCTTCCATGAAACAAAAACGGCATTCGCCACATCAGGTATAGGGTGTTCCGAGTTACGGTAACCGCAAGAAGAATAATCTAGAATACGGTTTCCGCGTTCATCAGCCACATAAGTCAGTTTTTTCTTCCTTCACCTGTAAAGGAAAGGTTTGCGCAGAAATCCGCGCAAACCCCAAAACTTAAAAAATCCAAAATAAATAATAAACTTATAATTCATTTTACATCAAACTTTTTACGTTTTGCCAAAGTATCATGATTGTTCTTTATATCCGTCCAATCCACTTTCTTTGCAGGATCTATGCCATTAATGTATTTTTCAATATTGGTATACCCGTCACCATTACAATCTTTTACCGCATCACCCGGATCATTAGGATTGAGTCCGTATCTCACCTCCCAGACATCCGGCATACCATCACCATCCGTATCAACCACAGGAGTACCTTTATATTCGGGCAAACCACCTACCTGACGGGGATCTGTAATGATACCTTGTTTATAAGAGTCAACAGGAAGACGTCTTTTTACATAAGTACTAACGAATTCAGGAGCGTCTTTCACGTAAATAGCTTTCCCTGTCTTCACCGTCTTCATCACACGGGCATCCACCGCATCCCTTTTAGGGAAAGTAGCCCCGGCATTTTCCAATACATAATTATAGGCAGTTTTGGCATCCATAATAGTCACATGGGGCATTGAGAAAGGCTCGTTTACACGAATTTGATCTGTAAACTTCCCTGCGTCCGGCATATCGTATACCTGCACGCCGCCATCCCAATTATTCTTTGTCACACGCGCATTGCCTTCCACTACATTTCCGGCAACATACGCTTTACCAAAAGTATCCGGTTTCTTCTTGTCACGGCTCGATTCGGGTTTCACAATCCGGTAGGCAATCGGCTTATCTTTCGGAGTGATAGGACCCGGTTTAAAATAATTATTAATAATATTCAAACGGCTGGTTTCATCTCCTCCGTCAACAGAACGGTTCCACCAATAAAAAGTCACATTGTTTACCAGATTAAAATCCTCATTCATGCCAATGGAACAGTTACGGCTGATATTGGATGCGAACAAGTTACGGCAAAACATACTGTTATGCCCACCTATAGTCGCCCCGAAAGCATGATTGTAACAATCCAAAGCTTCCGAGAAAATAGAGTTCTGAATAGTTATGTTGACAGTAGGAAGCTTCAAACCATGTCCTGTGGAATCACGATGGTATACATGGCGATAAAGAGACATATTCTCATCCAGCCCCCAGCTGCCGGAGCAATGATCGATAATAACATTACCCACACAGTTACCTCCCAAAGCATCATCCCGGAAGAACACATCCTGCGCCCCCCGACGGAAACGCATATGGCGGATAATAATATCATGCGTATCAAGCAGGAAAGAGGCTCCTGTTACACAAACCCCATCCCCCCGGAGCTGTCTGACCTGCAATAGTGATATACGGAGCACGGACGTTTATAGGGGTTTTCAGCCGGATAACGCCCGAAACATTGAACACAACAATACGCGCGCCACCGGTCTCACATGCCTCACGCAATGTTCCGGGCCCACTGTCGGCCAGCGAATTGACCACAATTACTTTTCCTCCACGTCCACCGGGAGTATAGGCCCCTCCCCCTTCTGCCCCGGGAAAGGCAGGTATGTTGCTCTTTATTAAATCCTCCGGTTTGGATGCCCATGGTTATAAGGACGTCCTTGAGCAGCCTCAGACATTACTACAGGTAATGCTTTCGCCCATGCCTCATCCGATTTCCGGTCTATTTCCTTTTGTTGTTCTTCTCCTCTGATTTTTACCGAATCAGGAATTACAGGATACTGTGCCGCCACAGGCAACACACATGCAGTCAATGCTGCCACTGCAAATAGTTTCTTTAGTTGATTCATTTGGTTGCTAAATTATTATTTTTTCTATAACTTCATAACATAATACTCTGCTTTTAACATGATTCAAACACACATTGCGAATATTTCTATATCAAAGACGGAACAGAAAGCTTGTTGTACTCTCTATCCACACATAAAAAAGAGCTTGACACCGTTTTACCGGGCAAGCTCCTTTTTCTGCTTTTCAATAAACATTAATTTATATCTTTCCTCCACGTGCCTTGATACGTTCATACCAAGCCTTACGTTCTTTCACTAAATCATATCCCCGCTTAGAGAGGTAATTATTAATCCGGCCTTTGTATTTGCCGAAAGCAGCATGTTTCTTATTTGAATTTTCAGCATCCATGGCAAATTCACGGGCTTCAACAAGCCATGCCATAATCTGCGCTTTCTCTTCTTCTTTCAAGGTAGGAATCATGTCAACCGTAGCTTTATAAGTTACCATTACCACACCATAAGTCATGCCATCTTTCACTGCATCTATCTGCTTGGCATCCAAATAGAGCGAAAGATCGGCCGGGAAAGCGAAATGAGTACGGTAAAGCGCCGCATCCTTTTCAGCTTCGGCAGCTTTAACGGCTTCTTGTTTCGCATCGCCCGTCAGGGTTTCTTTTGCCAGCTTCACTTTGGCATCGCGCGTTTCGTATATGTCATTCAGTTTAAAATAACGGTTGGCTATGATAGTTGTCACTTCACGGGCGGCAACGGTATCTGTCAACTCCAGTTTATCTACAATCTTCTGCGAACTTTCACAATAGATTCCACGTAAGCCGGATCGCGGCCTTCACGGTCCAAATCCACTGCTCCGGCGGTAATGACTACCGCCATGAGCAACAGAAACATTATACCTAACTTTTGTATCATATCCTGTCTTCTTTCCTCCGTTTATTACATCAACTTTCCTTTAGAAGCCAATGTATCATAATTGTTTCTCAAATCAGACCAGTCAATACAATTTCTAGTGCTGATACCATTAATATATTTCTCAATATTTGTATAGCCGTCACCGGTACAGTCCTTATTAGCATCCGAAGGATCATTAGGATTCAAGCCATTTGCCTTTTCCCATTCATCGGGCATACCGTCACCATCCGTATCCACATACGGAGTGCCTTTGTATTCCGGATATCCCCCCATCTGGCGGATATCGGTGATGATACCCTGTTTATAAGAATCTTTCGGCAAGCGGCGATATTTAAACTGTCCGTCTTCTCCCATTGATTTAGGAGCCAGCCCGGTCAAATCACCGTTAGCATCCTTGGCCATCTTCTTATCATAATAAGGAACGCCTGTTCTCACTTCCTCTACAATACGTTCATCCACAATATCACGGCAAGGAATGTTGGCACCTGCATTTTTCAGTACAAAATCGTATGCATCATGTGCAGAAGTAATGCGGATGTACGGCATTTCAAAAGGACGGTGCTACGCATATTCTCCGTATATCCATCTGTATTCGGCTGAGTTTCAATCTGGATACCACCTGCCAGTTGTCCTCTGTAATGGCAGGATAGCCTTCCATAATATTACCATCAGCATAAACACGGCCATACACTTTATGATCCAATTTGCTTCGTCCCGCTTCGGGTTTCAGGATGCGATGCCCCACAGGAGTATCTTTCGGAGTGGCCGGTCCCGGTTTATAATAGTTGTTTATCATATTGAACATAGCAGTATAATCGCCACCGTCCGAAGAACGATGTACCCAGTTGAACACTACATTGTTTACAAAATTGAAAACACCATCCAACCGATGGAAGGATTACGTCCCGAATTACTTGCCCACAGGTTACGCATAAATGCACAATTCTCACCCCCTAAAGTGCTGCCGAATGCATGATTGTAAGTATCCAGTGCTTTTGCCGAGATAGTATTCTGTATGGTAACATTTACGGTAGGCAGTTTCAGATCTTTTGATTCATATTGTCCTTCGCTGGGATCGTACATATGGCGATAGAAAGAGATGTTCTCATCCAATCCCCAAGTACAAGAGCAATGGTCAATCATGATATTTCCAATCGGGTTGCCTCCGAAAGAATCGTCACGATGCCATACCTTTGTTTCGCCGCGGCGGAAACGCATATGGCGTACCACTACATCATGCGTATTTACCCAAAAAGACTCTCCGGCAATACATACCCCGTCACCCGGAGCTGTCTGTCCTGCAATAGTGACATATGGAGCCCGGACGATAATGGGAGATTCCAATTTAATAATACCTGAAACATTGAAGACAATGATACGTGCTCCACCTGTCTCACAAGCCTCACGGAAAGAACCGGGACCACGGTCATTCAAATTAGTCACGGTAATCACCTTACCGCCACGACCGCCGAAACTGTACATACCTCCTCCTTCAGCACCGGGGAAAGCAGGAATTCGTGCCTGCGGCAAATCGTATGGACGGGAAGCCCACGAAATATACGGACGACCTTCTCTCGCTTCTTTCTGTACAACAGGCAATGCTTTTGCCCAGGCTTCGTCAGAGCGGCGACGTTCTTCACTCATCATTTTCTGGTAGGCTTGCTTCGCTTCCTCAGTCAACTGGGGATACTGGGCCATTGCCACTGGAGCAATAAAAGTAGCCATACACAGTCCTAAAAACATTTTTCTTTTCATACTTTATTTCTTAAAAAATTATATCTGTGCTATAAGTAAGTTGGAATTTATATTCCGTTCTCTTTTTCTTAACAATTATCTTTTTCAAGACGCACTTTTCGGGGATATGTACTCAAAAATGCTTGTATCTGTCATAATAAACTAGCAGATATAAAACTATCGTATTAAATTATTTCCTAGCATCCAATGTGCCTTCTGATTCATAATAATCCAACCATCCTTTTGATTGTTCCAACCACGGATTCATATTCAATACATTAGAGGGCAGACCGGACAGGTAATAGTTTTCCTGCCATGAAATTACTGCTTCCTGACCATTCACATTATCTACCGGAGTTTCTCTATCCTGTAAAACAAAGTGCTGGCTCCAGAACTCTCCCAACCTATTCATTTCGGCTTGTAAGTCTGCCGCATTATCCACATCTACAGGCTCAAAATCAGCAATGACAGAAACAAGAGGATCTGCCTTTCCGTCATAATCCTTCACTTGTAAATATTTACCCACACGGGCAGTACCATTAACGGCTCAATACCCAAGGTAGTACAGGTGGTATTGTTATCACTTGCATCATCATTATACAGCATCCAACGCCATAAATCCCAATAACGCTTACCCTCATAAGCTAATTCCACCTGACGCTCACGCAGACAAGCCTTAATAGCTTCATTCTTATCGGTAATCGTTCCCAAGCCATAATTATTGGATGCAGGAATACCTACACGGGCACGAATTTCACCAATTGTTTTCACTGAATTACTTATATCCCCCCGTAGCTGCATAACATTCTGCAAGGTTCAAACAACAATTCAGCATAACGATATTCGTATACATCAGTGCCATCCCATTGATATGTGTTTGCACTATTTTCAGCCGGATCGGACATTTTACGTACTATCGCCGGACTGCTGCCTTCATTTTCCGTGTAATAATGCAACTGAGAACCATCTTCTTTCGTTTCACTCCAACGATAATTCCAAACTACGGCATCTGCATCCTGATCATATCCCCATTTCGCTCCGGAGAAAGTAAACGTATAATAGAAACGCGGATCACGATTCTTGAAGAATAAAGAACGGTCGTACCCGTTTATCGCCTCACCATCATCATTTACAGCTTTGGAACCATCCGCCATCGGGAAAATATCCAACATACCCATAGGAACATGATAACCGGAACCACTGCCACCCATTGTTTTCAAACGGATTGTTTTCTGCCATCCACTATGTTCATCATTTTAGAGGTAGAGCTAGCCAACAGTTTGACCAT
>ENA-OQAR01000249-OQAR01000249.1-human-gut-metagenome-genome-assembly--contig:-NODE-249-length-15590-cov-5.490784_pt1 | contig 15590 bp, 20 predicted proteins | sample MGYA00242738_ERZ504533 | MGnify/ENA primary metagenome ERZ504533 (study PRJEB26092, sample SAMD00036276) | human gut metagenome | host: Homo sapiens | study: EMG produced TPA metagenomics assembly of... | reverse complement strand
ACTGGATGTTTATCGAGCATTTTGCAACGCAGATGCGTGCCGCAGCTGCCGGAGCGGTGCTTAAGCCGCAAGGCGGGAATTGTGCGGTGTTGCCTTATTTTGGCGGCAGGGAGCCACCCCTCACCGGCTTTCGCCGGAGCTCCCCTCCAGGGGAGCCAATATCTTACTTTAGGTATGCGATGGCTCCCCTGGAGGGGAGCTGGACGCGAAGCGGCCTGAGGGGCGGGTTCCCGCTGCCAGGCTAAAAATTTGCAGGGAACGACACCTGCATCGTCCCGCATGACGGGCTTTGCCGGGTATTTCACTTCATCACCCGGCGCACACCTGCGGGCGCACACTGTGCGCCCTTACGGTCTCTACAGGGGGGAAACGGCATTTGCTGAACGGTGCCCCTGCTCATTTTCTCAAAAACGCCTTCAATTCCACCCCCGGCTGCCTGCAGGGCCGCGCCGATCTTTTTCTACAAAGGCCAGAGCCTTGGGACCATCGCCGTGTACGCAGACGGAATCCGCCTGGATGGCAATGTCCGTACCGTCGTTGGCGGTCACTTTGCCCTCGGTTACCATGCGGATCACACGGGCAATGGCTTCGTCCTCATCCTCAATCATGGCGCCGGGGGTTCCGCGGGGCACAAGGCTGCCATCCGGGCGGTAGCCGCGGTCGGCAAACACCTCATTGGCAACCGGCAGGCTGATGGCCTGGGCCGCCTTGACCATCTCGCTGCCGGAAAGCGCCAACAGCACCGCGCCGGGGGCGCTCTCCTTCACTGCGGCGCAGATGGCATCCGCCAGCGCGCGGTCCTTGCCCGCCATGTTGTACAAAGCGCCGTGGGGCTTTACATGGTGCAGCGGCACACCGGCGGCATCGCAAAACGCTTTCAGCGCACCGATCTGATACTGCACACAGGCCTTGGCTTCCGCCGGGGTCAGCTTCATCTGGCGGCGGCCAAAGCCCTGCAGATCAGGGAAACCGGGGTGCGCCCCCACCGCCACGCCGCTCTGTTTGCACAGCGCCACGGTGCGCTGCATCACCAGCGGATCGCCTGCATGGAAGCCACAGGCCACATTGGCCGATGTGATAAACGGGATTACCTTTTCATCCATTCCGATGGTATACGCGCCAAAGCTTTCGCCCAGGTCACAGTTCAAATCAATATACGGCATGGCTCAATCCTCCTCTTTCAGGCATAAGGCAATGCTTCTGCCCCGCAGGGGCGCACAGTGTGCGCCCCTGCGGTTTTTACTATCTGCTCTTAATATTTCAGCTCCACATTTTTTACGTCGGTCACAAACATGTGCCCCGGCGCATGGGTGATGCAGAACTCCGGCTTGGAGTGCATCACAACGTTCTGCGGGGTCACTCCGCAGGGCCAGAACACCGGTGTTTCGCCGGGGTTGATGGTCACGGCATCGCCGTAATCCGGGTGAGCCAAATCATGGATGCCGATGGCTTCCGGCTCACCGATTTGCACCGGCATACCGTGCACGCGGGGCATGCCCGCTGTAATGGCAGCTGCCGCCGGGACCTGCCGGTACGGGATGGGCCGCATGCTGACCACCATGTTTCCGCTGAACACCCCTGCCGGGGTACAGGGAATGTTGGTGTTGTACATCGGCACATTCACGCCCTCTTCGATCTGGCGCACCGGGATGCCCGCTTCCAGCAGTTCAGATTCAAAGGAGAAGCTGCACCCGATCAAAAAGCTGACCAGGTCGTTCCTCTCCTCAAAGAATTTGCTCACATCGGGGTATTCCCCGGTCAGCTCGCCGTGTTCGTACACCCGGTAGCGCGGGATATCGGTAGCAATATCGCTGCCTTTGCCAAATTGGGCAAAGGTTCGCTCGCCTGCGTCCGCCACTTCCAGCAGCGGGCAGGCTTTGGGGTTGCGCTGGCAGAACAGCAAAAAGTCCCACGCCAGCGCCTTGGGCAGCACCACAAGGTTGCCCTGGGCATAACCGTTGCACATGCCGGTGGTCGGGCCGGTCAGTTCGCCCTTGCGGATCAGCCCGCGCAGGTCGGCCGGTTTCATGGCTGCAAAGTCCATTATTTCATCCGCTCCCTGATTTTGTCAAGCACGGCCGCCTGCGCCCTGGCTCCTGCAACAGCCTGCGCCGCGGTCACATATTGGAACGCCAGCTTTTCGCCGGGGCGCAGCTGCGCCATGGCCGAAAGGTCAGCGCTGATGACGGTTGCAATTTTGGCATACCCGCCGGTGGTCTGGTGGTCAGCCAGCATCACAATGGGCTGCCCGTTGGCCGATACCTGCACCGAACCCGCCACAATGCCGTCCGATACAATGTCCGACCCATCCACAGTCTCGATCTGCGGCCCCTGCAATTTGCAGGCCATGCGGTCACAGTCTGCTGTCAAAGCATATACCCCGTGTACAAATGCGGCCTGCCCCACTGCGGTAAAGGCATCGGTCTGGGGCCGGGCACCGCACGGAACAGCGGCAGCTTCCGCCCGCCCAAAAAGCGCCACGGCCTTGCGGGGGTGCGCGCCGTGCCCAGCGGGCGGTTTGCCCCTTTGGCGCAGATCTGCTGCCAGCGCTGTTCCACCATGGCGGGTGCCGCCCCAATGGGCAGCACATCCCCAGCTTTCAGTGCACGGCCATCCAGCCCGCCCATCCGGCATTTTAAGTCGGTGGAGCGGCTGCCCAGCACGGGCGGGGTATCCACGCCGCCAAACACGGCCAGGTAGCCGCGCAGCCCGCTGCGGGCCGCGCCGATTGCCAGCACCTGCCCCGCGCGGGCCAAAAGCGGCGTATAGGCGGGCACCGGGCGGCCATCCAGCGCGGCGGGCATATCGGCCCCCGCCAGGGCAAAAACAGCGTCCCCGTCAAACTGATACTTGCCGCCCTGCAGGGTCATTTCCAGCACGGCGGCACCGGCTGCCTGGGGGTTGCCCGCCAGCAGGTTGGCGGTCCGCATAGCGTAACCATCCGCCGCTCCACAGGTGCGGAACCCCCGCGCGGCATAGCCGGTGCGGCCTGCATCCTGCACGGTGGTCAGCGGGCCGGGGCTTATCACATGCAAGTTCACAGTCGCCGCCCCCTGTTCTTTCTGGATGGTTTCAAACTTTTCCGGGCTGATGGGCACAAACCGGATGCGGTCCCCCGCCGCGTAAGGCAGTTTGCCGCCGCCAGCCGGGTCAAACAGGCGCAGCGGCGTGCGGCCGATCAGCTGCCACCCGCCGGGGGAAGCCAGCGGGTAGATGCCCGTCTGCTTGCCGCCAATGCCCACCGCCCCCGCGGGGATCTTGGTGCGCGGGGTCTGCAACCGGGGGCAGACAATGCGTTCATCCATGCCGCCCAGGTACGGGAACCCCGGCAGGAACCCCAGCATAAAAATGCGATAGTCCCGCCCGCAGTGGATGTCGATGACCTGCTGTTCGGTCAGCCCGGCGTGCTGTGCCACAAAGGCCAGGTCGGGGCCGTAATCTCCGCCGTAACACACCGGCACCTCCACCAGCCGCCCGGCCGCGGTGCTGCTGACCGGGGGCAAAGCGTCCCACAGGCGGCGCAGCGCGGGGATCAGGGTATCGGCATCGGTCTGCAAAGGGTCCAGCGTGACCAGCAGCGCCGCATAGGTGGGCACTGTTTCCACCACGCCGGGCAGCTGCGCCGCCTGCACAGCGACATCCAGCGCCATAACCTGCGCGTCACCTGTTCACTGATCTCACTGCCGCAGACGGCCAGCACGCCGCTGTCCCCCACGGGGGTAAACTGGATCATAACAAAAATCCCCTTTGCGTCCGGTATTTTGGGGCTGGTCAGGAAGTGTGCTGTACCTTTAGCGCACATTGTGCGCCCCTACGGTCTCTAAACGTGCCGTTTTGGGTTCACTGCTTCCTGACCAAGGCCAATGTGCCTATTATAGCACAACCTGCTTTATGCCTGCTCAAAAAATTTCTTTGCCAGCACCGGGCCGAACCAGTGGTCCGAATTGTGGGAATACCGCACCGCATACGCCGTGCACTGCCGCATCATGCTGACAATGCCAACGTTCATGCGGGTATCAAACCCATCCACACCCGGCAGCAGCGAGCCTGTCATATCGATCATGCCATTGCGGGAAAGCACCCGCATGACCTCGCTTTCCATCTCCTCCCGGTGCAGGATGTCCATATCCTTTTTCAGGTAGGCCAGCGCGGCCATCAGCGCATAGCAACCCCAGTCAGAGCAGGTTGCCGTGATGATGTTATCGGTGCTGCTTGCGGCCAGAATGCCGCAGCAGCAGCCGTCCTGGCATTCGCCGGGGGCGGTGAAGGGCACATATTTTTTTAATGTGCTCCCCAATGGTGCCCATGCCGATCTCATTGCCCAGATCGCCGATGGCCACATTGGGCACGCCGCGGGCGCGCAGTTCGTTCCACAGCACATCGCTTTTGGCTTCCAGTGTGGTCACATCCTTGCCCACCGCATTGTGGTAAACACCCTTGGCGTTGCCGCCGCAGGCTTCCACCGAGATCACCGCTGCGGGTAAAATCTTATCCGCCAGCGCTTTGGCCTGGGCGGGGGCTTTGGCCTTATCTTTGGTAAAGGCCACAACGCCAAGGCTCAGCGGCAGCTCCATGGCGGTATCCAGGTCCTCATACACATGCAGACCCACCACATTGCCGCATTTCTTAAAGGCTTCCACGCTGTCCTGCGGGCAGACGATGATCGGCTTTGCCCCAAAGGCCAATACCAGAGACCGCGCCAGCAGGATCGCGCTGACAGAACCGTCCATTTCCGGCACCTTGTGGGGCAGCAATACAAACCCGACCAGGATATACACCGGGTTGCCGGGGTGGATGGCTTTGCACAACGCTTCGGCTGCGTGCATGGCGGTCGGCTCCCCGGTATATGCCCGGCTGCCCGCGTACAAAATGCGGCACACCCCGTAACCGCGGGGGTCCAGACACATGATGGCATCCAGGTTTTCGCCTACATTGCGTTTTTCCAGTTCGTCACGGGTCATGGCGTCTTCCCCCTTTTCAGCCCCACAGACTTTCGCAGCCGGTATAGTCATAGAACTCTTTCAGCACTTCGTCCTGGATGGCTTTCAGGGTAGCGGGGTCCTTGCCGCCGGCGGGCTTGCCCTCAAACTCGCAGGCATGCAGACAGAAGTTGGAGGAGGAGGTCACGATGATCTCATCCGCATCGCGCAGGAAATCCACCGTGAACGGTTTTTCCATCACGGTAATGCCCAGGCGGTAGCAGGCCTGCAGCATATGGGTCTTGGCAATGCCGCGCAAAATCAGTTCATCGTTCGGGTGGGAATAGAAAATCCCGTCTTTCAGCACTGAAACGTTGGAGTGCGCACATTCCGTTACAATATCCCCGCGGTGGAACACGGTCTCGCTCATGCCGGCCAGCTTGGCGCGCTGGGCGGTCATAACGCTGGGCAGCAGGTTCAGCGTTTGATGTTGCAGTGGTAAAAGCGAGTGTCCTCCTCAGAGTTCAGGCGGATGGGCTTGTCGGGGTCGTTCAGGGTGTTGGGCCGGATGGAAACCCACAGCTTGCCGGGCACACCTTCCTCATACACATGGTTGCGGGGCTCCACACCGCGGGTGACCTGCCAGTATACAAAGTTGACCTTGCTGTCCACCTTGGCCAGCAGGTCGGTCAGCAGCCTGCCCAGCTCGGCCTTGCTCATCGGGATGTTGATATCCAGTGCCTTGGCGCTGGTAAAAAAGCGGTCCAGGTGGTCCTGCAGCAGGTATACCTTGCCGTTCGCGCCAACGGTGGCATCGTAGCAGCCATCGCCAAAAAAAGTGAACGCGATCATTGAACGGCACCATCAATTCTTCCGGTGCGCCGATTTTGCCATCATAATATGCAATGGATTCCATTTTCCCTTACTCCTCTCATCTTGGTTGCCTTTATGTTCAGCCGTTATTTGGCTTTCACATCAAATTTCAGTTCAATCACTTTTTTAATCAGCTCCACGCAGTTATCCAGCCCAATGGCGGCGGAATCCAGGCAGAGGTCATAGTTTTCCACCCGCTTCCACTGGCGGCCGGTGTGGTATTTGTAATAGCTTTCACGGTAGCGGTCCAGCTTGTCAATATAGTGCTTGGCCTGGCTGCTGCCAATGCCCTGGCGCTTCATCTCGCGCTCCACACGCCAGTCATAGGGGGCATCCACATACACGGTCAGCACGTTGGGCTTATCCCGCAGAACAAAGTCCGCCGCGCGGCCCACGCAGATATAGCTTTCCTCGTTCAGCAGCTCCCGCAGCACCTTGGCCTGGTAGTTGAACAGGTTTTCATCGCTGATAAAGTTGCCGCTTTCCGGCGGGATGATGCTGCCGTCATACACCCGTTCCGAAACCCGGTACAGCATGGTTTTGCGGGTGTTCTCATCGGCGCGGGCAAACAGTTCCTCGCTGATGCCGCTGTCCTCTGAGGCAAGGCGCAGCAGCTTGCGGTCATACAGGTCAATGTCAAATGCCTTTGCCAGCTGCTTGCCAATGTAGCTGCCGCCGCCCGAACCACAGGTGCGGGTAATGGCGACTGCAAAATACGGATAATCGGGATACATTTTCCACCCCTCCTTACTGGCCCAGATAGGCTTTCTTCACGCGCGGGTCGTTCAGCAGATCCGCGGCGTTGCCCTCAATGCTGATGTTGCCGGTTTCCAGCACATAGGCGCGGTCCGAGATGGCCAGCGCCATCTTTGCGTTCTGTTCCACCAGCAGGATCGTGATGCCCTGCTTGTTTACTTCCTGAATGATGGCAAAGATCTCTTTGACCAGCAGGGGCGAAAGGCCCATCGAAGGTTCATCCATCAAAATCATTTTGGGCTTTGCCATCAGGGCGCGGCCTACGGCCAGCATCTGCTGCTCGCCGCCGGAAAGGGTGCCCGCCAGCTGGCGGCGGCGCTCTTCCAGACGGGGGAAGCGCTTATACACATCCTTCATCGTCTCTTCCATCCCGGCCGGGTCGGCATAAGCGCCCATTTCCAGGTTTTCTTCCACCGTCATCTGGGGGAAGATATGCCGCCCTTCCGGCACATGGGCCAGCTTGTAGGTAATGATCTTGCTGGGTTCCGCCTTGCGCAGGTCGTGCCCGTCAAACATCACGCTGCCGGACGCAGCTTTTTTCAGCCCGGTAATGGTGCGCAGGGTGGTGGTTTTGCCCGCGCCGTTTGCCCCGATCAGGGATACGATCTCGCCGTCATCCACATGCAGCGATATGCCGTTCAGCGCGTGTACCGCGCCGTAATTGACATGAGGTCTTTTACTTCAAGCATCCGCTTCGACCTCCTCCTCTTTGTCTTTGCCCAGGTATGCTTCAATCACATGGGGGTCATTGGCGATCTCTGCCGGTGTGCCGGAAGCGATCGTGGTACCAAAGTCCAGCACCTGGATTCGCTCGCAGATTTTCATGACCAAACTCATGTCATGCTCGATCAGCAGCACCGATACCTTGAATTCGCTCCGGATATAATCAATAATCTCCAGCAGTTCCTCCGTTTCAGTCGGGTTCATACCGGCGGCCGGTTCGTCCAGCAGCAGCAGCTTCATGTTGGTGGCCAGCGCGCGGGCAATCTCCAGGCGGCGCTGCTCACCATAGGGCAGGTTGTCGGCCTCCAGGTCCTCCTTGCCGGAAAGGTGCACCACCTGCAGCAGCTCTTTGGCGCGTGCGGTGGCGGCGGCTTCCTGCTGCCAGTACGCCTTGGTGCGGAAGATGGCCTGCGGCATGTTGTAGGTCAGTTCTTCCAGCATGGCAGCTTTGCGTTTTCGATCACCGTCATTTTTTGAACAGGCGGATATTCTGGAAGGTTCTAGCAATGCCTGCATGAACGATCTGGTGGGTCTTTTTGCCGTTCATCCGCTCACCATTCAGGTAAAGGGAACCTTCGGTCGGCTTATACACACCAGTGATCAGGTTGAACACGGTGGTTTTGCCTGCGCCGTTGGGGCCGATCAGCCCCACCAGCTCGGATTCGCCGATTTCCATATTAAAATCATCCACGCTTTCAGGCCGCCAAACTGGATGCCAAGGTGCTGGCATTTCAAAACGGGTTGTGCCATGGTTCAGGCCCCCTTTTCTGCTTTTGCTTTTACCGTGCCGCGGCCGGTCAGTTTTTCCAGCGCGCGGGTCAGGCTGAACTCCCACCGGCCAAAGATGCCGCCGGGGCGGAACAGCATGACCAGCACCAGAACCACCGAGTAGGCCAGCATGCGGTAGGTAGAAAATTCACGCATCAGTTCCGGTAAAGCGCTCAGGAACGCTGCGCCGATGATGGAACCGGTCAGCGAACCGGTGCCGCCGATGATCACTTCGCTCAACAGCTCTGCGGAATAGTTAAAGTTGAAGTTGGTGGGGATCATTGCCGTCATGTAATGGGCATAAATACCGCCGCCGATGCCGGCAAAGAATGCGCTGATGGCAAAGGTCATGACCTTGTAATAGGTCACGTTGATGCCGGAAGCCGAAGCCGCGATGTAGTCCTCACGGATGGCCTGCACGGTGCGGCCATATTTGCTGCGGACGAACAGGTACATGATGGTAACGCAGACTACCATGATCCAGAATACCCGCGGGAAGGTGGACAGCTTGAGGATGCCGCTCATTGTTTTACCGCCGCCGGTGATGGAAAAGTTGCAGAAGCAGACGCGGATGATTTCGGCAAACGCCATGGTGACAATGGCGAGATAGTCGCCGCGCAGGCGCAGCGCCGGGATGCCAACCAGTACGCCCATGATGCCCGCAGCCAGGCCGCCGACCAGCAGCGCGATCAGGAACAGCCCCAGATCCGAAAGCCCTTTGCCTGCCAGCGCGCCGGATACAATGGCGGAGACATAAGCGCCGACCGAAACAAACCCCGCATGCCCCAAGGAGAACTCGCCCATAAAGCCAACTACCAGGTTCAGCGATGTGACCATGATGATGGTGTAGCAAGCGGTGGTGCAGATGCCCTGAATATAGGTGGTGGAGGTGCCGAACGCATTGGCGGCGAACAGCCCTGTCAACAGGGCAAACACCAGCGCCACGCCCACAGCGTTCAAAAGATAGGAGCCTTTTATTTTTTTACTCATTGCTCTGCTCCCTCCCTTACACTTTTTCGCCGGTGTTCTTGCCCAGGATACCGGCGGGCTTGACCAGCAGGATCACGATCAATGTGCCGTAAGTAACGGCTTCGTACCAGCCGGGGGCAAACAGCTTGACAAAAATTTCAATCAGGCCGACCAGAATGCCGCCGATCATGGCGCCGGGGATGATGCCAATGCCGCCCAGAACTGCGGCGATAAAGGCTTTCATGCCCATCATGGAGCCCATATCGGTGGTAACGCGGGGGTAGGTAGAGCAGTACATCAGCGCTGCCACCGCCGCCAGACCGGAGCCGATGGCAAAGGTCAGGGTGATGATCTTGTTCACGTTGATGCCCACCAGGGTGGAAGCATCCTTATCCTGCGGGACGGCGCGCATGGCCTTGCCCAGCTTGGTCTTTTTTACAAACAGCTGCATGCAAAGCATCATCGCAACGCCGATGCCAATGGTCAGCAGCACGTTCAGCGGCAGCGATACCCCGCCGACCGTAATGGTGGGCAGGCTGAAAATAGCCTGCACGTTGTGCGGCTTGGCGCCAAACAGCACCATGGCCAGGTTTTCCAAAAAGATGCTCATGGCCAGTGCGGTAATCAAGGCGGACATGGGCCCTGCCTTGCGCACCGGGCGGTAAGCCAGGACCTCAACCAGCACACCAACCAGCGCGCACACCGCAACGGCCACAATCACGGCCATCCAGGCGGGCATTCCCGCATCGACCATCAGCGGGATGGTGTAAAACAATGTGTAAGCACCGATCATGATAAAATCGCCGTGGGCAAAGTTGATCATGCGGATGATACCGTAAACCATGGTGTAGCCCAACGCGATCAGCGCATAAATAGCGCCCTGGTTCAGGCCGTTGATCAGGCCCTGAACAAATAATGATGCAGTCATGGTCCATTCACCTTTCCTATCATTTTTTGTGAATGTTTGATTCGGGGGAATCAAAAAACAAAAAAGTGCGCACGGCTGCTTGCATTGCCGCGCGCACCATTGCGCCTTTGCTCTGAAGAGGGTGTTTAGGGGAAACTAAAAAACTTTACTCAGCGGAGGAAACCAGGTTGCCATCGGAATCCAGCGTCTCAGACCACTTGACCTTGCCGTCAACAAAGGTGTTGAATGCAATGCTCTTGATGGCATCGCCGTTTTCGTCCAGCTTGATTTTACCGCCAACGCCGGTAAACTCCATACCGGTCATGCCTTTTACCAGGCTTGCGGTATCGGTGCCGGCGCCATTCTCGGCAGCTTGCAGCAGCATGTAGATGGCGTCATAGTACAGGGCCGCGCAGGCGTTCAGGCTTTCGGTGCCGTACTTTTCGGTGTACTTCTGCACAAAGTTCTGAACGGCGGGGGCGGTATCCTCGCTGGAGTAGTGGTTGGTAAAGTAGCAGTCATCAAACTTGTCTTCCAGGCCGGTGGTATCCGCGCCATCCCAGGCATCGCCGCCCATGATGGTACCGGTAAAGCCCGCGTTGCGCGCTGCGCCTACAAACAGCGGTACCGTATCCAGGAAGCAGGGATAATACAAAAACTCTGCGCCGGAAGCCACGGCCTGTGCTGCCTGGGAGGAAAAGTCAGTATCAGTGCTCATGCACTCGCCGGTATAGGTAATTTCAATGCCGTTGGCCTCGCAGTTTTCTACAAAAGCGTCCTTCAGGCCGTTGGAATAGTCATCATCCTTGGCATAAATCACGGCTACCTTGCTGAATCCCTTGCTCTTAACAAACAGGGCGGCCATCTTGCCCTGATACGGGTCAATGAAGCAGTTACGGAAGATCGTGGAGCCTTTCTGGGTCACATCCACGTTGGTAGCGCCGGTTGCCAGCAGCAGCATTCCGTCATTGGCAGCCTGGGTCGCCATAGGCAGTGTAACGGAAGAGAAGAAGCTGCCCACGATAGCGGCCGGGGAATCTGCCATGACCTTGTTGTAAGCGTTCATGGCCTGCTTGGCGTCCTTGGCATCGTCAGCCACCTTGCCACCGTTGACGATCTCGACCGTGTAGCCGGAATCGCCGGAGTTGATCTCCTCCACAGCCATATCCACCGCGTTCTGGGCACCCTCGCCGTAAATAGCGGAGCCGCCGGTCATGGAGCAGACCACACCAACACGGATCACATTACCGCTGTCCGCGCTGGATGCTGTGGTGGAAGCGGCACTGGAAGTATCTGCCGTGCTGGCTGTGCCGCCCTGTGCGCTGGAAGAACAGCCGCCCAAAACGCCTGCCGCCATCGCCGCCGCCATGGTAAGAGAAAGAACCCGTGTTGCCTTTTTCATCGTAAGCCCCTCTTTCTTTCATGTTCGTTCTGCTTTCTTCTCTCGGATATCTCCTGACCAAACAAAAAGCGCGCAGCCCCGCCGTCAAGCGGGTGCCGCACGCTTGTGCAAAAGCAAAATCTCTTTTGTTCTTTTTATGCTTTTGTCTCCGGAATCAGAACGGGGTCCGCAGCTTTTGCACTGCGGACCCCGTTGTCCCTGCTCCGTGTTTGGATGGTTCTGATTATAGCATACTGCCAAAATTTTGCAAGCACTTTTTGTCGCATCAGGGGGATTTTTGCCGCCGATTGCCTTATTCTATTAAGCTGTTTCTTCGTTTTTCATCTCGCATCCCCGTTTTTGCTTTCTTTTTTTCCGTCAAATTGTCCTTTGGGCTAAATAACTTCAAAATTACAGCTTTCCCCCGCACCACTGGGTCATGCCGGGCAGCGGACGGCCCAGTCCGGCAGCCTTATTCCGCTGTTTCTCCCCGTCTTACGTTGTCACAGCCTTGTTTATCGAATAGTTTCTCTGCCAATTTCTTATGTCATCCAAAATCTCGCATTGTTTCTCGCTTTATCGTGCCATGGTTTTATATCGAATGTTCGTCTTATTTTGCACCGGTTTTTTCCGTCATTTTCCAATATTATATATTTTGTGAACAATCATTGCATAGGTTGTAAACATTAGCACTCTGCTATTGACAGTGCTAATTTTTGGGTTATAATAAAGGCGTACCTTGAAAGAGGGGGTGCGGAACGCAAGAGCGTTCCGGGAAACACCGCCAAGGAGCCGCAAGGCTCGGGAAGCGTCAGACTTCCCGGAGAGGCACCAAATAAAATTCCAGATTTTTACAAAGTGAGGTTATGACTTATGTTGCCGACTGTTTTTGGTGAAAATCTTTTTGATGATTTCTTTGACGATTCCTTTGGTATGATGAACGCACGCAACCCGCTGTACGGCAAGCATGCACGCAACCTGATGAAGACCGATATCCGCGAGACCGATACCAACTATGAGCTGGCCATTGACCTGCCGGGCTTCAAGAAGGATGAGATCCATATTGAGCTGAAAAACGGCTACCTGACCATCAGCGCCGCCAAGGGCCTGGATAAAGACGAAAAGGCCCCCGAAGGCAAGTATATCCGCCAGGAACGTTACACCGGCGCCTGCAGCCGCAGCTTCTATGTTGGCACCGACCTGCAGCCCAAGGATGTCAGCGCCAAGTTCACTGATGGCATCCTGGAGTTGACCTTCCCGAAGGAAGCTCCCAAGAAGGAACCTGATGTGACCCGCGTTGAAATTGGTGAATAACCGATCTGCCTTTGCGGCATAACTGAATAAGCCTCAGCGGTGCGCCCTTGACCCCAATCGGTCAGGGCGGGGCACCGCTTTTTTTGTTTTGTTGCACCCCTGTGGTATAATGGTTTTATGGCAATACCGCATAATTCTAAGTGCCGATACGGCGAGCGAGGTGCGGCAGATGCCAAGCAAAAGCGCAGATAATACTGGATGTCTTATCGAGCATTTTGGCAACGCAGATGCCGTGCCGCAGCCGCCGGAGCGGTGCTTAAGCCGCAAGGCGGGAATTATGCGGTATTGCCTTATAATAAATCCAACTGGGGGGCTGCTGTTTGTATGGGTCGATCATATTGAGATCCGCGGGGCACGGGTACACAACCTAAAAATATTGATGTCGATGTGCCGCTGAACAAAATCGTCGGCATTGCGGGTGTATCCGGTTCCGGCAAATCTTCGCTGGCGCTGGGCGTGCTGTATGCCGAAGGTTCGCGCCGGTATCTGGACGCACTTTCCACCTACACGCGCCGCCGCATGACCCAGGCCCCCAAAGCTGATGTGGACGAGGTTCTGTATGTTCCCGCCGCGTTGGCGCTGCACCAGCGGCCGGGTGTGCCGGGCATCCGCAGCACCTTTGGCACCGGCACCGAGCTGCTGAACAGCCTGCGGCTGATGTATTCCCGCCTTGCCAGCCACCGCTGCCCCAACGGGCATTATCTTGCGCCCACCCTGGCCGTGGCCGCCGGGCAGGAGCTGATCTGCCCCGAATGCGGGGCCCGCTTTTACGCCCCTTCGGCGGAAGAGCTTGCCTTTAACAGCCAGGGTGCCTGCCGCACCTGCGGCGGCACCGGCACCGTACAGACCGTTGACCGCGCCACCCTTGTGCCGGACGAAAGCCTGACCATTGACGAGGGCGCTGTGGCCCCCTGGAACTCTTTGATGTGGTCGCTGATGACCGATGTCTGTCGCGCCATGGGGGTGCGCACCGATGTGCCGTTCCGCGACCTGACCGATGTGGAGAAAGAGATCGTCTATGACGGCCCGGCTGAGAAGAAGCACATTTTCTACCACTCCAAAACAGCGAGCAGGCCGGGGAACTGGATTTTACCTATTACAGCGCCGTACGCACGGTGGAAAACGCACTCTCCAAAGTCAAGGACGAAAAAGGCATGAAGCGGGTGGAAAAGTTTTTGCGTCAGGATATCTGCCCGGACTGCGGCGGTTCCCGGCTGTGCGCTGCAGCCCGCGCGCCCAGGCTGCAGGGTATCCCGCTGGATGAAGCCTGCCGCATGACCCTTTCCGACCTGGTTGCCTGGGTAAGCGGGGTTCCCGCCGCCCTGCCGGAAGAAATGCGCCCCATGGCGCAGAGCATCTGTGAATCGTTCCAAACGGTGGCCAAGCGGCTGATGGACCTGGGGCTGGGCTACCTGGCGTTGGACCGCGCCGCGGCTACCCTTTCCACCGGCGAGCGCCAGCGTATGCAGCTGGCCCGCGCGGTGCGCAACCGCACTACCGGCGTTCTGTATGTGTTGGATGAACCCTCTATTGGGCTGCACCCCGCCAACATCACCGGCCTGACGGCGTGATGCAGGACCTGATCCACGACGGCAACTCGGTCATTCTGGTGGACCATGATACCCAGATTCTATCCGAAGCCGATTGGCTGATTGAGATGGGGCCGCAGGCCGGTGCGGGCGGCGGCCAGGTGATTGCCCAGGGCAGCATCCCGGCTATTGAAGCAAACGCGGCTTCCCGCATTGGGCCGTTCCTGGCGGGCAAAGCGCAGTGCCTGCGACCCCAGGCCCCGCAAAGCGAGTTGTTCGCGCTGGGGCGCATTCAGCTTTCCACCAACGCTATCCACACCGTAAAGCCGCTGGACATCGAAATTCCCAAGGGGCGGCTGACTGTGGTGACCGGGGTTTCCGGCTCCGGCAAGACCACCCTTGTGCTGGAAAGCCTGGTTCCCGGCCTGAACGCCGCCATCCACGGCCAAAAGCTGCCGGAGCATGTACGCTCTATTGTGCCGGACGGCATCACCCAGGTCAAGCTGATCGATGCCGCACCCATTGGCATCAATGTGCGCTCCACCGTGGCCACCTATGCCAATGTGCATGATGAGCTGCGCAAAAAGTTTGCCGCCACCCCGGATGCCAGGCAGGCCGGGTATAAAGCGGGCGATTTTTCCTACAACACGGGCAAGCTGCGCTGCCCCGTGTGCGATGGCACCGGCAGCATCAGCCTGGATGTACAGTTTTTGCCGGATGTGGAGATTCCCTGCCCCGAATGCCGCGGTTCCCGCTATGCCAAGGAGGCCGGGCAGATTTTTTACACCAGCAAGTCCGGAACCAGATATTCCCTGCCGCAGCTGATGGATATGGATGTGAACACTGCCCTGACTGCCTGTGCCGACTGGCCGGTGGTGCGCCAGCGGCTGACTGTTTTACAGGAACTCGGCCTTGGCTACCTGACCCTTGGCGAGGAACGCCCGGCCTTTCCGGCGGCGAGGCCCAGCGCCTGAAGCTGGCCAGCGAGATGGGCAAAGCCCAGTCGGACTCTCTGTTTGTCTTTGATGAGCCCACCATCGGCCTGCACCCCGCCGATGTGCAGGTTCTGCTCGGCGTGTTCCAGACCCTGATCGAGCACGGCGCCACCGTCATCGTCATTGAGCATGACCTGGATGTGATTCGCAACGCAGACTACATCATTGATATGGGCCCGGGCGGCGGTGCCCAGGGCGGCACGGTGGTGGCCGCCGGCACGCCGGACGTTATCCGCCACACCCCCGCCAGCCAGACCGGCAAATTTATCTGATTTTATGGCAATACCGCATAATTCTAAGTGCCGATACGGCGAGCGAGGTGCGGCAGCTGCCAAGCCAAAAGCGCAGATAATACTGGATGCTGCAAAGGTGAGCGCCGCCAGTGGCGGAAACAGCGAACCGAAGCAGGGGCAGCGGTCGCAGAGTGCGAGGGGCTTTTGCCCCCGAAGCACGATG
>ENA-OQAR01000248-OQAR01000248.1-human-gut-metagenome-genome-assembly--contig:-NODE-248-length-15607-cov-4.985724_pt1 | contig 15607 bp, 21 predicted proteins | sample MGYA00242738_ERZ504533 | MGnify/ENA primary metagenome ERZ504533 (study PRJEB26092, sample SAMD00036276) | human gut metagenome | host: Homo sapiens | study: EMG produced TPA metagenomics assembly of... | reverse complement strand
CTTTTTCTTTATTTGTCACACTCATATGTTCAATACCTCGTCCAGGTCATACACGGTGTTGATCTTGCCGGAAAGTACGCTGACCAGCATCGGTTCGGTGTTCATCACGCGCACCACGGTGGGGCGGGAATCATCTATTTCGCTGGCTTTCAAAATCGGCTTCATACTGAACAGGCTGCCCTGATAAGCAAAGCCGTACTCTTTTTTCAGGTATTTGCGGGCCAGCTGGCTCATGTAGGGCCAGGCGCTCTGCGGCTTAGCCGGGCATTCGTTGCAGTTATACAGCTGCCCGCCTGCATTTGCCCTCGCTCTGCTGCTGGCAGGGGAAGGTTGCTACCGCATCATAGCTGGTTTCGTGGGGAGTAAAGGTCACACTGGTCAGGCTGTGCAGGCCGGTCTGGCCAAAGGGCATCAGGCTGAAAAACGGGCCGTCCATCACGGTAATGCCGGTATTTTTCAGGCGCTCATCCACCGTGCACAGGATGATCTCGCACTTTTCGTATTTGATTTTGAACGGCGGCAGGCCCAGCATGGCGTGGATATCGTTCACGCCCGCATAGGTTGCGTTCAGGATGAACGGTGCTTCCACCGTGGTATCCCCTGCCGTTACCCGCCACACGCTGCCGGCTTTTTCAATTTTGTCCGGCTTATGGCTGTACAGAACCTGCACATTGGGCAGCTTTGCCAGCTGTTCCAGGAACCAGTTTTTCAGCACCTGGGCATCATAAGTATACTCGGTGGTCAAAAATGCACCATCGCACATACCGTTATTAAAGTAGCGCTCCGGGGCAACATCATCACAGCGGATCTTGGCCGCGGCGCAGAAGCGGCGGAATTCGGCCGCATTGGTCCAGCTGAAATGTGCGCTGGTGGCATAGATCTGGTCAAAGCTTGTGTGCAGGCAGAAATCATAATCCCGGCAGAAGCGCTGGAAGTAATGTGCGCTCTTGATGGCCGTGGAGTAGCTGCGCGGGTAATGGTAGCCCATGTGTACGCGGGCCTGATTGATATAGGTCGCGCGCATGAACGGGGCGGGGTCCCGCTCCAGCACCAGTACCCGCTGGCCTGCCGCGCCGCACTTTTGGGCTGCGTACAGGCCATACAGGCCAGCACCAATAATGATTTTATCCACTGTCATGCACAGGACCTCCGATAATCTATTACTATGCCGGGCACCCCTGCCCGATTACGGGTTATACTTGCCCGTTGCGGCGGCAAACAGCACCTGCAGCAGATTGCTGTTGCCCTTAAAGCCGCTGATCTTGGTCGGCGTTTTGCCGGATGCCGGGTATGCGCGGGTCACGGGGACCTCGCAGGCGCGCAGACCCAGCTGAGTGGCACGAATGCTGAGGTAGGCCAGCAGCTCGTACCCCATAAACACATCCCGCAGCGGCTGCACATCGGGGTGGGTCAGGTATTCGCGGCTGTAGGCGCGGTAAGCGTTGGTGGTATCGGTAAACCACTGGTGGGCTGCCGCGCTGATGATTGGCGCATGGATCAGCCGTACCGCCGCATAGCGCGTTTTTGGGCGTATTGATGGCATGACCGCCGGGGATAAACCGGCTGCCCTGCACAAGGTCATAGCCTTCTTTCAGCTTGGCAACAAATTCCGGAACATCCTCGATGGAATCCTTATTGTTGCCGTCAATGGTCAGCACGCCCTTATAGCCAAAGGTCAGGGCAAAATGCAGGCCCATGCGCAGCTGGGCCCCTGTTTGCCGGGGCCGGTTTTGATCAGCAGGGTGTTCACCCCGTACAGCTCCAGCGTATCGGGGTTCATGCTGCCATCGGTGGAGCCGCCGTCGCAGATGACAATATCCACCAAACGGTCCACCCCGGCTTTCTGGGCACGGCCCAACTCGGTCAAAATGCGGGAGCTCATTGATGACGGGGATCAGCAGGCAGTAATCGCTGCTTTTGGGCAAAAAGGCGGTGCAGGTATAATCCGGCACGCCGGGAACATTCTGGATCGGCACTGGCTGCAGGCTCATGCAAACACCTCCGCAATATAGGCAAGGGTCTTGCGGACGGTTTCCACATCCGTCCGCTTCATCTCAATGGAAACATCGCCGCTGTAGCCAACGGCTTTCAGCAGCATGGCAAGTTCTTTGTGTTCCTGGCGCGGAACAATGGGTTCCAGCCCCGGCTCGCTGATATGAACATGGCTGACGTATTTGATATCATCCACAAAATCCCGCAGGCGCTCGCCGTTGGAGATCATGGTGGAAAGGTCCAGATTAACCGCAAGGCCGGGGCTTTGCAGCCGTTTGACCATGGCAAAAGCATCGGCTGTATTGTTCAGGTAGTTGGTGTATACCGGGGGGTTGGCCTCAATGGCAAGCACCACATCATAGTGGGACGCCAGCGCACCGGCTTGGCAAAAAGGCATCGCCCTCCGCCGCGGTGTGCGGCGGGTCCAGGCGGCGGTTTTTGGGGCAGCCGAACACCAGACTGGGGCAGTTGATGGTGTGGGCAAACTGGAACGCCTCGGCGGTATAATCCAGCAATTCTTCGGCTTGCACGGGGTCAAAAATATTGCCGGTCTGGCCGTACCAGATGCTTTGCATGCTGGGTACATGGAACCCCCAGCGGTTGAGCAGGTAGCCGCCGAACAGAGCGGCTCCGGTCAGGTTTTCATACGGATATTCCGGGAAAATACGGGTGGGGGCAATTTCCAGCCCGGTAAAGCCGTTCTGCTGCATGGCAGCGTAAACAGCTTCGTCATCCGCTTTATCCCACGCAATATTGGAAATTGCAAGTTTCAGTTCGGACATCCTCAGTTCCTCCATGCGCGCATAAAGGCGCAGATCTCATCCAGCTCCTGCTGTTTTGTACACAGGTATCCGTCCGCCCCGCCCAGCAGCGCAGCATGCCGGCTGCGCAGGTCATAATCAAACGGAGGCTTGGGCAGCTCGTTGTGCCAGTCGCTTTGCCGGTCACTGTGGTGTAAACCTCCGCCGCCGTAACGGGCGGGGTGGTCAGGTTGAGGGTGGTCAGGCCGTTTTGCAGCGCGGTCTGCACATCCTGCCACAGGCGGGCCAGGTGATAGAACTGGTAACGGCTGCGGGAATCCGTGAAGGCAAGGGCGTTAAAATCATTGCCCGCAAAAAATTCCCGCAGGGCCGCGGCATCCACCGCACCGTTGAGCTTATAAAAGCCGTTATCTGCCAGGGTATAGCCATCCCGTACCAGGGGGGATTTTTGTGCAAGTTCGGTATATTTTTCCGGCTTGAGCATAGCCGGGGTGATGGTGTGCAGGTCAAACAAAAAGTTCTTTTTCAGCCCAATGCCGTATAGGGCAGGCAGCCGCACAATCAGCGCATTGGGGTAATCCTCCCGCACCCATCGTTCCAGCTGCAGGCGGTTGCGGCCATAGGCGGGCAGGCCGTCCGGTGTCATGGGGCTCTGCTCGTTCTTTCCCCTGCTGTCGGCATAGACAGCGATGGAGGAGATCAGCACCAGCTGTTTGGGGGCGATCTGGCGCAGGTTTTCCCGCGCGGCGGCCATCACGGCAAGGTCGGCATCCGGGTCCGCATTCGCCAAAAACATGGCGGCGGGCACCCCGGCGTACACGCACAGATCCGGCTTGGCACCGAACTGTGCGGCAATATCGGTGGAATGGCATACTGCGGCAAACGCATGTTTTGCCGCCAGGTTGCCCCCCACAAACCGGTGGAACCGACCAGAAGATCCTTTGCCATATGCCCTGCCCCTTTTGCTGTTGATTTTTGCCGCAAAGCAGCGCCCTGCTTTGCAGATTGATACAGAATAGATTATACCATACCCCGGCGGTAAAAGCAATTAAAGCAATTTCAGACAGCAAATAAATCCCATCATGCCAAAGCGGCACAATGGGAATAAAAAAACAGACAGTATCAATACCGGGTGCGCGGGATCTCCACACGGTTGGCCACAGCGGCTTCCAACTGGGCAACAATGGTTTTCATGCTCTCTTCAAACTCTTCATCGGAAGAATCGTGGAAGATCAGCAGCGAATCGGGCTGGTTTTCCAGCTTTAAGCTGAGCGGCGGGTTAAAGTTGACACCCAGGATATATTCGTCCCAGTGGTTCAGCTTCCACATGTCACGGTCGCTGGCGCGGTCGATCATGCGCTGGTGGCACACTTCGGGGTTAGTATCTACCCAAATCACAACCAGCTCCGCCTGCTTCTTTTTCAGTTCGGCACGCAGGGTGGTAATATAGTCAAGGTCACGGATCTCCTGCGTAAAGGGGGCGTAATCAGCACAATATCATCGTACTCCAGCGCTTCCATAGCAAGGTCCAGAACCACACGATATTCCAGGTCACGGATATATTTTTCAAAAAAGATGCTGCTGCGGTCATACGGCTGGTGCGCCACCGCAAAGATTTGCTTGGACAAAGGGATCAAGGTATCCTTATCCAGATAGACAACGTGGTTCAGCGCTTTTGCCAGCTGCTTGGAAATAAAGGTTTTTCCGCAGGCCGGCGGGCTTGTGACCAATATCAGCTTTTTCATGCACAGACACCTCTCCAGAAAGATTGTCATTTAATTAACCAAGCTACAGGTATTATTATACACCAAACTTTTGTCCTTGGGAATAGATAAATGACCATTTTTCGGACTTTTATGGACTTTTGGTGCCATTTTTGCAGGCAAATTTGCACCAAATTGTACAACTCTGCCAAAAATTTACCCATCAGTTTAGCAAAACCAACAACAAAAAGGGGAACGCTCGCGCAGAACGTTCCCCAACATTGGATTATCTTACGTTTGAAAATCCGCTTTATTTCCCTGGTATTCTGCCTGGGCGCACAGGTCCAGGTAGGCTTTGATGATGCCAAGCCCCACCGGGCCGGATTTTTCCGGGTGGAACTGGGTGCCAATTACGCAGCCCTTTTGGGCAGCGGCGCACACCTTGCGGCCGCCATACACAGTATCAGCCAGGCGGTATTCCTCCGCTGCGGGCTTTGCTTCATAAGAGTGGATAAAATAGCATTCCTGTCCCGGCTGCACATTCTGCAAGGCGGTACCGGAAAAATCCGTGCGGCCGCCCGCCGGGTACAGTGGGTTCCAGCTGATGTGCGGCACCCGCTGGGGGCTGCCGTCCGCGTCCACATCCGGGATGCGCACCACGCGGCCGGGAATCAGGCCAAGGCCCTTGTGCAGGCCGAATTCTTCGGATTCGTCAAACAGCATCTGCATTCCAAGGCAGATACCCAGCAACAGGGTACCCTGGGCCGTCTTTTGCTTGATGGGCTCGATCAGCCCCAGCTGTTCCAGCCCCTGCATGCCGTCCTGGAAAGCGCCCACGCCGGGCAGCACCAGGGCATCGGCTGCCAGAACATCTGCCGGGCTGCTGGTCACCTGTACTTCTGCCCCAAAATGGGCGAACGCATGCTGCACGCTGAGCAGGTTGGATAGACCGTAATCGATCACTGTTACTTTCATACCCGGCGCACCTCCACCCCGCCTGCGCGGATTTCATCTTTCAGTTCCTGCACGGTTTCTTTTTTATAGTGCAGCACTGCGGCGCAGGCCACAGCATCGGCACCGGCTTTGGCACCGTCCACAATGTCATCCCCGCAGCCAACACCGCCGCCGCAGATGACCGGCACATTTACCGCCTTGGTCACAGCCTCGATCAGTTCCAGGTCCATGCCGCGCTGCAGGCCCTCGTTGTCCACGCTCATCAGCAGGATCTCCCCTGCCCCAAGCGCCACGCCGCGTTTGGCCCATTCCACTACATCATAACCAGAATGGGCACGGCCGTTGTCATAATAAGCTTCCCACTTGCCGGGCCAGGTGCGGTTGCGCTTGGCCTGGATGGAAAGCACCATGCACTGGCTGCCAAAGGCGTTGGCAACCTCGGTGATCAGCTCCGGGCGTTTGATGGCCGCCGTGTTGATGGCAACCTTATCCGCCCCCATGGAAAGAATGTGGCGCACATCCTCGACGCTGCGCAGACCGCCGCCCACGCAGACCGGGATATACACATCATCCACGGTTTTGCGCACAATATCCGAAAGGTTGTTACGGTTATACAGGCTGGCCACAATATCAATGTACAGCAGCTCGTCAATGCCCTGCTCATAATATTCCCGTGCAAACAGGTTGGGGTCCCCCAACTTGCGCAGGCCCTCCAACTGGATGCCTTTGACGAGGTTGGTATCCTTGACATCCAGCCGTGCAATCAGGCGGATTTTTTTTCTTAGCCATAAAAAAAAAATTCCTCAGTTCCAGAGCTCTTGGGCAACACCGCACAATTCCCGCCTTGCGGCTTAAGCACCGCTCCGGCAGCTGCGGCACGGCATCTGCGTTGCCGAAATGCTCGATAAGACATTCAGTATTATCTGCGCTTTTGGCTTGGCATCTGCCGCACCTCGCTCGCCGTATCGGCACTTAGAATTATGCGGTATTGCCCTTGGCCTTATATTTCGTGGTGGGTGCCCTTCGGGTCGCCCCAAAGCACTTCGCTGTCGCCCTCGTAGGGGGTGTGACGCAGTTTCCACATGTTGTCCTCCCATTTCCAAAGGTGGGGACTGCGGAAACGGTCGGCCAGGTGCATAAAGTATTCGCGGTCCATTTTGGGCTGTTCAAACAGCTGGCTGGCCCACGGGAAGTGCTGGCGGTCCAGGGACAGATACTGGAAGATCTCTTTTTCAAAGCGGTCGGGATACTCGCCGTCAAACTTTTTGCACAGCGCCTTGCCCTCTTCCAGGGTGATTTCCTCGTTGCGGATCTCCTGTGCAGCGTCATAGGTGGTGCGGCCGATGCCGTACTTGATGTAGGTGGTGTAATAGAAGAAGTCGTCGATCTTATCATCGATGGAGTTATACTTGGAATAGGTGCCCTGGGTGCGCTCCGGTGCGGGGCGGAAGCCGCCGTGTTCTACACTGTAATAGTAGGCGCCTGCGGATGCCATTTTTCGTAATAGCCAAGGTAGCGCACCTGAACATGGTTTTTCTCCAGGTTGGAAGTTTCGGACGGCAGGTAGATGGCCAGGTCGGCTTTATCCACTTTATAGTCCTCTTCCAGCTGGCGCAGGCTGACACCGCCCAGGTAGATATGGTCGTAATCATTGACGGCAAAAAAAGTGCTCGTCACGCAGGGCAGAGTTGTTATCCGCAATGGGGTTGCCGAACTCGGCCTCGTTCTCGCCATAGAACACCAGGGGAATGCCGAACTTGGCGGCCATCTTGGGGGCCAGCTGCTTTTGGCCCAAAATGAACGGCTGGAACGGGTGGAACAGGTTTTCGGTCGCCAAACGGGTCAGCAGACGGTGGGTCATGCCGTTGGGGGTACACAGGTAGTTATCAAACCCGGCGTGGATCCAGGCCTGCATGTTATCCCAGCCCCAAGGGGTATAGATATGCGGTGCCCAAGTCACCGTCAGGGGGTGCATGCCGTATTTGTATTTCAGAATGTGAGCGGCATAAAAGCTGTCCTTGCCGCCGGAGCCGGGCACCAGGCAGTCATAGCTGCCGTCATTTTTGCGGTATTCATCGCACAGCTCACGCAGCTCTTTTTCACGCAGGGCCCAGTCGATATGGCCGTTAGCCTTATTGTGGCAGGCATGGCAGGCATCGCAGGTGCCGTCGTCCTGAATGACCATCGTCTTTTTAATGGACTTGATCGTATGTTCAAATTCATAGCAGGAGTTCGGCTTCTGGTTGCTCATCACGCATTCATTACAGAACTGTACATGTTTGGGCAGGCCGTAATAAGCTTCCAGCTGATCCTCCGGGATATCGGGCGCGTATTTGGCGTAATCGATTTCGACATAACGAGGATTCTTTTCCATATTTCTCACTCTCATTCCATCCGTGGTAATTCCTATTGAACCAAAAAAAGGCGCTGTCCGTATAGCAATGCTATCGGACAGCGCCTTTGCTGTTCTGTGGATATTATAGCACAGCACCCTGCTGTTTGCAAGATGCCAGCCTATTTTTTACATCGGTGCAGTGCTTTTTTATTTCTGGCTGACCACTGCGCCGTTGATCAGAACGGCTTTCACGTTGGTCATAACCTCAAACGGGCAGCCATCGGTCAGCACCAGGTCTGCATCCTTGCCGACCTCGATGGAGCCAACACGGTCAGCAATGCCGATGTGCTTGGCCGGGTTGATGGTGATGGCCTGCAGCGCGGCAAACGGATTCATGCCGGCTTTGACCGCCATACCGGCGCACAGCGCAGGTACTGCTGCGGAATGACCGAGTTATCGGTGATGATGGAAACATGGCAGCCCGCTTTTGCCAACGCCCGGCGTTTCCCAGGATTTGTTCTGCAGTTCAAACTTGCTGGCAAAGGTCAGGCTGGGGCCGACGGCCATGGGGATATTGCTTTCCTTGGCCAGTTCGTCCACGATCAGGTGCCTTCGGTCACATGTTCCAGCGTCAGGCCCACATCGAACTCTTTGGCAATGCGGATGGCGGTAAAGATATCGTTGGCCTGGTGTGCATGGGCTTTCAGGGGATGGTGTGGTCCAGCACCGGCAGCAAGGCTTCCAGCTTCTGGTTATAAGCGGGCATTTTGGTCACATCGCCGTTGGCGGCAGCCTTGCGGGCGCCGTAATCCCTGGCGGAAGCCAGCGCCCCGCGCAGGAACGCAGCGGTGGACATGCGGGTAGAATCGCATTTATCTTTATAGCAGCGCTGGGGTTTTCGCCAAAGGCGCATTTCATGGCAACGGCTTCCTTGACGATCATGTTGTCCACACGCTCGCCCACCGTCTTGATGGCGGTAAAGGTACCGCCCAGCACATTAGCGCTGCCCGGCCCGGTGCACACGCAGGTAATGCCTGCTTCCCGTGCATGGGCAAAGGAGGGATCACGAGGTTGATGCCGTCAATGGCGCGCAGCTGCGGGGTCCAGATGTCATTCATCTCGTTGTAGTCGCAGCCTTCGTACCCGATGCCATAACCATCCAGGCCGATATGGGTGTGCGCATCCACAAAACCGGGGAAAATATCCAGCCCGGCAGCATCCAGCACGGCGATATCGGCGGGCACGTTCAGTTCATGCCCCATGGCAACAATGCGGCCGTTTTCCAGCAGCAGGTCGATCTGCTGTGGTTCCGGGTGAACGGCATCATGAACCCGGCCCCCGCGCACCAGCAGCGGCGCGGCGGTATGTTCTGTATTCTGCATCATTGATTGATCCTTTTTTCAGGGCAATACCGCATAATTCTAAGTGCCGATACGGCGAGCGAGGTGCGGCAGATGCTAAGCCAAAAGCGCAGATAATACTTTGTGTATTATCGAGCATTTTTGCAACGCAGATGCGTGCCGCAGCGCCGGAGCGGTGCTTAAGCCGTAAGGCGGGAATTGTGCGGTGTTGCCTCAGCTTAATAGCTTACCCTGTTATACTTCAAAATCCAGGCAGGTGCGCACGGCGGTATAGGGGCGCACTTTGCCATCAGCCACAGCCACATGGGCCGGGTGAACGGCATAGCCTTTCAGGGCGGCTTCATCCACAAAGGTGGTATCCAGCATCAGGTCCGCATTGGCGGAGCTGGGCAGGGCCTTGGTGTAAACATGGATCTCCGTCAAACCGGGGATCTGCCCGGCCAGACCTTCCAGCCCGGCTTTGATATCCGCCTTGACGGTTTCCTGTTCAGCGGCGGGCATCTCTTTCAGCTTCCACAAAATAACATGACGTACCATTATTTGTTTTCCTCCCAGATGGGGTGTTTCAGCACCCACTCGCCGCAGTCGTTCTTTTCAAACAGATCACGGTTATAGAACTTGTCCATGATCTTCCAGAACTCGCTCTCGGTGTAGCCGCAGAAATCGCAGAAATCACGCACGCACAGCGGGTCCAGCTTGCCATCGCGGGCCTTGATGATGGGAATGGCTTCCTCGCGGGTCATCATGCCATAGCGGATATAGCGGGCGGTATAGTCGGTTGCAGCGGCATGGCCGAACTTGGGGTACTTGAGCCAGGAGTGCACCAGGTAGGCGCGGGAATCGATCTGGTCAAAGTTTTCGGCATGGTGGGTGCGGTCCCATTCATGGGTCAGGTCATGGAAGCCGTGCTCCTTGGCGATCTGGTAGTTCTTGTAGCTGTTCCAGGGCACAAAGTAGCTCATATAGAACGGGTCCAGCTTCGCGCGCTCTTCGGCAGAGGGAGCCAGCGTCAGGGACAGGTCGTTTTCGGTCACGCCGTCGCCCACCAGCTCTTCCATCGGGAAGCCGACCGCCACGCCATTTTCGATCTGATCCATGGCGGAATACGTCTCCTTATCGGAGCAGCCGCCGTATTCAAAGCTGACGTTCTCGCCATAGCACAGCATGGGGGTGTTGAACTTGGCTGCCATGTGCAGCGGGAAGGTATAGATCAGGCGGTCCACATACCAGGTGGGCTTGCCGTATTTTTCAAAGAACTTGCGCATCAGCACTTTCTGGGCGCGGATGTTGGGCTTGCAGCTGATGATGGTGCAGCCGAATTCCTCGCTGATGTTTTTCAGGTTATGGATGCCGGCCTGCGTCATGGGGAAGTTATCCTCCACGCTGAACAGGATGGGGTTCATGTGCATGACTTCTTTCAGCATCCAAACCTGGAAGTGGCTGTCCTTGCCGCCGGAAACAGCAACAGCGCAGTCATAACCGCCGGGGCCGTTCATGCCGCGGTATTTGTTGCAGTAGGCTTCAAACTCCTTAAAGCGGGCGTCCCAGTCCACATTTTTGCGGTTTTCGTAATGGCGGCAGGCGCTGCAAACGCCCTCAGAGTCAAAGGTGATACCGGGGCGGGTGTCCGGCATGGTACATTTTTTGCAATAACGCATAACAGGTTCTCCTTTGCTGTTTCTTACCCAATCTGCCGGGTGTCCGGCAGAATATTTCTACTTATTGTTATCATACCCGATTTTGCCTGCATTGGCAAGTAGCACGCAGCGCAAGACACGTCAGAATGCACGTTTTTCTTTTGGGCTGCACCGAACCTTCCCTGCCCTGCAAATTCAAGCGTCGATGGGGGCATCGACACGCAGAATTATGCGGTATTGCTTTCAAATTTTACATATGTAACCATTCCCAAGGCTATGCGGTTGTGGTATGATGATAGTTAATGATGTTCACTTTGAAGGAGGAATAAATTTTGAAAGGGACCCTAAAACTACGCACAGCCAGCCTGGCTGCGGCAGCTGTTATGGCAGCAGGGCTGTTTGCGGCGCTGCCTGCGGCGGCCGAAACCAGCACGCCGGAAACCGCACAGGAAGATTCCGGCGTACCGTATGATGTGGCAAACGGGCTGGAAAACAGCTTCCGCTACAAAGATGGCGTGCCGATCTATGATGATTCCGTGCCCGCCATCGAGTGGGAGGATATTGTCCAACAGGACGCTGCCACCTACAGTTCCAACGGCATTGCCACCTGCAGCGTTACTTATAACGGCTTTGATGTCAGCTACCATCAGGGCACCGTTGACTGGGACGCCGTTAAAATTCCGGCATTGATTTTGTCATGATTCGCTGCGGCATTGGCAGCGAATACGACGGCGTGGGCGAAAACAAACAGGATGACGCCCAGTGGTACCGCAACGTAAGCGAGTGTGAACGGCTTGGCATCCCCTATGGCGTGTACCTTTACTCTTACGCTGAAAATACCGATATGGCCGCCAGTGAGGCCCGCCATACCCTGAGCCTTTTGAGCGGGCACAACCCCACCCTGCCGGTATTTCTGGACATTGAACATACCCGTGACGGCAAGCCCATCGCCAGCAACTCTACTTACGGCGATATTGCCCAGACCTGGTGCAACATGGTTTCCAACGCCGGCTACCGCGTGGGCATTTACTCTTACTATTATTTCTTCCAGAATTACCTGACGGACTCTCGGTTCAGCAATTCCGGATGGTACAAGTGGATGGCCGACTACCGTTCCGGCGTAAGCTATGACGGCAGCAGCTGCAACATGTGGCAGTACAGCAACAAAGGTACGGTTCCCGGTGTGAATGCCAATGTTGACCTGAACTACTGGTTTGGCGAGTATCCCGGCAATAACAACAACTACACCGGCTGGCGCAGCGAGAACGGCCGCGATTACTGGTATGAGAACGGCGTAAAGCAGGGCACCACAGGCCGCGGCAAGGAAATTTATGATTCCGGCAGCAACGCCTGGTACTGGCTGGATGCCAACCAGGGCGGTGCCAAGGCCGTGAATAAAGACGTTTATCAGGAATCCAACGGCGGCAAATGGGTGCGCTATGATGCCAACGGCCACATGGTAAAAGGTGAGGACTGCCAGAACGGCAAGTGGTACTATTTTGAGCCGGTCACCGGTGCCATGATCAAAGGCCCCTGGACCCTGCCGGATGGCCGCAAGGTGTACTATGACCCCAAGACCGGTATTATGCAGTATGGTTCCGTTGCAGTAAACAACCAGCTGTACTACTTCGACCCCGTTTACGGCAAAATGACCAGCGGCACGCCGGGCAACTTCTGGTACACGATTGATGGCAAGAGCTACTGGTACGAAAACTGGGTGCGCCAGGGCTGGCAGCCCAGCAACGCCAACTACCGCGGCAAAGAGATCTATGACCCCGCCAGCGGTGCCTGGTACTGGCTGGACAGCGTGCAGCAGGGTGCCAAAGCCGTAAGCAAGGAAGTATACCAGGATTCCAACGGCGGCAAGTGGGTGCGGTATGACGCCAACGGCGCTATGATCAAGGGCTGGTACGCCCAGGATGGCAAGCGCTGGTATTACGACCTGAACACCGGTGCCATGTACAAGGGCTGGAGCACCATTGATGGTCAAACCTACCACTTTGATGAAACCACCGGCGTACTGATCCAGTGATATACACAGGCAAAACCACATAAAGAAAAATCAGCGCCCCGTACCGGATCCTTACAGTCCGGTGCGGGCGCTGCTGCATATCAGGATTATTATTTTTCGTCTGTCCGCTTTTCGCGGCCCACTTTTGTGGCAACGCCGTGGCGCAGGCGGCTGAGAGTGACCGGGGTAATGCCCAAAAACGATGCAATATAGCGGTTATTGACCATATCTACCATGCCGGGATACTCCTTGCAGAACCATTCGAACCGCTCGGTCGCGTCCCCCTGGCTCAGGCTCACGGCGCGGGACTGATAGATCATGCCCCACTTGACGATCTGCTCCTGATAGACGCGGATCACCTCCGGCTCATCTTTCATGTTCTGCAACACATAATCAATGGGCAGCAAAATCAGGGTTGATGGAACCATTGCCTGGTCCGTGCTGATATGGCAGCCGGTCAGGTCCATGTTGGAAAGCACCACATCGCCGCGGTTCATGGTAAAGCCCACGGTTTTCTCTTTGCCCTCACTATCCAAGGTAACACAGCGCATCATGCCTTCGATCAAAAACGGCAGCATGGTCTGGCGTTCCCCTTTTTTATTCAGGATCTCCCCTTTTTGCAGCGTTACCGCCTGGGATACCGCCTCCAGCTTATCCAACAGTTCTTCGGAATGGACCCCAAGATCTTCCCGGTAGAACTGCCGGATATCAACATTCCGTGCTTTCTCCATGTGTGTTTCTCCCCTTCAGGCATACCTTTTTTTGTCTCTTCGCATCCGGGGCACACAGCCAGCCCGCAACTTGCTGGCAGTGTTACCCCCCCCCATAAATAATATGCGCTCCTGTTTTCTTCGTTTTTGTTCATAGCCAACATATTCGGTATTATAACACATATGACTTCCGCATTTCATTATCATATGTTAACATTGAATTTTTTTTCTTCATTATTTCCATTTTGCACAAAAAAGAGGCCCAAAAACTGTCTTTTCGACAGTTCCGGGCCTCTTTTACTTTATTTGAGTGCTTAGTCAACGATCAAGCTCTTACCGGTCATCTCCGAGGGTACCGGCAGGCCGATATAAGGCAGCATGGTGGGGGCAATATCTGCCAGGCAGCCGCCCTCGCGCAGCTTCACATCGCCGCAGCCGATGGCCACAAACGGCACCGGTTGGTGGTGTGGGCGGTAAACGGGGTGCCGTCCGGGTTCTTCATTCTTTTCGGCGTTGCGTGGTCAGCGGTCAGGAACACGCAGCACCGGCGTTCAGCACAGCGGTCACAACCTCGTTCACAGCGGCATCAACAGCTTCCACAGCCTTGACAGCGGAATCAAACACGCCAGTATGGCCGACCATATCGCAGTTGGCAAAGTTCAGGATGATCACATCGTACTTGCCGCTCTCAATGCGGGCCTTGCACTCGTCAGCAACCTCCGGGGCGCTCATCTGGGGTTTCAGGTCATAGGTGGGCACATCCTTCGGGCTGGGGATCACCTTGCGGTCCTCGCCCTCATAGGGGGCTTCCACACCGCCGTTGAAGAAGAAGGTCACATGGGCGTACTTCTCGGTCTCGGCAATGCGCAGCTGGGTCTTACCGTTCTTGGAAAGATACTCGCCCAGAACGTTGCTCAGCTCAACCGGCGGGTAGGCAACTTCGCAGTTGGGCATGGTAGCATCATACTCGGCCATGCAGACATAGTGAACCTGCTTGCGGCCGCCGCGGCGCTCAAAGCCGGTAAAGGCATCATCGCAGAAAATGCGGGTCATCTGGCGGGCACGGTCGGGGCGGAAGTTCATGAAGATGATGGTATCGCCATCCTCCACGCGGCCACCCTCACAGGTAACGGCGGGGATCACGAATTCATCAGTCTTGCCGTCCGCATAAGAAGCCTCAATGGCCTCCTGTGCATTGGCGGCATGGTTGCCCTCGCCGTAAACAAAAGCGGCATAAGCCTTTTCTTCACGGTCCCAGTTGTTGTCACGGTCCATAGCATAGTAACGGCCGCTGACACTGGCGATGGTGCCAATACCCAGCTCGTCCAGCTTGGCCTGCAGGTCAGCCAGGAATCCCTTACCGGAATGGGGGTCGGTATCACGACCGTCCATGATGCAGTGCAGATAAACCTTGGTTGCGCCCATATGCTTGGCCATTTCCAGCACGCCGAACCAGTGATCGGCATGGCTGTGAACGCCGCCGGTACCAACCAGGCCCATCAGGTGGATGGCCTTGCCGGCATCAATGGCAGCTTTCATGTTCTTGACCAGCACGGGGTTCTTGAACATTTCGCCGTCCTTGATGGACTTGGTGATCAGGGTGAGCTGCTGGTACACGATGCGGCCAGCACCCATGTTGGTATGGCCAACTTCAGAGTTGCCCATCTGGCCATCTGGCAGGCCGACAGCCATGCCAGATGCGTTGATGGTGGTCATAGGGTAATTTTTCATCAGTGCATCCAGATGCGGCTTGTTGGCAGCAACAACGGCGTTGCCATAGGTTTCGTCCGGGGTCCAGCCGAAGCCGTCCATGATGCAGAGCATTACAGGTTTCTTTGCCATTGATTGGTTCTCCCTTAGTTTTAGTTAGGGCAACACCGCACAATTCCCGCCTTACGGCTTAAGCACCGCTCCAGCGGCTGCGGCACGGCATCTGCGTTGCCAAAATGCTCGATAAAACATCCAGCTTTTGGCTTAGCATCTGCCGCACCTCGCTCGCCGTATCGGCACTTAGAATTATGCGGTATTGCCTTAGAAGTTAGGAGAGAGGAGTTAGGAGTTTGTGGTGGACAAAGGCTCGTTACGCATCCCACCTAGAGGCGCACAGAATAATAGATACCATTTTGGTGCCACACTTGGCTCC
>ENA-OQAR01000247-OQAR01000247.1-human-gut-metagenome-genome-assembly--contig:-NODE-247-length-15641-cov-2.342465_pt1 | contig 15641 bp, 19 predicted proteins | sample MGYA00242738_ERZ504533 | MGnify/ENA primary metagenome ERZ504533 (study PRJEB26092, sample SAMD00036276) | human gut metagenome | host: Homo sapiens | study: EMG produced TPA metagenomics assembly of... | reverse complement strand
ATTTTCTTTCTATTTTTATATCTTTTTGTATTTCTGATTACGATATTGACGGCAGCGGCGGAAAATACCGGCTACTGCACCCTGCGCACCAGCGCGAGCAGCGCGTCGGCAACCGCCTGCGGATGCTCGTATGCGCTGAAATGCCCGCAATCGAATACCACCGTCATATCCGCGCTCGTGCCTGTCATCGCATCGGCGATCGGCGTCATCACGCTCGGCGGGCTCGACGGATCCTTGTCGCCGCAGATCACCGCAACCGGTGCCGTAATCGCAGGCAACACATCGTTCAGATCCGGGCGCCCAGCCGCCATGCGCTCACGCCATGCGATGCCTTCGGCAGGCTGTTCGTTGATCCACGTCGTGAACTGTTCACGGTAGGCGGCCGACTGTTTGATGGTGGAATCCTCAGGTGTGGATGCCGCAAATCCCATCACCGGCTCATGCGTGCCCGTCGATTCGCATGCTTCGGCGATCGCGATGCGCTTCGCGCGCATCTGCGCGGAATCCGCCGCGGCCTTCGTGTCGCACAATGCCAACGCGGCAACAGCTTCGGGGTGCAGACGCTGAATGTCGAGAACCAGATAGCCGCCCATCGAAAGGCCCGCCCAAATCGCCTTGTCGTAACCGGCCGCATGCAACATCGCGACATAGGCGTCGGCCATATGGTCCAAACCGTTCGGGAAAGCGCCGTCCGCGTCTTTGCCGCCACTGGTCTCATCGGAAGGAATCGGCCCTTCTCCCGCACCGGGCATGTCGGGACCCCAGATCGGGAACCGTTTCACACCATGTTCCACAGCGGCCGCCTCCAACGCCTCCGCACATTCGTCCCACATGCGGTGGTCCACGGGGAACCCGTGCACCAGCACCACGGGAAGCCCCTCGCCCTCGCAATACACGTTATTATGTAATTCGATCGTCATCGTCTCACTCCGTTCCTCTCCCCTATATTGCCTATGTATCTATCGCTTACGCTGCCTGCATTCGCAAGCTGCCACGCGCTTTCCTGGCGCCCACGGCCGACCGGTTTCGACGTCAACCATAAGCCTGTCGGCTACCTGCCGGCCCAAGCGATCGCCTGACGCACAATCGTGCCATATCCGTTGCTCATCTGGTTTATGAAAGTGTCGAGGATCTCGCTGTTCGTGTTAACCCATTCCACGTCAAGCGTCTCATCCTGCGGCTTGCAGTCGCCCGCGATCGGCACCACGTAGCACAATGCGATCGCATGCTGGCGGGAATCGAAATAATCGGATAGTCCCGGCGTCGGGAAAAACTCGGCCACGGTGAACGGCTGCAGACTCACCGGCAGCTGCGGCAACGCGATATCGCCCAAATCCTTGGCGATATTACGCGCCACGGCCTCACGCAACGATTCGTGATAGAGCACGCGCCCGGCAATCAGCGTTCGCTCGATACTGCCGTCGTCAGACACGCGAAGCAACGATCCGACCTGTGAAACACGCCCCAGATCATCGGTGCGCACCGGCACCACAAGCACGTATGGAATCGGCATTTCGCCGCGCATACGGTTGATTTCGCCGGAAGCAAGCCATCCTGGAGGATTACCTATTCCGCGAATGAAATCCTCGGCGTAATGTCGTCGAATTCTCCGCGACGAGGCCTGCATCGAAATCGCCCTCGTCGGGCACTTCATCATTCATCACTGGCATAGTCCCATTATCACGCATCTTGTGTGAATTGGCTGGAAAAGAATGCGCCGAAAGACGATTCTTCTGACAGCGGATATTGCATATGCCGGGAATGCGGCGGGTTGGGGCGCGGTTATATACTCCAAAGCAATCGCATACGAGGGGCGTAGCCCGTCACGCGCGTCGATGGAACGAACAGCAAGGAGCAATCATGGCAACGCATGCGGTCACTTCGCAGGATTTCAATCAGGTCGTCGAATCCAACGATCTGGTATTCGTGGATTTCTGGGCAACCTGGTGCGGTCCGTGCCGTGCATTCGGCCCAACGTTCGAGAAGGCAAGCGAAGCGAATCCTGACATTTATTTTCGCGAAGGTCGATATCGACCAGAATCCGGATCTCGCCTCCGCCGCCAAAGTGCAGGCCGTGCCGACCTTGATGGTGATCAAGAACCAGCAGATCGTATTCCAGCAGGCTGGCGCGTTGCGCGCGTCGGATCTGGACGATCTGATCGCCCAGGCCAAGGAGCTGGACGTCAATGCTGCCGCTGCCGAAGAGGCTACGGAACAGGCGCAATAAGGCGAATATCAAAGGATTGCAAAGGTGCCGTTCGATGGCGAAACATCAACGGCACCTTTTGCTTTGCACGCTGCTTTGCATGCCCGCTTTGCCCGCCTGTTACATATGCGCTCGCCCGGATTCATGGCATGGAGTAGAATGTCGCGTGGATATGCGCTTTCCGGCGAAGCCTGAAGTGGCGGCGCACCGCATGCCGTGCATGTGTGAATTCGTCGAGGATCTGAACGCGCGTTAGGAGCAGAATGCTAACCACAGCAAGCACGCCCGATCGTCTACCTTCGCCATGCCGAGCAAGTCCTCGCTGGTGAAGATCGCCGCAACGGTCGCGGCGGTGGGCCTGTTGGCTACCGGCGGCATTGTGTCGCGCAATCTTTACACCTCCGCGGAGCAGAACACGGCCAATCAGGTCACGGCCTTCTCCGTCACCGATTCCGCCGAAGCATCCCGTGGCAACGCCCGTGAGCTGCTCAATGGAGACACCTCGTATGTCACCGTGAAGATCAACGGCAAGTCGCGCGTGGTGCCCGGTACCAATTTCACCGACGTGAAGTCCGTGCTCGACGCGGGAGACATCACGCTCGAACCGGAAGACACGGTCTCCCCTTCGCTCACCACCAAGGTGGATGAGAAGACCGTAATCACCATTCAGCGTGCCGGCGCAAGCGTGAGGTTTCCGACACCGCCATCGGTTTCAATGTCGTCAAGAAGGAAACCTCAAGCCTGCCGGAAGGCCAGGAGAAGGTTGAGACGGAAGGAGAAGAGGGCGTGATGGAAACCACGAACCTCGTAACCAAGTCCGGCGACACCGTGGTCTCCTCCAATATGATCAGCTCGTATGTGAAGAAGGCTCCGGTCGACAAGGTCATTCTCGTCGGCACCGGCTCCACTTCGTCGTCGTCCTCCAGCGCTTCCGCGTCGATCGGCACCACTGTGCGGCGGGCGAAATGCAGCAGTGGGCTCACGATTATCTGCTATCGAACGGCTACACCGAAGCCGATTTCACCGCCACCGTATACATCATCACCCACGAGTCCGGCTGGAGCGTCACCGCAACGAATCCGAGTTCGGGCGCCTATGGTCTGCCCCAGGCGTTGCCTGGCAGCAAGATGGTGAGCGCGGGCGCCGATTGGGCCACCAATTATCAGACCCAGCTCAAGTGGTTCTGGGGTTATTGCGCGCAGCGTTATGGTTCCATTCAGGGAGCCTACACGTACTGGCTGGCCAATCACTGCTATTAAATCGCGATTGATCATCATTGATTGATTCGATGATGATATAGTTTGAGCTCCGTAATATTCGAAGATATTACGAGCTCAAACTATATTACGATCTTAAATATCACTGGGATATCGCCGATTTCACAGGGCATTGTTGGAACCGATCACCGTGGCTTCCTTGACGTCATCGATCTTTCTGCGCCTGCGGCCGCCGTGACCGGCCTTCGGACCACGCTTGCCGACAGTGCCGCTGCGGACCCCGTTCTTGGCATCGAAGATGATCACGCGCTCATCGCTGTGATATTCGCCGTCCAGAGCGAAGAAGGCGATCTTGTCTGCAGGCACTTCCGGGAAGGTGAAGAACTTCTGCGTCGCAACGAGCAGGTCAAGGTTGCGGGTGGTGACGGAAGACGGCGTATCGGCGTCGGAGCATTGAACTGAAGAGCGAAATCGTCATTCTCATCGCATACCTGGACTTGCGAACTTGCCGCGCTCGTAATTCACCAGCAGCTTGACGTATTCAGGACGTCCAGAACTCAGAAACACCCTTGGAAAAACGAACGGATTCAAGCATGACCGTCATGGTCAACTTGCCACCGTTCTTTCGCCAACTTCTTTGAAACCATCAAGAACGGACATGTAAATCCTTCCTTTATTGTAAATAACTACGTGAAATACTGTACCTCATTGTTAAGAATAAAAACGAATCGAATCTCGGGGAATATATTCATATTTTCAAGAACACAACATAATACGAAAAACACAATGAGGCCATCTCAACGCAACCACTTTTTGTAATCATTTTTCATTTTTTAAAATATTTTTCCCAGCAACAGTTTTCATTGGAATTTCACTATTTTCTTGGTGCTTTCTACACTCCAATTGAAAAGGAACATACACTACAGGTTACAGCATCGCAAACGCAATCAAAGAAGATGGAACCCCGCCGCAAAGCAGGATTCCGACATTGTTAACAGCGTGGCGGAATCCTTGAGTAATGTGGCGGAAAAAGTCGCTGCACGCTTCCGACAAAGAGTCGCCGGTGAAGCTTTCCATGGTGCAGCGCGCCGCGTAGCCCGTAGCCCCCAGCTCCCCGAAAGCGGCATTGTATCTGGCTGTGACATAACTGTGAAGCGCGATCTGAAGGAAATCTCCGTTCAGCTCGACAACCTCAACATTCCGGTGATGGGCTTCGTGCTCAACTTCGCGCAGGAACGCAAGGTCTCCTCGAACGGCAACTACTATTACTCTTACGACGAGGGCGGCAAGAAGAGCCAAAGGAGCCGAAAGAAGAGCAAGCACAAAAACTGACTCAATCTCAACAAAATAATCGCCTCCCTTTTACTAGAAAGGGAGGCGATTTTTCGAGTTTATGCAACGCAATGCGCAGCTAGTAGGAACCGGTACCGCGGAAGACTACGAGCACGGTCTTCGCAAGAATCGCAAGATCTCCAGCGATGGACCAATTCTCGATGTACGAAACGTCCAAATACTCGCTCTGCTCCTGCGAAAGATCCGAACGACCGGAAACCTGCCACGGACCAGTAATACCGGGCTTCACCAGCAAACGCGTGGAATACAGGGAGCCATAGCGGGCAACCTCGTCAGGCAACGCCGGACGAGGCCCAACCAAAGACATATCGCCCTTCAACACGTTAAAGAACTGAGGGAACTCATCCAACGAAGTCTTACGAATAAAATGGCCAATCTTCGTAATACGTGGATCATCCTTCATTTTGAAGATAAAACGATCGCTCTGGCCATTCTCTTCCGCAAGCTTCTTCTTCAACTCTTCTGCATTGGTAACCATGGAACGGAACTTGTACATGGTGAACGGCTTACCATGTAACCCGACACGCTGCTGAGAGAAAAAACACCGGACCACCATCATCGAGTTTGATGGCAATAGCTACGCCAAGCATAATCGGCGAAGAAATCAATAACGCGCAAGCCGAACCTATGATGTCGACGACACGCTTCACCACAGCAGTAGCAGTAGTGTATTGCGGCAGACTCGCCAACAACACCGGCTGCTCAGCAGTATTACGCAAATACAAGCGATGTCCGCTCACATCAGCCAAAGACACAGCCAAGGCAAGTTCCATGCCCAAAGATTCCACCGCAAGAGAGATACCATGCAACATTTCGGAATCACGAGATAGCACGTCGGCAACATACACTTCTTGAGCGCAAAGACTTTCGCACGTGCGGGGGAACGCGGAATTAAGCGGAATCACCTTCAGCATGTCGGCACCCTCAATGGAAGGATCCGGCTCGAACGAAGTGACCACATACGCATCTTTCTTTCTGCCGTCAGCTTCGATCGGGCATACTGCGACCGGCGAATACCCCCAATTGGAATAATCCTGCATGGTACGCAACGCACGGTTAATGCCGTCGGAAGAACCAATCACCACGGTCCTATACTTGCAAGAACCTTTTTTTGCGGCTGCGATGCAACCACTGACGCATCTGCCAACGGGCAATCACTTCCAGAAGGAACGCGATGATCGGGGCAACGATAAGTGCCGTTCGTGGAAGCGCAAGTTTGAAAATAAACGCAATCGAGCAATAACGTAATAATAGTGAGCAGCGAAGCGTTGATGATCTTCGCGTACAGCTCATAGCCTTCCGCCATCACATGCCTATGGTATGCACCGAACGATCGTAAGGCTCAATACCCAAATGGCACTGAAGCAAACAAGAAATAGCCCAAATGGCATGACGCTACCGATGGCTTCATATGCAGAATTGTTTGCCCACAGGCTGACGCGAGAGAAACCAGCATGACGGCAAGGTCGACCATTACCAGACAGGCAACGAACGAATATCTCCACCCCGGAACGACCTGCTTCTTGACCCTCTTACAGCTATGCCCGTCCCCATCAACGGGAAACGGCGTGTTCGAGAATGTCATTGGTTCAAACTGCGAAACGTTTTGAGCTTGATCCTGAACATGCGTCCGCTGCTTATGCCATGCGTTAGAGGAAACAATATGTATTTCCTCCGTCTTTGGCGTTGAATCCGAATCGCAGGAGTTCCCTCGCATGTCCAATCCCTTCAGTCTGGCTCTTACACTCCATCCTTCTAGGGCAGATTACACCCACCCCCCCCCCGAGTAAACATCCACCACCCTAGAATGGCATAGAAGGGTGATGGATGTCGGTACTCCCACAATCAGCTGCGGAGGAGGATTTCCTCCAGGGCGCCGATCACCGCATCGGGCATGCCGGAGGTGACAAACAGCTCGTTGCTGAAACGGGGCGCGGTATCGAAGGTGCGCAGAGCCCCGAGCGCACGCACTCCTTGCTCACGAATCGCCTGCATCGCATGCTCTTTGGAAATGTACGGCATCTGCGCATGCAAGAGCACGTCAAGCACGTCCTGTTCGACTGAATTCTCAGCAATCTGCAGTCCGTCTGCAATCGTAACGTTCAAGCATGCAGTAGACGGCACGTCGCGCACAACGACCGACAGACTCAACGTCTGCTGATCGTATGTAATTTCTGCAGTATTGCAAGCCTTACCGCCAATTTCGATACGAACGTTCTGCGTGTCTGGCTGCGCAACTCCACGGAACACAATCTCCCCAGTTACGCTGTGCCGGAATGGCTTCAGCACAGCCTTCCACCGGACTGATGGTGAACTGCGTGGCATTGTCCGCATTCTTCCAGTCAAGGCTCATGCGCGTATCGGCAACATGAGTTTGGCCATCGCAAGACTCGGCAGATGCAGAACCGGAAGCAGCAGAGGCCACAGAACCATCGTCTTCCTTGAGTGTGAACGAACCGTTCGCACCGGGGAACACCAGCACCTGCAGGGACTCCGGATTGCCCAGATCATTCACCTTATTGCCCTCGCCAAGCTGCTGCAACGGCACGATACCGCCAGCTTGGCAACACCGGCATACGGTCGATCGCACGCCACACTTCCAAACGACGCCCGGACTTCCCTGCCGAAACGTAACGGCGACCGTCGAAGAAGTCATACCATTCGCCTTGCGGCAGCCATGCTTCCGTGCTACCCAGCTGCGCGGAATCGTCATTATCAGAAAACAATTGGTGCAACCAGCAGTCAGTACCGAAACGGAATTCGTCCGGCACCTCGTACGCCTGCGGATTGTTCGGATCCGCCCAATACATCGGCTCCACCAATGGCATGCCCTCAAACGCGGCGCGATAGTTCATGGTGTACAAGTACGGCAGCATCATATGGCGCAGTCGCAGCGAACCCACCATGGAATCGCGCACTTCCGCGGAGAAGTTCCACGGCTCCTTGCCCATGAACTGCGAATTGCTGGAATGCAGGCGATTGATCGGGCTGAACGTGCCAAGCTGGTACCAACGGGCTTCCAAATGCTCGTTACGATAGCCACACATATGACCGCCAATATCGTGACTCCACCATCCGTAGCCGATATTCGACGCGGTAGCAGTGAAATACGGCTGGAACTGCAAGGATTCCCACGTAACAATGGTGTCTCCCGAGAAGCCGACCGGATAGCGGTGCGAACCCGGGCCAGCATACCGCGAGAAGGTGAGCGGCCAACGGTTGTTGCGTCCCGCACGGCTCACGTTGCGTTCGGATTGCTCGACATGCATTTCATGCTCATCTCGAGCGCCCGGCTCGGCGCACTTTTTCGCATTCGCAGTTCTCCCCTGCGTTGCGTTCGGAAGAAGTCTCGTAGCGCCCGGAATCCAGGTAGTGCAAGTGTTGAGCACCCACAGCGGGTCGAGTCCCGGCTGACGGGTCACACCGCCCTGCTGCCAGTCGAGCCACCAGAAGTCAACGCCTTCGGCTTCCATACGATGATGCATGTCGAAGTAGGCGCTTACGAAATCCGGATTCGTCAGGTCGAATTCCACCGCCTCTTCGTTGCGGGATCGATGCCGACACGCTTGGCCACCGCCTCATAGTCGTCTTCGAACGCGCGCACGCCGTCTCGCGGATGCACGTTTCAAATGTGGCTTTCAGGCCGCGCTCGTGCAAGTCGCGCAAGAACGCCTTATGGTCCGGGAACAGCTGCTTATCCCACGAATAGCCGGTCCAACCGGAACCGTATTTCGGATCGACATCGTCCACGCGGTGCCAGTCCATGTCGATCACGGACGTGGTGAATGGAATGCCTTCGCGCTTGAACCGGTCCATGAGCTGCAGGTATTCGTCTTGCGTGTAGCGGTAGTAGCGGCTCCACCAGTTGCCGAGTGCGAAGCGCGGCAGCAGAGGCGTTGGTCCGGCCAGCTTGTAGAAGTCTTGCACCGCTTCGGTGTAGCGGCGGCCATAGCCGAAGAAGTAGAAGTCGGTTTCCGCGTGATCGCGTGGCATAACCCAAGCCCCCAGTGGATTCGGTTTGCCGTTCACTTCGTATGCTTCCACGATCACGTTCGCGGCGGAATCGTCGAGTACCGCCCATCCGTCTCGCGAAATCACACCGTCGCCGAGCGGAATCGCACCATTCGCCTCGTCGAGCGTGCGCGCGGTGCCTTTGAGATTATGCTTCGCTCGTCGCCGTAGTGCCACGTATTGAACTGGGTGTCGGCCACGCCCTTGACAACCACGCTCAAGCCTTCTTTGCTGAACGGCTTGCCATCGTACGTCACATACAATGCGGGGGGTGTCAACAATGAGCAGTCCGTCGCGATGTGTCACTGTGAATTGCGGATCGGCGCCAAAATCGCGGTTGACCACCATCTGCGTGAGATTGTCTTCGAATTCGCCGGAATCTGACCATTCAAAGCGGATCAGCGATTCCGTTAGAATGCCAATCCTCCAATGCTCCCCCTGCAGGATCGACGCTTCTCGCATATTCGGCCGCGCCTTGCGCACATAGTCGACGAACACCGTGCCGGCTGCGTTATCTAATGCGTTGTTTGCCATGCTACTCCTGCCTTACTTGCTACTGCCCGTCGCAATACCTGCGATGAACTGCTTCTGGAAAATCATATATACAATAATCACTGGAACAATTGCCAACGAAGTCGCTGCGAACAATCCGCCGTAATCGGTGCCATATTGGCCGTTGAAGGCCTTCAAGCCGACAGCGAGCAGCTGCTTGTGTTCGTCAGTAATCATCAAGAATGGCCACAGGTAGTCTTCCCAATTCCACAGGAAGGTGAAGATGGCGAGCGCCGCGATGGTGTTATGGCTCATTGGCAGAATGATGCTATGGAAGATTCTGGTTTCGGATGCGCCATCGAGTTTCGCCGCTTCAATGAGTTCGTCAGAAATTCCCGAGATGGATTGACGGAACAGAAAGATGCCGAATGCGCTGATCATGCCAGGAAGCACGAGCGACGTGTAGGTGTCTTGCAGGCCCCAGTTGGTGAACATTTCGTATTGCGGAATGATGGTCACTGCCCAAGGAATCATCATGGTGCTCATAACGATGCCGAAAAGCAGGTTGCGACCACGGAATCGCATTTTAGAGAACACGTAACCAAGCACCGCACTTGTGTAGATTGCAATACCGGTTTTCAGTACTGCCACGATCAGCGAGTTTGCGAACAATCGCAAGAAATTGAACTTTTCTTGGATGCTCACATAATTGTCAATCGTGGATGGCTTAGGGAATAATCCTCCGGTCACTTTGACGATTTCGCTATTTGGCGCGAATGATGAAATGAACATCCAAACAAATGGAACAATGGTGATGATGGCGGCGATGAAGAGCAGAATCGTAAGAATGATGCCGCCAATTTTACGTGATTTCATGCCAGTTCCTCCGAATCTCCAGAAACCTTGAACATGATGAGGGTGAGCACGCCAGTGAACAGGAAGAGCACAACTGCCTGAGCTGACGCGACGCCGAAGTTGTATTTCTGGAATGCCTGATCAAAGATGAGATAGCTGATGGTGTAGGTTGACGTGCCCGGTCCGCCTTCGGTCATGACGAGAATCTGCACGTATGCCTGCAGGTAGCTGATCAGTGACGTGATGACAATGAACAAGGTGGTTGATTTAAGCAGCGGCAGGGTGATTTTGAAGAAAATCTGCACTGAGTTGGCACCGTCGATGGCGGCCGCCTCGTACACGTCTCGAGGAAGATTCATGAGACCGGCCAAATATAGAACGGTCGCGTAGCCGAAATCCTTCCAAATGGTCATGATGATGACTGCCGGCATGGCCCATTTGGTGTCGTGCAGCCAGTTGATGTCGAGCTGTGATTTTGTCTACCATGCCGAACTGCGGGTCGAACATCCACATCCACACGAAAGAGACTGCCACGAGCGGAGTGATGGTCGGCATGTAGAACAGACCGCGGAGGGTATCTTTGCATTTGACAAGTTTGGCGCTGAGCAGCAGGGCCAAACCGAGACCAAGCACAATGCGGAAGAGTGTGGAAACACCTGCGAATACCGCAGTGTTCCCCATGGAAGTCCAGAAAAAGTTTGTCTGTGAGGATCTGTTTGAAGTTGTCGAGTCCGACCCAATCATAAGTGCCGATCAGAGGATTCCAGTTATGCAAACTGCCCGCGAAGGCTTTAAAAATTGGGTAGGCCAGGAAAATGGCGAAATAGACCACCAAGAAGGCAACGGCCATGTTGCGTAGGGTGAAAATTCTCGATACCAGAGATTCACCATTTTTGTTTTTCATTGAATCTCGCCTCTCTGTGAGCCGATTCGACCGTTTTGTTACGTAATACGGAATGCCGGATCGAATCGAATAAGAAGATTGAACGTATCTCGTAGATAAAAAGGCAGTCGCGGCGCGGAAGAAGAATCGTACCGCGACTGCCCGGATTGGAAAAGGGATTGGAAAGGATATATCGGTATTACTTATGTTCGTCGAAGTAAGCGTACTTGCTTTCCATTGACGTGAAGTCAGAGCTCTTCATGTCGGTATCCATCTGGCCCTGGGCCTCCTTGAGAGCCTTATCGATGGACATGCCGTTCTGGAAGACGTTCTGGAAAGCAGTGGTGCCGCTGGATTCAACGGTGGACGGTGCCGGTCCCGGCCAGATCAGTCGGTCTACGCGCGGCTGGATGGCGGCCATGACCGGCTTGGAGAGAATGTCCTTGTCGTTCTGCAGCGAGGTCTTGGCTGGGAAGGAGTTCAGTTCGGATACCGCTTCACGAATGTAATCATCGTTGGCGAGCAGGTACTTGATGAAGTCCTGGGCAACGTCCTGCTGTTCTTTGCTTTGGTTCTTGTTGACGCCCGGAGTGGATTCGCCGTTGTAACGGTCGTATGCAAACGGAGTGTCTTCGGAGAAGGTTGGAGTGGCGAACACGCCGTAGTCAATATCTGGATACTTTTCTTTCAGCGTGCCTTCCATGTGGCCCCAAGCGTAGATCATCGCAGACTGGCCGTTACCGAAGCTTTGGGTGTAATCGTTGCCGAAGTCAACGGATCCGACCTTGTACTTGTCATACAAATCCTTGAGGAACTGCATGTTTTCTTTGGTCACGTCGTTGTTGTAGTTGGCTTTCTTGCCATCTTCGCTGAAGAGCAGTTCACCCTTCTGATAGTTCAGACCTTGGTAGATGGCGCTGTAGGCGTCGCCGTTGAAGTTGAAGCCGGCCTGCGTCATCTTGCTGCCGTCGGTTTTGGTGAGCTTTTGGGCGACCTGGATGAATTCGTCCCATGTGGTCGGAATGTCGGCGTCGGTGAGGCCCGCTTCGCTCCACAATGTCTTGTTGTAGTAGATGTTGCCGGTGTTGATCACGGAGTCGATGTACTTGACTTTGCCGTTCGCATCTTCATGTACGGATGCGGTGGAGTAGTCGGATTCCAAAGACTTGGTGTCGATATCGTAATCCGCTGCGTATGGACGAATCAACGCATCGTAAGAGTTGTGGATGTTGAAAACGGCCGGACCGTTTTTGCCTTTCAGAGCCAACGGCAGCTTGGTCCAATAATCATCCCATGAAACATTCACCGTTTTGATGGTGACGTTCGGATACGTCTTCGTGTAGGACTCAATCATCTTGTAGACAGGATCCGTGCCCTTGCTGCCCCAGCTCCAGTACTCGAGCTGGATTGGCTTGCCGTCGTTCACGAGATGATTGGGGTCGTAGGTGATGGTGTTGCCGATAACGTCAAGCCCTTTGTCGGCTTTCGTATCGGTTGTGCCGGACGCGGCATTGCTGTTCCCGCACGCAGCCAAGCCGACGATGCTCAAGGCCGCCACTGCCACTGCGATACCTTTGTTGATTTTCATATCTCTCCTTACGTCCTCGTAAGCCTTCATCCGCCCCTTGCGGACAAGCAATAGCATACGACAAGGGTTTCATATTGGCAATTCAAGGTTTTTTAAAATGTAAACGGTTTCATTTGAAACCCGTTTCATCTCACCGCTGTGAGCGTGCACACATTGTTTTTCATACGGCGTGTCGTATCGCAACCCTTTTCATTCATCTTTCAACTCTGTAGCCATGAGGACGGTAATGATGGTAGGCTGAAACAAACAGTGAAAAAACTTTCGGAGGCACCATGAAAGCGAGCATCGGCGATGTGGCACTGAAGGCAGGCGTATCGAACGCTACAGTCTCACGCACTTTCGCACACCCTGAACAGGTGTCAGAGGCAACACGGTTGAAAGTGCAGGCCGCAGCCGATGCGTTGAATTTCAGCGTTTCCAGATCGGCAGGAATTCTTAAATCCGGTAGAACCTATCGCATAGCATTATTGGTCGCAGCGGCGTCATCGAATGGTTCACCGCCGAAATCATTGCCGGACTTAACGATGTTTTGCGTGACGCCGGGTACGATCTGGTCATCTACCCCATCGAGGGGTCGGAAGCGCGTGACGCATTCTTCGAGGAACTTCCCGTACGCAGCAACGCCGATGCCGTATTCGTTTCCTCATTCGGCATCAGCCCCGACGAGGTCAAACGTCTCGGAACCGCAAAAATTCCGATTAATCGGTATCAATACCACCAGCGAAGGATTCGATGCAACTGTCGGTATCAACGACAAAGAAGGCATCAAACTCATCGTTCGACATCTCGCCAAGCTGGGACATCGTAACCTGCTGTATTTATATGAAAGCTTTTCCTCCACATTGGGATTCAGCTCATTTAACCGTATTTCCGGATTCCAGGAGCCTGCGATGCAATTGACGGACTGACCGCCCGCACACTGGCAGTGCAAAAAAGGCGACAGCATTCTAGATGCGGCAATTTCCGAGATCATGGCGCAAGACAACCCACCCACCGCATTGTGTTTTCATCAGGACTCACAGGCAATTCCATTGTTCTTCCGCCTTCAACGCAGCGGCCTTTCCGTGCCTGGAGATATTTCCGTAACCGGATTTGACGACAGCACCTTCGCCAAAGAAGCTGAGCTAACCACCGTTCGACAGCGCCCATACGACATGGCCGTCGATGCGGCACAAAAGGCCCTGGCACTCATCGAAGGACAACCCATCGAGGAACCATTCGAGACATTCCCCGTTCAGCTGCAAGTACGAAACTCAACCGCAAAACCACGCACCGCTCCCCTGCTGTAGGCCGCAGCGTGTACTCGCGTGAAATCACTTCGCGTAATACCCCACGCCAACCGGTCTATCTGCGTTATGTATGGCAGATTTTGCTTTTCGTACGGAAACATCTCGCTTATATATGGCACGTCGCCTGCGAAAACAGCCACTTCGGGGGTACGTTTTTGAGGTTTTCGCCGCATGTGTCTGCCATATGTAAGTGAGATGTCTCCGGACAGGCCCCCGAATCTGCCATACATAGACGAGATGCGAGCCGCAGACAAGCCTCTTCGTCTTACCCCGGCGTCAATGTGCTTTTCTTACGGCGTTCAATGTACTTTCTTTCACACGCATGTACGTTTAATCGCCTCAAGCACCGATGCGAATCAAACTCACCAATGTTCGCACCGTCAACGGCATACGCCAAGACAGCAACGCGACTTAACCCAAACCGCCAACATCAGTAGTTTGGTAGATACTCGCGCGCATAGCCGTCCACACCTCCATTGGACGAGAGGAAACGTGGAATAGAGTCATTGCCTTTTGTCGACCATCATGACGACGCGCGCAAACAGATAACGCTAAACTTGTCTCATGTTGATTATTTGCTTAACCTAGCGAAGCGACGAAGCAAGAGCAGGTGATATATGGTAACAATTTCTGACGTGGCGCACGCAGCCGGTGTTTCCAAGGCAACAGTCTCGTATGTACTATCGGGAGATCCTCGAATCACCCAAGCTACAACACTTAAGGTGCAACATGCGATTGACGAATTAGGCTATACGGTGAACCATGCAGCCCGCGCACTATCCGTAAGAAAAACCAAAACAATAGGTGTGGTCTCCCCCGCCTTTCACGGCAACTATCTGTCAGCCCTCTTTGGGCTGTACGTGTACCTGCTATCCGAAGAAGCGACAAAGAGAGGATACGACACCCTACTCATTGGCGAGAACGACGGCTTCGAGGCAATGCATGAAGCATGGTCGTCAAAGAAAGTGGATGGGTTCATCCTGATGGACGTCAAAGATGAGGATCCACGAGTCAGCTATGCCGCAAAAGAGCACATTCCGACCGTTGCATTCGGCTCGCCAAAGAACTCACACGGTTTGGATACAGTGGATTCCGATTTCGCCAAGGCTGCATCATCAATCTTGAATTTCTTAGCCTCTGAAGGGCATAAAGAGGTGATTCTTATTCCATGGTCACACACAATATTTGATCAGGGTCTTGGCTACGCTTGGCGCTTTCTGGATTCAGCGATAGAGACCGCCAAACGTCTTGATCTGAAAATGCATGTCGAATATCCGAAAGACGACGATTCGGATCCTTCGCCCCTCATTGAGCATGCACTAGATACGCACACCAAAGCGACCGCTCTGATACTTCACAACGAGCCAGCAACAATCGTTGCCCCTCAGGTCTTGGCACGCAGGAACCTCCGAACACCGGATAACTTGCAGGTCGTAACCGTCTTCCCGAAACAGCTAGCAACATCAATGAAGATATCGTTCCCTGCAGTGCGTCCGGACATTGCGCAACTATCAGAAGCCGCCGTGGGAGCCCTTTTGCGTCGAATAAACAATCCGAAAGCCCCGACGGTCACCCGCTATCTTGATTATCCACTAACCCAAGAGCCCGAGTAACATCGCAGCTACGTAGATTACGCGCAGAAAACAACCACGAGATTCTACATTGGTTAAGTTCGTCGATTTGACTTTTCAAAGATCAGGGTTATTATTTAACTTGTTTTAACCGGTTCAACTAGTTTAGGGATTGA
>ENA-OQAR01000246-OQAR01000246.1-human-gut-metagenome-genome-assembly--contig:-NODE-246-length-15687-cov-2.715874_pt1 | contig 15687 bp, 13 predicted proteins | sample MGYA00242738_ERZ504533 | MGnify/ENA primary metagenome ERZ504533 (study PRJEB26092, sample SAMD00036276) | human gut metagenome | host: Homo sapiens | study: EMG produced TPA metagenomics assembly of... | reverse complement strand
GATTCTTACGAGACCGCGAAAGAAAAACGGCGATGCCAGCCCGGATGGCAAAGCCCGGGGGTTTGAAGGCGCAGAGCCGAAAGAAAAAGTAAAATAAAATTTATGGCAGCGCTATGATGAGGGAGGATAAAAAGTAATACCAAAACAAATTCATCTGTCGGCATAACAGATGAAAAAAGCAGCGTAATGATATACAAAATGTCTTGCGCACAAGGACAGAATATGGTATAGTCTTTCTATCGCGCACAACTGTGCGCCGGAAGAACTGAAAAAGACGTGCACGGCGGGGAAAGACCGTGCACTCTGGAGAAGCCCGCTTGTAAAGTGGGTGCCGAAGGTGTAAGGCCGCAGGGAAAGCGGCTGTATCTCTCAGGCAAAAGGACAGAGCCATCGTCTTTGCGCAATGGGGCGCAGCCGGAAATGCGGCGCACCCCGGCTGCGGAAAATGAGAGCGCTCCGAATTTTGCGGGCAGAGCCTTTGGTGGGTTCTGTCCGCTTTTGTTTTGTGTATAGGGGGAAAGAGAGAATGGTCGAGATGATCACGCAGGTGAACAATGCCATCAATGGCGTGGTGTGGGGGCCGTTTGGGTCTGGCACTGCTGTTCCTGCACCGGCTTCTGGATGAGCGCCCGCACGGGCTTTTTTCCAGTTCCGCAAAATGGGCTACTGGCTCCGGCACACCATCGGCGCGATCTTCACCAACAAGGACATCACCGCGCACACCAGCAAGGAGGATATGGCCATCAGCCAGTTCCAGAGCATGTGCACGGCGCTGGCGGGCACCATCGGCACCGGCAACATCGTGGGTGTGGCAACGGCCATCGTTTCCGGTGGGCCGGGAGCCATCTTCTGGATGTGGGTCATGGCATTGCTTGGCATGATGACCAGCTTTTCGGAGAATGTGCTGGGCGTGTACTACCGCCGCAAAAACGAAAAAGGCGAGTGGTCGGGCGGTGCCATGTACTACCTCACCGATGGTCTTGGCGCAAAGAAGGGCTGCAAACAGCTGGGCAAGGTGCTGGCAGTGTTGTTTGCCTGCTTCTGCATTCTGGCTTCCTTCGGCATTGGCAACATGAGCCAGATCAATTCCATCGCGGGCAACATGAACGCTGCTTTTGGCGTACCGACCCTCGTCACCGGCCTGTGCCTGATGGTGATCACGGCCCTTATCGTCATTGGCGGTTTGAAGCGCGTTGCCGCTGTTACCGAAAAGCTAGTGCCGCTCATGGCCCTGTTCTACATTGCAGGCGCGCTCATCATCGTAGTGCTGCACGCGGGCAACATCCCAGCGGCATTTGCGGCTATTTTCAAGGGTGCGTTCAACCTGAACGCGGCAGGCGGCGGTGCGCTGGGCTACGGCATCAGCCAAACCATCACCTGGGGCTTCAAGCGCGGTGCCTTCTCCAACGAAGCCGGTCTCGGCTCTGCCGTCATGGTCAACTCCGCTTCCAACGTCAAGGAGCCGGTGCATCAGGGCATGTGGGGCGTGTTTGAGGTGTTTGCCGATACCATCGTGGTCTGCACGCTCACTGCTCTGGTCATCCTGACCACCGGCGTGGTGGACCTGCAGAGCGGCGCTGTACTGGCCGGTGTGCAGGACAACGCATTGGTGGGTCAGGCCTTCACCGCCGCATTTGGCAGCTTTGGCCCCAAGTTCATTGCTGTTTCCATTCTGTTGTTTGCCTACTCCACTACGCTGGGCTGGAGCCACTACGGCACCAAGGCCGTGGAGTATCTCTTCGGCACCACCGGCAGCCGCATCTACAAGGTGGTCTTTGTGTGCATGACCGTGGTGGGTGCCACCATGAAGCTGGGCCTTGCGTGGGATCTTTCCGATACTTTCAACGGTCTGATGATGATCCCGAACCTGATCGGCGTGCTGGTGCTGTCCGGCACTGTGGTGGACATCACCCGCAACTACTTCGACCGCCGGGTGAAGGGCAAGGACATCGAACCCATGTGGTCGGCTTTCCTGGAGTACCAGAAGCAGGAGGAGGCCGAAGCCGCCGCAGAGGAAGCGGAGCTGGAAAAGGCCGCAAACGAATAAAATACCCAAAAGCAAGGGCTGTCTGTGAATGAGGACAGCCCTTGCTTTTGTCTGCTGCCCTGCCTTATAATAAATTAAAAACAGGGGAGGGAACAACCATGAGCGAATTTTCCCATCTGAAAAACAAACTCCTTGCCGAACAGGTGGAGGACGAAATTTACCACTATATTCTGGATACCCCGCTGGAGCCGGGAGCCAAGTTGCCCAATGAATTTGAGCTGGGCGAAAAATTCGGTGTGGGCCGCAGCACGGTGCGCGAAGCCGTGAAGCTGCTTTCCAGCAAGGGCATCGTGGAGGTGCGGCGGGGCTCCGGCACCTATGTGGTCACGACCGCCAAGGGCCTTTCGGACCCGCTGAACCTGCGCAGCGTGCAGGACAAGAACGCGCTGGCACTGGATCTGGTGAACGTGCGCCTGCTGCTGGAACCGGGCATGGCCGAGATGGCAGCGCTGAACGCTTCCGACGAGGACATCGAGCGCATCCAGCGCCTGTGCGACCGGGTGGAGAGCAAGATCCACAGCGGTGATCTGTACATTGAGGACGACATCGCATTCCATACCTGCATCGCCGAGAGCAGCAAGAACATGGTGGTGGAGCAGCTCATCCCCATTATCGATACGGCGGTCATGATGTTCGTGAACGTCACCCACAAAAAGCTGACGGAGGAGACCATCCTGACCCACCGCATGATCACCGAAGCCATTGCCCGGCATGACTCCATTGGTGCCCGGTCTGCCATGGTGATGCACCTGAACTTCAACCGCAACTGCATCCGAAAGCTTTACGACGGCGAATGGGAAACCTGACGCGCCGCATTTTACGTCCCCGCACAGTGCAAGGTCTGTGCGGGGACTTTTTACGTTTGAAGTTGTCTGATGACTTTTCAAGACGAATGACACAGAAAAGTCGAAAAACTGGTTAGATTATATGATGTATCCAAGATTTAAGGGCAATGTGCACGAAAAAATGGGCTGGTTATTGTTATAAAGTGGGTTCTGACTGCGACAACTTGCAAACGAGGCGGGAGTCGATTAAAATGAATATGTAAGATGTCCGACAGTCAAAAGGACGATTTGCAAAGCAGAAAAAAGAGTATTTTGGAGGTATGATCATGGAACTGCGTTCTCAGGCAGTGCGTAAACTGGCACCGGAAAACGATCCGCTGAAGATCGGCATGGGCTGGAAGGTGGACGACCTTGCAAAGCCCCAGATCATGGTGGAGAGCACCTTTGGCGACAGCCACCCCGGCAGCGCCCATCTGGATCAGTTCGTGAAGGAGGCTGTACAGGCAGTCAACACCCACGGCGGCAAGGCTGCACGCTATTTTGCAACCGATATGTGCGACGGTATCGCACAGGGCCACGACGGCATCAACTACTCGCTGCCCCACCGTGACGCCATCGTGAATCTGGTGGAAGCTCAGGCCAACGCCACCGTGTACGACGGCGGCGTGTTCATCGCCAGCTGCGACAAGTCCATGCCCGCCATGCTGATGAGCATTGGCCGCCTGAAGGATATGAGCGCCATCGTGGTCACCGGCGGCGTGATGGAAGCCCACACCCTGCCCAAGAAGTACGTGGTCAACGACCCCGCCTGCGCCATCAACGACCTGCTGACGCTGGAACAGATTGGCAAGTTCGACGCATGGGAAAAGACGGGCGTCATCCCCAACGAGCAGCTGGACTACTACAAGCACAACGCCTGCCCCAGCTGCGGTGCCTGCTCCTTTATGGGCACCGCTTCTACCATGCAGATCATGGCCGAGGCATTGGGCCTGATGCTGCCGGGCACCGCCCTGATGCCGGCCACCGCCCCGGAGCTGAAGCAGGCTGCCTATGATGCCGGCGTTCAGGTGATGAAGCTGGTGGCCGAGGGCATCAAGGCCAAGGACATCGTCACCATGAAGAGCTTTGAAAACGCCATCATGGTGCACGCCGCCATCTCCGGCTCCACCAATGCCACCATGCATCTGCCCGCCATTGCACACGAGTTCGGCTTTGAGATCGATGCCGACACCTTTGACCGGATGCACCGCGGCGCACACTATCTGCTGAACATCCGTCCCTCCGGCGACTGGCCCGCACAGTACTTCTACTATGCAGGCGGCGTGCCCCGCGTGATGGAAGAGATCAAGTCCATGCTGCATCTGGACGTGATGACTGTCACCGGCAAGACGCTGGGCGAAAACCTGGAAGACCTGAAGAAGAGCGGCTTCTACGAGCACTGCGACGAGATCCTGCAGGAAAAGACCAAGGGTCTGGGCATCAAAGTCACCCGCGAGGATATCATCCACAGCTTTGACAACGCCAAGGGCACCGACGGCAGCATCGCTATCCTGAAGGGCAATCTGGCCCCGGAGGGCAGTGTCATCAAGCACACTGCCTGCCCCAAGAACATGTTCCACGCCACCCTGCGCGCAAAGCCCTTTGACAGCGAGGAAGAGTGCATCAGTGCCGTTCTGAACAAGCAGGTCCAGCCCGGAGATGCCATCTTCATCCGTTACGAAGGCCCCCGCGCAGCGGCATGCCCGAGATGTTCTACACCGGCGAGGCCATCTGCGCCGACCCGAGCTGGCTTCCAGCGTGGCGCTCATCACCGACGCCGCTTCTCCGGCGCAAGCCGCGGCCCGGTCATCGGCCATGTCAGCCCGGAGGCCGCTGTGGGCGGCCCCATCGCTCTGGTGGAAGAGGGCGATCTCATCCGCATCGATGTGCCGAACCGTCAGCTTGCCATCGTGGGCGTGAACGGTGAGGAAAAGACCCCCGAAGAGATGGAGCCATCCTTGCCCCAGCGCCGTGCCAACTGGAAGCCCCAAAGGCTCCCAAATCAACACCCAAAGGGCCCTGGCTGAAAACTCATACCTCTCAGCACGCCGTCAGCCCCATGAAGGGTGCATATATGGAGTAAAAACGCTTCGTTTAGCGAATAAAACCAAAACAAAATCAACTGTTCAGCGTTTTTTGGCTGAACGGTCCGGATAAAGTTACGCCAAAAACAAAAAAGCGGATATTGCTTCACCTATAAAAACCATCGAAATCCGGTGTCCGTCTGCGGGGACGGCGCTGAAATAAGACCCAAAGCACACAAAACATCAAAAAATGGAGGAAAACGTTTATGACAGCTGTTGCAACCCCGGACGCCGCACGGCTCGTGTTCGCCGCGGTGGCGGGCCTGATCCTTTTGCTCATCCTTATCATCAAGTTCAAAGTCCACGCCATGATCTCCATCCTGATCGGTGCGGTGGGCATCGGCCTGATGGCCGGTATGCCCCTGTCTGACATCATCGGCTCGGTCAACGAAGGCATCGGCAACACCTTAAAGGGCATCGCTCTTCTGGTGGGCCTTGGCTCCATGTTCGGTGCCATTCTGGAAGAATCCGGCGGCGCACAGACGCTGGCCGTGACCATGGTGCGCAAGTTCGGCGACGAAAAAGCCGCATGGGCGCTGGGTATCACAGGTCTGGTGGTGGCCATGCCGGTGTTCTTTGATGCCGGTCTGATCATCCTGATTCCGCTGGCCTTCTCTCTGGCAAAGCGCACCAAGCGCTCGGTCCTGTACTATGTCATCCCTCTGCTGGCCGGTCTGGCTGTCGGCCACGCCTTCATCCCTCCCACGCCGGGCCCCGTTCTGGTGGCCAGCATGCTGGGCGTTGATCTGGGCTGGGTCATCCTCATCGGCATCTTCTGCGGCATCTTCGCTATGATCGCTGCCGGTCCCATCTGGGGCTCCATCTGCGGCAAGAAGTATATGATCGAGGTGCCCGAGCACGTTGCACAGCAGGCAGACATCGACGAGAGCAAGCTGCCCAAGTTCGGCACCATCGTGGGCATCATCCTGATCCCGCTGGTCCTCATTATTGCAAACTCTGTGGCAAAAGTGGTGCCCGCTCTGGCTGGCATCCAGCCCGTTCTGGCCTTCCTCGGTGAGCCCTTCATGGCTCTGCTGCTGGCTACCATCGCTGCTATGTATCTGCTGGGCACCCGTCACGGCTATAACAATGCCCAGCTGGAAAAGATCATGACCAAGTCCCTTGAGCCCACCGGCATGATCCTGCTGGTCACTGCCTGCGGCGGCGTGCTGCGCTACATGCTGCAGAACTCCGGTCTGGGCGACGTCATCGGCAACGCCGTGGCAAACGCCAGCCTGCCGCTGGTTCTGGTGGCCTTCATCGTGGCTGCTCTGGTGCGCATCTCCGTTGGTTCCTCTACCGTGGCTATGACCATGGCAGCAGGCATCATCTCCGCCATGCCCGGCATCAGCGAACTCAGCCCGCTGTATCTGGCCTGCGTCACCGCTGCCATCGCCGGCGGCTCCACCGTGTGCTCCCACTTCAACGACTCCGGCTTCTGGCTGGTGAAGAGCCTTGTGGGCATGGACGAAAAGACCACCCTCAAGACCTGGACCATCATGGAAACTCTGGTTGGCGGTGTGGGCTTCCTGGTAGCACTCATCATCTCCTTCTTTGCTTGATCATCCTCATCTGCGGGGCTGTGCCTGCACACAGTCTGCGCAATGCTTTGCAAATTCCTGAGATCTCCTCCAGCACAGCAGACCCCCCGGGCGGTTTACCGTCCGGGGGTCTGCTGCTTTCTGTATTATAAAAGCGGAGGTCCGGCCCGGAGGCCAGCTGGATGAAGCGTCCATTTCCCGGGTGCAGCATTTATCCTTGTGGTAGAACATTTTGGCGGTACATGGTCAGCCGGAAGTCCGACACCTCCAGAATGCGCAGATCTCCTCTGGACGCAGGCTCGGCCACAGCGAAGCGCGGCAGCAGGGAAATGCCGGAGGAGCGCTCCAGCATCTTGATGATAAAGGAGGTATCGCTGATCTCAAGGCTGGGGGTCAGCTCGATCTGGCGGGAAGCCAGAAACCGGTCAAAGGTGCGGCGATAGTTGGCATTGCGTTCGGTGAGGAAAAAGGGCTTGTCCAGAAGCTCTGCCACCCGGTACGGGCCGGGGTGGCCCAGATCGATGTCCGGGGAAGCCACGAACACCACCTCCTCCGGGATCTCGTTGCATTTGTGCCAGCTGTTGGAGTAGCGCGGCTCGTCCAGAATGCAGATGAGGTCCACCTCGCCGCGCTCCATCTTTTCGATCAGCTCTTCCGGGGAGCCGGTAGTGACCCGAAGGCTGACTTTGGGGTGTTCCACCCGGAACTGATGCATCAGGCCGGGCAGACGGAAAAAGCAGAGAGATTCCAGCGTGCCGATGTGCAGGCAGCCCTCCAGTTCGGCATCCTCGCTCAGGGCGCGGCGGGCGTTGTGGATGGTATCCAGAATGCTGTTGGCGTATTCCAGAAAGCACTGACCCTGTGCGGTCAGGATCACCCGCTTGCCCATGCGGTCGAACAGGCGCACACCCAGCTCTTCTTCCAGCGCTTTGATCTGCACGGTAACGGCAGACTGGGAATAGCCCAGACTTTCCGCTGCCTTGGAAAAGCTCTGGAACTGGGCGGCACGGATCAGGGTGTTCAGCTGGCGCACTTCCATGGCAAAGCTCCCTTACTATTAAGATTTTTAAACCATAACTTTATTTTTATGAATTTGAATCATGCATATGTCTATGTTAAACTAAATGTGTCAACACGTCAAGTGAAAATTTGACGTTTCGTGAAAGGCTGGCCGTGCGGGCTGCGGCGGAGAGAGCGCTGTCAGGTGCTGCACAAAGGTCAGGATAGGAAAAGGAGGATTTTATTCTTATGGAAAAGAAAAAATTCAAGCTCGGACTGCTGCCGAAGCTGCTCATCGCCATCGTGCTGGGCATCATCATCGGCCAGTTCTTCCCGGTGTGGTTCTGCCGGGTCGTCGTCACGGCATCCAGCATCTTCAGCTCGTTCCTGAAGTTCATCATCCCGCTGATGATCGTGGCCTACGTCACCATGGGGCATTGCCGACCTGAAGAGCGGCGCAGGCAAGCTGCTGCTCATCACGGTGGCTCTGGCCTACGGCTCCACCCTGATCGCAGGCTCGGCATCCTATCTGGTGTCTGCAAGCCTGTTCCCCAGCTTCATGAGCGAAGGCGCTCTGGAACAGATCGCCGCCACGGCTGACAACTCTCTGGTCAGCTACATCTCCATCTCCATCCCTCCGCTGCTGGACACCCTGTCTGCCGTGGTGCTGGCCTTCGTGCTGGGCCTGTGCCTGTCCACCTTGCGCGGCAAGACCATCGGTGATACACTTTATAATGGCATGAAGGACTTCTCCGGCATCATCGATCAGGTGCTGCACAGCGTCATCATCCCGCTGCTGCCCCTGTACGTCTGCGGTACCTTCATCGACATGACCAAGTCCGGCAAGACCTACGCCATTCTGGGCATCTTGTGAAGGTGTTCCTGGTGGTCATCATCATGCATCTGGTCTGCATCTTCCTGCAGTTCTGCGTTGCAGGCGCTGTGAGCCACAAGAGCCCCTTCAAGATGATCCGCAACCAGATCCCCGGCTACACCACCGCTCTGGGCACTCAGTCCTCTGCAGCCACCATCCCGGTCAACCTGCAGTGCGCTGCGGCTGACGGCGTGAGCGAGCAGATCCGCAACTTCGTGGTGCCTCTGTGCGCAAATATCCACATGGCAGGCTCCATGATCACCATTACCGCCTGCGCAACTGCCGTCTGCCTGATGAACCAGCTGCCCATCAGCCTTGCTACCGTGGTGCCCTTCATCATGACGCTGGGCGTTGCCATGGTGGCTTCTCCCGGTGCTCCCGGCGGCTCCATCATGACCGCTCTGCCCTTCCTGTACATGATCTTTGGCGCTGAGGCCGGTGACCCCAATGGCCCCATCTGCGCCATCATGGTGGCTCTGTACATCACTCAGGATTCCTTCGGCACTGCCTGCAACGTCTCCGGCGACAACGCCATCGGCGTGATCGTGGAGACCATCTACCAGAAGTTCATCAACAAGAGCAGCGCAAGCGTCTGATGCGCGGCGCGGTTCTTGACCTGACAGGAGTGACACCCCATGGCATTTATCAGTGTTTTTGATGTTCTGGGCCCGAACATGATCGGCCCCTCCAGCTCCCACACCGCAGGCGCGGAGATCATTGCCTTTCTGGCACAGAAGATGATCACCCCGCCGCTGAAGCGGGCGGACTTTACCCTCTACGGCTCCTTTGCCAAAACCTACCACGGCCATGGTACCGACCGCGCCCTGCTGGGCGGCATCATGGGCTTTTCGGCCGATGATACCCGCATCCGGGATTCCTTTGCCATTGCCACCGACCGCGGCCTTGGCTACAGCTTCACCCCCAATGAGGTGGAGACCGACATCCACCCCAACACGGTGGATATCCGCATGGAGAATGCGGCCGGTCAGGTGATGACCGTGCGCGGTGAATCGCTTGGCGGCGGCAAGGTGCGCATCGTGCGGATCAACGGCGTGGAGGTGGACTTTACCGGCGAGTACAATGCCCTCATCGTGGTGCAGAAGGACAAGCCCGGCGTGGTGGCCCACATTACCAAGATCCTCAGCGACCGCAGCGTGAACATCGCGTTCATGCGTCTGTTCCGCGAGGAAAAGGGACACACGGCTTACACCATCGTGGAGTCGGATGAGCGCCTGCCCGAGGGTGTGGATCAGCTGCTGCTGGCAAACCCGAACATCAACGATGTAATGGTCGTGCAGCCGTAAGGAGGGACGAGCGATGAACATGGATTTCAAGTCCGCCAAGGAGCTGCTGGACCTGTGTGAGGAAACCAACTGCCCATTTCGGAGTGATGCGCCAGCGGGAATGCCTGCTGGGCGAAACGCCCCGGGATGCTGTGGACCACCGCATGGCAAAGGCATGGGAGATCATGCACGCTTCTGCCACCCAGCCGCTGAAAAAGCCCATCAAATCCATGGGCGGGCTCATTGGCGGCGAGGCCAAAAAAGCTGGAGACACATTATAATAAGAAGAAAAACATCTGCGGCGACGTGCTGCAGAAGGCCATGACCTACGCCATGGCCGTGCTGGAAGTGAACGCTTCCATGGGCCTGATCGTGGCTGCACCCACCGCAGGCTCTGCAGGCGTGGTGCCGGGCATGATGCTGGCCCTGCAGGAGTGCTACCGCATCTCCGACCAGCGCATCGTGGATGCCCTGTTCAACGCCGGTGCCGTGGGCTATCTTGCCATGCGCAACGCCACCGTGGCCGGTGCCGTGGGCGGCTGTCAGGCCGAGGTGGGCATTGCGTCTGCTATGGCTGCTTCTGCCGCCGTGGAGCTGATGGGCGGCAACCCGCAGCAGTGTCTGGATGCAGCTTCCACCGTGCTGATGAACATGCTGGGCCTTGTGTGCGACCCCGTAGGCGGGCTGGTGGAGTACCCCTGCCAGAACCGCAACGCTGCCGGTGTGGCCAACGCCCTCATTGCAGCAGAACTGTCCCTGAGCGGCATCCGCCAGCTGATCCCCTTCGACCAGATGCTGGAGGCCATGTACGCCGTGGGCAAGCGCCTGCCGCCGAGCTGCGCGAGACCGCCCTTGGCGGCTGTGCCGCCACCCCCGCCGCCTGTGCCGCCTGCGGCCTGTGCAGCGGGAACTGATCTTTCAACACGCAGCGCCGCCGGTGTGGAACGCCCGGCGGCGTTTTTGCGCGTTCGTGACCGGAAATGCCGGCCCAAACGGCGGGGCTTTGCATCTTTTTTGTGCAAACACACCGAAAAGATGGCCGGGATGACTGGCGCTTGTCTGCGAAATGTGATAAACTAAACGCAGAAGTGCTCTGCGCAGCCCGTGCAGAGCGGCAAAAAAGATGATAAGTGAGGTCGTTTGTAATGAAGATCATTCGTGCAAAAGATTATGCGGATATGTCCCGCAAGGCAGCCAATATCATTTCGGCACAGGTCATTATGAAGCCCAACTGCGTGCTGGGTCTGGCGACCGGCGGCACCCCCGTGGGCGCGTATGCACAGCTGGTGGACTGGTACAACAAGGGCGACATCGATTTTTCTGAGGTGACCACCGTCAATCTGGACGAGTACCGCGGCCTGCCCAAGGAGCACCCGGAAAGCTACTGGAGCTTCATGCACCGCAACCTGTTCGACAAGGTGAACATCGACCCTGCAAAGATCAACCTGCCGGACGGCACCAACCCCGATGCAGAGGATGCCTGCGCAAAGTACAACCAGATCATCCACGCTGTGGGCGGCATCGACCTGCAGCTGCTGGGCATCGGCCACGACGGCCACATCGGCTTCAATGAGCCGGGCGAAGCCTTTGAGCTGGAGACCCACTGCGTGGATCTGACCCCCGAGACCATTGAGGCAAACAAGCGCTTCTTTGACGGCAATGTGGATCTGGTGCCAAAGCAGGCCTATACCATGGGCATCAAGACCATCATGCAGGCACGCAAGGTGCTCATGGTGGCAAACGGCGCAGGCAAGGCCGAGATCGTCAAGAAGGCATTCTTCGGCCCCGTCACTCCGGAGGTGCCCGCAAGCATCCTGCAGATGCATCCGGACTTCACGCTGGTGGGCGACGAGGAAGCTCTGAGCCTGATCTGATCGTTCCACGCTCTGACTGCCGCACGGTGCAATGCTGTGCGGCAGTTTTTTGCTGCCAACGGCTTTACAATCGCGCAAAAAGGCGGTATTCTTTTATATATGACACTTTTCTCAGGGAGGAAACCATGGATATCCGCCAGCTGCACTACTTTCTGGTATTGTGCGATGAAATGAATTACAGCCGCGCGGCACAGCGGCTGTTTTTGTCACGGCAGGCACTGCGGCAGAGCATCTCTGCGCTGGAAGCCGAGCTGTGCGGGCCGCTGTTCCTCAGCGCCCACCACAAGCTCACCCTTACCGACCGCGGCATGAGCCTGCAGCGCCATGCCGCGCCGGTAGTGGAGCAGTTCCAGCAGATGCAGGCATCCCTGCGGGCCGAGATCCAGTCGGCGCAGCCGGTGCGCATCGGCATCAGCGTGTCGCTGGTGCGGACTACCTGCCGGATTGGAGACCCAGCTGGACAAGTTCCGCCAGCAGTATCCCCATGTGGAGATGCGCTTCCGCATGATGGACAACGATGCGGTGGCGGACGATGTGGAGCAGGGGGAGCTGGACGCGGGTCTGGTCATCGATCTGGGCTGTGCTGCGCCGGTACTGGCCCGCACCACCCTGCGGGCAGACCCTGCCTGCCTGCTGGTGCCTCGGGGGCATGCGTTCTGGGATAAGGAGAGCATCCCGCTGGCAGAGCTGCGCGGTCAGCGGGTGCTGCTGCCCAGCTTGCGGCAGGATCTGTTCAGCCCGCTGTGGTCGGCCTGCGCCCGGTTGGGCTTTGCGCCGAATGCGGAGATCGGCCCCAGCTTTTATCAGGCCTATTATCTTGTGCAGGAGCAGCTTTGCACCTGTCTGACCCGCTATGAACCGGGAGCCAGACGGGAACTGGACCGTGTGCGGGATGTGCTGCTGGAAGATCTGCCCCCGCTGTGCGTCTCACTGGTGCAGCGGCGGGATCATTCCTCTGCCTACATCGACCTGCTGCGCAGCTACCTGATGGAGGTGCTGGGCGGTTCGGCCAGCCTGCCGCCCCGCCGCGGACGGCCCGCAAAGCCGTTCTACAATTTCCCGGTGCTGTCCAGCGCTGCGGCAAAGGCTGCACCGGCCCACCCGGTGCCCGGCACCCAGCTGGATTTTGCCGGCGGCACCAACTTCCGGGAGCTGGGCGGTTACGAAGCCGACGAGGGCAAGCATATCAAGTGGGGCCAGATCTGCGCGGCATCCCTACCTGCAAGCTCACCGGTGAGGCCGACCGCGCGAAGCTGGACGCGCTGGGCCTGCGCCTGATCCTTGATCTGCGCAGCAGCGGGGAAGTGCAGAAAGAACCGGACTACGTACCGGACGGTGCACGTCTGGTGCAGATCTGCGGCCTGTGCGCCGAGGACGGCCACGAGATCTCCTTTGCGCCGGATGATATCGCCGCCCTGATGAAGGGCTATGAAGAAAGCGCCGACGGCAGCACCTTCGTGCAGGCTATGTACGAGCGGATGCTGTTTGGCAACAAGGCGTTCAAGGAGCTGTTCCGTGCGCTGGAAGCAGGCGAGACCCCCATCCTGTTCCACTGCTCGGCCGGCAAGGACCGCACCGGCGTGGCGGCCATGCTCATTCTGCTGGCACTGGGCGCTTCGGATGAGACGATCTGTGCGGACTATGAGCGCACGAATCTCTGCCGCAAGGCTGAGATCGACGCAGTGCTGGCGGAGCACGCCGAAGAGATCGCGGCAAACCCGGCCTGCCGGATGCGCTATTACCGCAAGGCGGGCGTGGACCCGGCAGCCGCACCCTTTGTGCTGCGCACCATCCGCGCAAAATACGGCAGCGCCGAGAACTATCTGGAAGCCGAATACGGCCTGACCCCTGCGCGCCTGATGCGGCTGCGCAGGATGTATCTGGAATAAACGGGAACGGGGACGGCATCCGGTGCGGATACTGTCCCTGTTTTCTGCACAAAATGTTCTGCGGGGCAGGGTTTTCCTCTTGACAAGCGGGCAATTGTTTCGTACTATAATTAGTAGTATGGAATAAAAGACGCTGTGTGCAGGTCGTTCCCGTGACCCGTGTCCCTTACAGGCAGAGCCTGCCTGTTTTTATATAAGATAGAACTGTAGATAGAAAAGCTTGCAGCCTGTTCGTGCGGCATTGGCCGTGCGTGTGGTCTTGTTGCCACTTTTTTGCATTGAAAGCTCACTTATAAAAAAATGTTTGCAGCCTACACCTGCCCTACAGCGTCTCCTGCTTATGATTCAGAATTTTGAATTTTAACAAAGGAGAGTGAAATGCGATGTCCACGATCATCTGGATCGTGATCTTGATCGTCGCGCTTGCTGCGGGCATCGGTGCAGGCTATTTTATTGGTTACAACAACCGTAAAAAGACCGCCGAAGCCCAGATCGGCAGCGCGGAAGCCGAGGCCACCCGTCTGGTGAACGAAGCGATCAAGACCGCAGAACAGAAACGCAAGGAAGCGGTTCTGGAAGCAAAGGACGAGGCCTTCAAGCTGAGGCGAGTGGATGCCCAGAAAGCAGAAGCCGATAAGGAGATCAAGCAGCGCCGTGCGGAGATCAGCCGTCAGGAGAACCGCATCGACCAGAAGGAAACCGCCCTCGACCGCAAGACCGAGGTACTGGAAAAGAAGGAAGAGGAGCTGAAAAAGCGCGCCGCTGAGGCCGAGGAGCGTCTGGCAGAGATCGATGCCCTGCGCGCCAAGGAGATGGAGCGGCTGGAAACGCTGGCCGGTCTGAGTCAGGAGGACGCCCGCGAGGTGCTGCTGCACAAGGTGGACGAGGAGCTGACCCACGAAAAGGCCGTGCGCGTTGCCGCCTACGAGACCGACCTGAAGGAAAACTGCGACAACATCGCACGCAACCTGATCGGTCAGGCCGTCAGCCGCTGCGCTGCCGACCACTGCAGCGAGACCACCGTCAGCGTGGTGCCGCTGCCCAGCGACGAAATGAAGGGCCGCATCATCGGCCGCGAGGGCCGCAACATCCGCGCTCTGGAGACCGCGACCGGCGTGGATCTGATCATCGACGATACCCCGGAGGCCATCACCCTGTCCTCCTTCGACCAGACCCGCCGCGAGGTGGCCCGCATGACGCTGGAACGCCTGATCGGCGATGGCCGCATCCACCCCGCCCGCATCGAGGAGACGGTGGAAAAGTGCCGCCACGAGCTGGAGCTGCAGATGAAGCGCGAGGGCGAGCGTGCCGTGATGGAGCTGGGCATCCATGGTCTGCACCCCGACCTGATCAAGCTGATCGGCCGGTTGAAGTACCGCACCAGCTTTGGCCAGAACGCCCTGACCCACAGCATGGAGGTGGCATGGGTGGCCGGCCTGCTGGCAGGCGAGATGGGTGTGAATGTGACCATGGCACGCCGTGCCGGTCTGCTGCATGATATCGGCAAGGCACTGGATCATGAGATCGAGGGCAGCCATGTGCAGATCGGTGTGGACATCTGCCGCAAGTATAAGGAAAATACCCAGATCATCCATGCCATCGAGGCTCACCACGGCGACGTGGAACCCAAGACCCCGCTGGCCTTCATCATTCAGGCTGCCGATGCCATCAGCGCTGCACGCCCGGGTGCCCGCCGCGAGAACGTGGAAAGCTACGTCAAGCGTCTGGAAAATCTGGAGGAGATCTCTTCCAGCTTCGAGGGTGTGGAGCAGGCCTTTGCCGTGCAGGCAGGCCGCGAAGTGCGCATCATGGTCAAGCCCGATGTCATCAGCGACGATCAGGTGATCCTGCTGGCACGCTCCATTGCCAAGAAGATCGAGGACACGCTGGATTACCCCGGCCAGATCAAGGTCAATGTGATCCGCGAGAGCCGCGCTGTGGAGTACGCAAAATAAAGTTTTGCCCAAAAAGCTGCCGTGCAGATGCACAGCAGCTTTTTTCTGCTTGTAATCCGGCGGCAAAAAAGGTATCATGGAGAAAACAGACCGAAAGGGGAGAACCACTATATGAAACATGCAAGAAAATGGCTGGCTTGCCTGCTGGCGGGTGCACTGGCACTGGCGGTGCTGGCCGGATGCAGTGCACTGATGGACGGCACGGTGCAGAAGGATACAGAACAGGCCAAGGCCCTGATGAAAGAGGTAGACTCCAGCCTGACCTATAGTACCGATCTGGAAGATGCAGCCAGCGTCTGGCAGACTGGCTGGTGGAG
>ENA-OQAR01000245-OQAR01000245.1-human-gut-metagenome-genome-assembly--contig:-NODE-245-length-15690-cov-4.695688_pt1 | contig 15690 bp, 14 predicted proteins | sample MGYA00242738_ERZ504533 | MGnify/ENA primary metagenome ERZ504533 (study PRJEB26092, sample SAMD00036276) | human gut metagenome | host: Homo sapiens | study: EMG produced TPA metagenomics assembly of... | reverse complement strand
CTAAGGCAATACCGCATAATTCTAAGTGCCGATACGGCGAGCGAGGTGCGGCAGATGCTAAGCCAAAAGCGCAGATAATACTGGATGTCTTATCGAGCATTTTTGCAACGCAGATGCGTGCCGCAGCTGCCGGAGCGGTGCTTAAGCCGCAAGGCGGGAATTGTGCGGTGTTGCCCTAACTCCTAACTTACGCTTGCAGTGCCTGCAATGCCGCCATCAGCGGGGGGATCAGCTGCTTTTTGCGGCTGACAACCCCGGGCAGCACAGCTTTGCCGTCCTTGGTTTCCACATGGAATGCGCTGCGCACAATTTCTTCCGCCTGCTGGCCGCAGAACAGCAGGTCTGTGGCCTGGGCACGCATATCGGTGCACATAAAGAACACCATGGGCACACCGGCCTGGGCCAGTGCTTCCGGCAAAAATGGCGTGATGAGCGCTTCTGCCGCCGAGCGGGAGTTGGAGGTCATGTAAATAGCCTGGCCAACGCCGAACTTGGCATCGCCGCGGCTGAATACCTTAAAGTCAGAGAAGAACACATCGTCCGCCGTGCGGCCCGTCAGGTCGGCGCCGGCTTCAAACATCTGCTCCGCATAGGTGGGGATCTCCTCGCCCGCGATCCTGGCCAGCTTTTCGGCAATGTGCTGGTCAAGCGGCGTGGAGGTAGGCGAACGGAACATCAGCGTGTCCGACAGAATAGCGGAAAGCAGCAGGCCTGCAATCTGGGGTGGGATCTCTACACCGTGCTCTTCATACATGCGGCTGATGATAGTAGCGGTGCAGCCAACCGGCTCATTGCGGAAATACACCGGCCCGGCAGTTTCCAGTGCACCAAGACGGTGATGGTCGATGATCTCCAGAATCTCCGCCTGCTCCAGACCATCCACAGCCTGACCGCGCTCGTTGTGGTCCACCATAATGACCTGCTTGCGGTGCACGTTCAACAAATTACGGCGGCTGATGACACCGCAATATTTGCCATTGGCATCCAGGATGGGGAAATAGCGGTGGCGCACATTGGCCATGACCTTGCGGGCGTCTTCCACTGCAGTATTCACGCTGAATTCCAACAGGTTCTTGCTGCGCATAAAGTGGCGCACCGGGGCGGCGGTGGAAATCAGGCGGGCGGCGGCGTACGTATCAAACGGGGTGGTAATGACAATGCATCCTTTTTCCTGTGCGCGGGCCAAAATGGTACGCGGCACAGCAGAGCCGCAGCAGACAACAATGGCACCGGCGCCACAGTCAATGGCGCACATCTGCACTTCGTACCGGTTGGACACCAGCACAATATCGCCGGGGTTCACGCACCATCCATAATTTCCGGGCTGGTGCCAATAAAAATGCGGCCGGAGGTAATGCAGGCATCGGGGTCGCCCAGCAGCATTTCGCCTTCCAGGGTGCTGAGCACGTTTTTTGTAGCTCGTCTTGGATTTTGCCAGAACCTCAGTATCAAATAGGTCCATATTGGCATTGGCAATGTCCTTAACGGTGATCAGCCCAGCAGTTCTTTATCTTCGTCAATGGCGCACAAGGTATCGATCTCGGTGTCGCGCATCATGCTCCATGCGGCACGGATGCTCATTTCCTTATCAATGCCGGGCTGCTCGCGGATGTCGATGTCCTTCACCTGGGGGCTGACGTCGGTACACAGCGCGGCGGCTCCACCCCAAAATGCTTGAGCACAAAGGCGGTTTCGCGGTTGATTTGCCCGGCACGGCGGGCTTCGTACACAGCATCCCCCAGCTGGTTTTTCAGGTAGGTATAGGCCAGCGCAGAGCAGATAGAGTCTGTATCCGGGTTGCGGTGACCAATGATGTTGACCTTACGGCGTGTCTTTGGCATAGTTCTTCCCTTTCCCAATCAATGCAAGGGGTATATGCAGCGGCCTTTTCCCTCTTTTTGGTTATTTACCGCAAACCATGTTGTTGGTAGAATAACCAGAAAACCGCGCAATTCCCCACGATTATTTTTAATTATACCATAAGAAAAAGCAATTTACGATTCTTGACAATTTCATCATGGTGCCGTACAATATAGTATAAGTGTGCTGCAGTTGGGATGTTAGCCCCTGCCGCAGCCTATATTCGTGCACCAAACCCCAGATTTTGAAAGTATAAAGAGGTATCGTAGGTTATGATCCAAGAAAATCTTCGCAATATTGCCATTATCGCCCACGTTGACCATGGCAAGACCACCCTCGTGGATCAGATGCTGAAGCAGTCCGGCGCATTCCGCTCCAATCAGCAGGTTGCTGAGCGTGTGATGGACTCCGGCGCCATCGAGCGTGAACGCGGCATCACCATCCTGGCAAAGAACTGCTCCTGCGTCTATAACGGCGTCAAGATCAACATTGTTGACACCCCGGGCCACGCCGACTTTGGCGGCGAGGTAGAACGCGTGCTGAAAATGGTCAACGGCGTTCTGCTGCTGGTTGACGCAGCCGAAGGCTGCATGCCCCAGACCCGTTTTGTTCTGCAGAAAGCTTTGCAGCAAAATCTGTCCCTGGTCATTGCCGTCAACAAGATCGACCGTCCCGATGCCCGCATTAAGGAAGTTATTGACGAGATCCTGGAGCTGCTGATGGACCTGGGCGCTACCGACGAGCAGCTGGACAGCCCGATGGTGTTCTGCTCCGGCCGTAACGGCACCGCCAGCTATGATTGGACCCACCCCGAAAACGGCACCGACCTGAAGCCGCTGTTTGATACCATCCTGAAGTACGTTACCCCGCCGGAGGGTGAACCCGAAGCCCCCGATGCAGATGCTGGTTTCCAGCGTGGACTACAACGACTTTGTGGGCCGCATGGGCGTTGGCCGCGTGCAGAACGGTATCATCAAGGTTTGGCCAGGCTGTTTCAGGTTTGCGACTGGCACAACCCCGACCTGCACATGACCGGCCGCATCACCAAGCTGTTTGACTTTAAGGCAAACGGCCGCGAGCCCATTGAGCAGGCCGCTGCCGGTGATATTGTTGCCTTTGCCGGTCTGCCCGATATTTCCATCGGCAACACCGTGTGCGACCCCAGCAAGGTTGAGCCGCTGCCCTTTGTTAAGATCAACGATCCTACCGTTGAGATGACCTTCTCCGTCAACGATTCCCCGTTTGCCGGCAAGGAAGGCAAGTACGTCACCAGCCGCCAGATCCGTGACCGCCTGCAGCGCGAGCTGCTGAAGGACGTTGCCCTGCGTGTGGAAGATTCCGCCACCAACGATTCCTTCCGCGTAATGGGCCGTGGCGAAATGCACCTGTCCATCCTGATTGAGACCATGCGCCGCGAAGGTTACGAGCTGCAGGTCAGCCCCCCGCATGTTCTGACCCATGAGGAGAACGGCAAGACCATGGAGCCCATGGAGCGCGTTGTGATTGACGTGCCGGAAACCTATCAGGGCAACGTTATGACCGCTCTGGGCGCCCGTAAGGCCATCCTGATGAACATGCAGATGATGAACAACCGTTCCCGTCTGGAGTTCCGTATGCCCAGCCGCGGCCTGTTTGGCTACCGCAGCCAGTTCCTGACTGACACCCACGGCGAAGGCATCATGAACACCATTTTTGATGGTTACGAAGAATGGTGCGGCCCCATTGCCACCCGTTCCAGCGGCTCCCTGATCAGCTTTGATACCGGCGATGCCGTCACTTACGGTCTGTTCAACGCCCAGCAGCGCGGCACCCTGATTGTGACCGCAGGCGAAAAGGTTTACGAGGGCGAAGTTGTTGGCTACACCCCGACCGGTGAGGACATCACCGTCAACGTGTGCAAGACCAAGCACCTGACCAACACCCGTGCATCCGGCAGTGACGATGCTCTGCGCCTGATCCCCGTGACCAAGTTCAGCCTGGAAGGCTGCCTGGAATTCCTGCACCGGACGAGCTGCTGGAAGTTACTCCGGAGAACCTGCGCATCCGCAAGCGCATCCTGGACCACGACCTGCGCATGAAGGCCACCAGCAAAAAGAGCAAGGTTGATGTTAAGTTTGCCTTTCCAGCCTTTTTGAAAAAAAGCTTCGGCGAAAAAACTTTAATCGGCTTCGCATAGAATAAAGATCCCGGCATGATTTTGGAATGAAAATCGTGCGGGATTTTTGGTTTTATTATATTATATTGGGATGTGTATGCCACCCGCCCAAAATAAGCAACGCATTCTTTCAAATGTTCCTCACCGGACAAACACTCCGGGGCGATGCAAGCATCGTCCCCAGCAAATATTTTTTAGGTGCACAGCAAACCATTTATGATTTTTCGTGGCGGGATAAGGGCATCCCCCCCTGACAACATTTTATAAGCCGGCAGGGTCTTACAAAACGTGCCGTAATTATACCTTCACCTCGCACCGTTCCGGGATCTGGAAATGTGCAAAATAGGTTTCCTCTTTGGGGATCCATCTGGTTTTGAAATCTTCCAGCTTTTCCGGGGCGCGCGCGGCAAGGCGGCGCAGCTGCTCGGCAGGCTCCACATCCACAAAGGCGTGCAAGGCGCAGTAATTCCACAGGTCCGGGTGGCAGGAGTAGGAACCTTCCAACAAAATGATCGGCGTCTGGGGCAGCGGTACAGTGCCGGGGGTAAGCGCATCGTGCGGCAGTCAAACAGGCGGTAGCTCCCCTGCTGCCCGGCGCGCAGGGGTTCCAACACCTCGGCAATCAGCGTTCGCGGTCCAGGTTGCGCCGGGCTCCGCCATGCGCTGGGGGGTGCGCTGGATCGGCTGCAAAAAGAAGTCATCCAAGTGCACCACACCCCAGCCGTATTGCCGGGCCATCTGGGCGGCAATGGTGGTTTTGCCCGCGGCGCAGCGGCCATCCAATGCAACCAGCAGCGGGCCGTCGGCTGGTTTGGGCAGAGCTTTGGCTGCCTGGGCCAGCGCTGCGGCGGCCTGGGCAGCAGTTTGCTGTTTGCCCCCGCGCGGCGGCACAGTGCAATGGTAGGCAATGCGGGAAGTTCCATCCGCCAGTGTAATATTGCCGCAGCGCACAAAGCCATTTTTCTCCAGCAGGTGCTGCATTACTTTGTTGTCCGCGTGGGTATCGGCGCGCAGGGGCAGGCCGCGGGCCGCGCACCAGGCAAAGCAGATTGCCGCCGCCCCATGCACCCGCCCGGCCGATGCCATGCGGTGGATGGTGGCATAGGGAGCATCATCCGGCCAGCCACCATCATAGATTTCGGCATAAGTCGGTTCCGGGCCGGGAATGTAACAGAACGTTGCCTCCGGGCGGGCATTACCCTCCAGAACATAGCAGACGCCGCGGGCGATCTGCTGCTGCATCAGCTCTGCGCCGGGGTAGGTAGCGGGCCACTGGGTGGGGTTGCCGGTCTGTGCCATAAAAGCGCGGGCATGGGCAAATATTTCAAGCAACGCGGGCAAATCACCCGGCTGCGCGGGACGGATGTTCATGCAAAAATGCTCCTTTTGTTTGGTTCCTTCATTATAGCCTATCCTCCGATTTGGGGCAAGTGGCAGCGTATAGAACGCACCCCCGCCGCGGAGTTGTGCATCCACGGCGGGGGTGTGAATTCTATTATTTTGTTGGTTGGAATTTGAAATACAGGTGCCGCGGGACGATGCCAAGCATCGTCCCCTACAATTTATTTGCAACGTCCATTGTAACCAGCAAAGTTTCTCCACGGCGGGGTCAGGTGACCCCGCCATGCCGAGAATTTACAGGTTTGTAACGCGATTTAAAACGATTTGTAGGGAACGTCTTGACCGTTCCGGGTGTTTTTCCTTATTTCCCTTTTGTTGGAATATTGTCCATGGGTTTCGGAACGGTCAAGACCGTTCCCTACAGAGCAAAATACATAGAAAACAATACATAACAACAGGCAGCAGCCCACAAAATAGGGCCGCTGCCTGATTTTTTATTTTATTATATATTAAAAGTTTCTTCAGTTCCTTCTTTTCAAAGAAGGAACACAAAGCCCTCGTAAAATTATTTACCGGAATCGCCGTAGTTTTTCAGCACGCGGGCGTGGGATCGTTGACGGCGCAGTTGGGCCATGCCTTGTTGGGCATCCAGTAATCCACGATCATCTCTGCCTGGCCGGGGTAATACTTTTCAAAAATTTCACGGTAGAGCAGGCTTTCCTTGGTAAAGGGGCGGCAGTAGGCATACTTGCCGCTCTTTTCGGCAAACTCACGGTCGGTGTAATAGCTCTCGGCATACTCCTTGATGTCATCCACCATGGAATGTCCCACGGCGTCCGAGAACGCTGCCTTTTCACGCCAAAGGATGCTTTCCGGCAGCCAGTCGCCCTCAAAGGCTTTGCGCAGCAGGTACTTGCCCTTGTTGTAAATGTTCATCTTGCGGGCCGGGTCAATGGACATGACATATTTGACAAAATCCAGATCACCGAACGGCACGCGGGCTTCCAGGCTGTTGACGCTGATGGAACGGTCTGCGCGCAGCACATCGTACATGAACAGCTCACGGATGCGCTTCTGGCTTTCTGCCTGGAACTCGTGGGCGGAGGGGGCGAAGTCAGTGTACTTGTAACCGAACAGCTCATCCGAAATTTCGCCGGTCAGCAGCACACGGATATCGGTGTGCTCATGGATGTACTTGCACACCAGATACATGCCAACCGAAGCACGGATGGTGGTGATATCCCAGGTGCCCAGCATGGCGATAACTTCTTCCAGCGCATTCAGCACAAATTCCTTGTTGATGATGACCTCGGTGTGGTCGGCGTGCAGGTAATCCGCCACCTGCTTGGCGTACTTCAGGTCAATGGCGTCCTCGCTCATGCCAATGGCAAAGGTGCGGATGGGCTTGCCCAGCTTTTTGGCGGCAATGGCACACACCAGGCTGGAATCCAGGCCGCCGGAAAGCAGGAAGCCCACCGGAGTGTCGGCGTCCAACCGCTTATCCACACCGGCCACCAGCTTTTCGCGGATCTTGGTCAGGGTGGTGTCCATATCATCGGTGTTGTAAGCGGGGGTATCGGCAATATCGCAGTAGCGCACAAACTTGCCGTTGCAGTAATAGCTGCCGATGGGGAACGGATAGATCTTTTTGCACAGGCCGATCAGGTTCTTGGCCTCGGAAGCAAAGGCGATGTGGCCGGATTCGCTATAACCATAGAACAGCGGGCGGATACCGATGGGGTCACGCGCAGCGATCAGCCATTTTTTGCGGCTGTCGTACAAAATCATGGCGAACTCGGCATCCAGATGATTGAACATATCCAGGCCGTACTTGTAATACAGCGGCAGGATGATCTCGCAGTCAGAATCCGACTCAAAGGTGTAGCCATCAGCTTCCAGCTCTTTTTTGACCGGGCGAAGCCATACAGTTCGCCGTTGCAGACAACACAGTCGTTGCCGCGGAAGAAGGGCTGCATGCCTTCCGGGGTCAGACCCATAATGGCCAAAACGGCCAAAGCCCAGCAGGCCAAACTCAGTTTCTGCCACACGCTGGTCATCCGGCCCACGGGAAGCAGTACGCATCAATAATTCGGTAAATTTTTCTTTGGACAGATCATGTCCGGCATACCCTAATACACAGCACATTTGGTAACACTCCTTTTTCCATTTACACCAGTATTTCTTCCCTGCGAAATGGTAACAAAAAAAGACAGCCCACTTCGTCCTTGTATTAGGACGAATCGCTGTCTTGATCCGCGGTGCCACCTAAATTACCGCAGCCCGAATAATGGCATACGGTCACTTTTTCCGTACACGTTCACCTTTGAAACGCTGCCGTTTTAACGCGCGGCGGTGCGGCGCCCTTACTTGCGGGGAATGCCCGCTTTGGGTTTGCAGCTAACGGGTGTTCTTTCGCATCCCTTCCCTGTCCGGGCTTTCAGCTCATGGCCCGGCTCTCTGTGCAGCTATTGGATGGTACTTTTCCCGATCAATGCTTTTAACAGCTAAAGAATAGCACCATCCACAAAGGTTGTCAAGAACTTTTTTTCACTGTTTTGCTCCTTGCCGCGCAGCAAAGCAGCAGCCCGCCGGGGGTGCGTTCCGGCGGGGCTGCTGTTTATTTAGGGCAATACCGCATAATTCTAAGTGCCGATACGGCGAGCGAGGTGCGGCAGATGCCAAGCCAAAAGCGCAGATAATACTGGATGTCTTATCGAGCATTTTGGCAACGCAGATGCCGTGCCGCAGCTGCCGGAGCGGTGCTTAAGCCGCAAGGCGGGAATTGTGCGGTGTTGCCTTATGGTTTAATGCTGCACGGCAACGGGCTGATTTTCGGTTTCATTCCGGGGCTGAACTTGGTTTTCATTTAACGGCTGTGCGGGTTCTGCCTGCTTCGCCCGCGGGTTTCCTTCGGCATCAATGCCGCGGCGCTCCAGGCACCAGGCGGTAAACTGGCGCAGCAGGCCATAGAATGTAGCAAAAGTAGGCACGCCGACGACCATGCCCACAACCCCCAGCAAGTCGCCGCCGATCACGATGGCCACCAGCACCCACAGGGCCGATACGCCGATGGACTTGCCCAAAATTTTGGGGCCGATGATATTGCCATCCACCTGCTGGATGGCAATAATCAGAATCAGGAACTTGAGAGCATCAAACGGGTTGACGAACACCAGAATCAGCAAACAGGGGATTGCGCCGATAAAGGGGCCGAACACCGGGATGATGTTGGTAATGCCAACCACGACCGCGATCAGCGGGGCAAACTCGATGCCAAAAATGGTGCAGCAGACAAAAGTCAGCACGCCAATGATGGCAGAATCAATGATTTTGCCGCCAAAAAAGCCTTCAAAATTGTTGTTGGCAAAGCTGCAGGTTTCCAGCACGGTATCTGCAATATACGGCGGGAAAAACGCGTGCACCATGGTGCGCAGCTGGCGCAGCAGCTTGTCTTTTTCGGCCAGCATGTACACGCTGGAAGCCAGTGCAGTAAAAATATCCACCACGTTGGATGCCACACCGGAAACATACGCCATGATCTGCGGTGCCGAGGATTTGAGCACTTCAGTCAGGCTGTTCATCATGCTTTCGTAATTATCCAGCATTTCGGTTGCCCGGCTCAAATCAAGGCCATAACGGTTTTGCAGCATATCCAGCAGGTTCTGCACATTGGATATGTACAGCGGCAGGTTGGTGAACAACATGGTAATGCTGGAAACGACCTGCGGCACCACCATGGAAACCAACAGCGTAATAATCAGCGCCGCAACAATATAGGCAATCAGGATGGAAAGCCAGCGCAGCTTGGGGTTCTCTTTCATCACATACCGCTGCACCGGGCGCACAATACAGTCCAGCACATAGGCGATCACAATGCCGCTGGCAAAGGGGGCCGCAATATCCAAAAACTTGGCAATGCCGCCGGCAAACACATTCAGGTGCCCCAGCATCAGGTACAGCGCAATGCTGATGGCAATGATTGCCAGCCAATCAAAAACCGTTTCCGGTTTTTTGTGCATCCAAATATGGTCGTTCTGCTCATTCATACACATTCTCCTGACATAAGGGGCTCTGCCAGCCTGCAAAAACTGTTCTGCCCCTACTTGACCGCCACCGGCGGCACAAACTCTTACAGTTTAATTGTAACATCTAACGGCGGCTTTTCAAGGGGAAAAATCTTAACATTATGCAAACAGTGTGGTGAAATATGTTGCACTGGTTCCGCGCTATGTTTCCCCGTCCGGTTTTGTTTTTTCCCAATCCGGTTCCCTGGGCAGGGCCGCTTTGGCAAGGTTGGCCGCCACCCCAGTACCGGCACCCCGATGACCATGCCCGGAATGCCGAACAGTCCGCCGCCCACCACAATAGCCGCCAGCACCCACAGGCCGGAAATGCCCGTGGCGCTGCCCAGAATGCGCGGCGCAATAAAGTTTCCGTCCACCTGCTGCACCACCAGAACAATGACCAAAAATTCCAGCGCATGCACCGGCTGGCCGCTGAACAGCAGCAGCGCTGCCCCCGGCACCGCCCCCAGATAAGGCCCCAGCATGGGCACAATGTTGGTAACGGCCACCACCACGCTGATCAGCGGCGCATACGGGATGCCGAACAAAAGCATTAACACAAACGTTTCGCCGCCAACCAATACAGCATCCACCAGCTGTCCGCCAATGTAGCCGCTGAACGTTTTGTTGGCCATGGCAAACACGCCCAGCACGTTACCCGCGGTGCGCGGCGGCAGCGCAGTGCGCAGGGCCAGGCGGGCAGTATGCAGCAGTTCCGCCTTGCCGCACAGCAGGTACACCGAGGCCGCCAACGCCAGAAAACCATTCACCACCTGCCCCGCCGCCCCCATGGCCGCCTGGGCCAACTGCGGGGCCAGGCCGGAAAGGAAGCTTTCCACGCTGCTGCCGGAATTCAGCAGCAGTTCACTCAGGCTGGTGGTATCCACCCCATAGTTTGCCTGCACCAGCTCCAGCAACGCCTGCGCGTTTTCCAGGTAGCCGGGCAGAGCCGCGGCAAAGCTGCCCACGCTTTGCACCAGCTGCGGTACAACCAGCCCCACGTGCCGCAACTGTGCCAAAAAAGTGCCAGATACGCCAGCAGGATACCCGGCCCGCGCCGCCCTCCGAACAGGTGGATGGCAAACCAGCGGGCGGGGATATCCAGCACATAGGCCAGCGCCAAACCGCCCGCAAATGGCGTTGCCAGCCCCAGCAGCACCCGCAACGCAGCCGCGATGGCGGGCAGATACCACACCGCAGCCAGCAGCGCGGCAGCCACCGCAAACAGCAGCAGCCAATCCTGCATCGTTTCGGGCTTTCGGTTGTACCAGCGCTTCATGGGCTTCTCCTTATTACCGTGTCAGCGGGCCATCCCAGCAGTTGATAGAGCCAAGGTCGTACACCTGCCGCCCCGCCTGGGCCAGCAGCTCCGCCGCTATGGCGCTGCGCTGCCCGCTGCGGCAGCAGACAATGACCGGGTGGCCGTTGGACGGCAGGTTCGGCAGCTCCTCTTCCAGCCGGTCCAACGGAACATTGCGCGCACTGGGGATATGCCCCGCGGCATACTCCGCCGGGGTGCGCACATCCCACAAAATGGCCCGCTGCTGCATCAGCTGCCGGGCCTGCGTCGGGGTAATGCGGTTTTGGTTTCTCATACAGTTTGCCCCCTTTGTTCAAATTCAAAGCAAATTGTATGCGCCGGGCAAAAAGTTTATGATATAATAAAAACCTGTTTATGATGTTTATATTCTAAACATCCCGCAATTTTTATCTGAAAGTGGTGTCCGGCATGAAAGTTCTCATCAGCACCTGCCTGCTTGGCGTTGCGTGCAAATATTCCGGCGGCGATAACGCCCGCCCGGCCCTGGTAGCGGCTTTGCAGGCTGCCGGGCATGAGCTGGTGCCCGTCTGCCCCGAAGTGTACGGCGGCTTACCCACACCGCGCACGCCTGCGGAGCGCATCGGTTCCCGCGTGGTGACGGCTGCCGGGGCCAACGTGACCGCCCAGTACCGCAAAGGTGCCGAAATTGCCCTGCAGCTGGCAAGGTTGACGGGCTGCCGGGTAGCCGTGCTGAAAGCCAACAGCCCCAGCTGCGGCCACGGCACGATTTATGACGGCACTTTTCAGCGGCAAAAAAATTCCCGGCAGCGGTGTAGCCGCCGAGCTGCTGGAACAAAACGGAATTGCCGTTTATACGGACGAGGACTGTGCCGCGGCACTGCCCTTCTAACGATCACGAATCACGATGATACGAGGTGAATGAAGATATGGCAACAAATACACCATTCGGCCAGCGCCTTGGCCTTGTGCTGGAAGGCGGTGCCATGCGCGGCATTTACACCGCCGGTGTGCTGGATGTTTTCCTGGAAGCCGGTATCATGCCGGACGTTGTGGTGGGGGTTTCGGCCGGTGCGCTGCACGGGTGCAGCTATGTAGCCGGGCAAAAAGGGCGCAGCATCCGCTATTACCGCAAATACCGCAATGATAAGCACTTTATGGGCCTGTATTCCCTGCTGACCACCGGCGATGTGGTGGGCACCAAGTTCTGCTATGAGGATATCCCCTTGCGGTTGGATCCCTTTAACGAAGCTGCTTTTGAAAAAGCCCCCGTTGATTTTTATGTCACCGTAACCAATGTGCGCACCGGCAAGCCGGAGTATATCCTGTGCGACGAGCTGAAAGTTGGCAGCAAGATGGATGTGATTCGCGCGGGAGCGTCCATGCCGCTGTGCTCCAAAATGGTGGAGTGGAACGGCAATCTCTATCTGGATGGCGGCGTGAGCGACAGCATCCCCTATGCCAAAATGAAAGATTTCGGCTGCCGCAAAAGCATTGTAGTGCTGACCCAGCCCGCCGGATACTTGAAACAGCCCGCCGCCATGGCCCCGTTTGAAGCTATGTACCGCAAGTATCCCGCCTTTGTGGAGGCCATGCGCGGCCGCGACCAGATGTACAACACCGAAGTGTGCGCTGTAGAACAGGCCGCCAAACAGGGCGATGTTTTTTTGATTCGCCCCAGCAAGTTACTGCATGTTGGCCGTATGGAGCACGACATCGAAGTTCTGAATGCACAATATGAGCTCGGCCGCCAGGATGCCCGAAACCAGATGGATGCGATGAGGGAATGGATGGAGAGGTAGGAGTTAGGAAGTAGGAGTTAGGAGTTTTTTGGGCCGCAGATGCCAAAAAGTTCTGTCTGAATATTAAAACAAAAATGTAGGGAACGGTCTTGACCGTTCCGTTGCCTTGAAACCGTATCCCATTATGGGTAATAATTTCAGGGTTTCGGAACGGTCAAAACCGTTCCCTACAATTATTTTATAGGCTTGCGGCGGACATTCAAACCGCCGTTTAACTCCTACTTCCTAACTCCTAATTGAGCTTAGCTTTCCTTAATCGCTGCCACGGTTGCGGCGAGGTTTTGCATTTCGGAGGGGACGATGATCTTGGTGGCCTGGCCGTCAGCCACTTTTTCCATAGCTTCCATGCTGCGCAGGGCAAGCATGTTCTGGCTGGGGGCGGCTTCGTTGATCAGGCGGATAGAGTCCGCTTTGGCTTTCTGCACCATCAGCAGGGCCTGGGCTTCGCCTTCAGCTTCCCGGATGCGCTGCTGCTTTACGGCTTCGGCGCGCAGGATGGCGCTTTCCTTTTCGCCTTCGGCGCGGGTGATGGCTGCCTGCTTTTCACCTTCCGCCAGCAGGATGGAAGCGCGCTTTTCACGGTCGGCCTTCATCTGCTTTTCCATGGCCTGGCGGATCTCTGCCGGGGGCTCAATATTCTTCAGCTCCACGCGGTTTACCTTAATGCCCCAGCGGTCGGTCGCTTCGTCCAGGCTGGCGGTGATCTTGGTGTTGATCAGATCGCGGCTGGTCAGCGTTTCGTCCAGGGACATAGAACCGATGATATCGCGCAGCGTGGTAGCAGAAAGGTTCTCGATGGCCTGGATGGGGCGGTTGACACCGTAAGCAAACAGCTTGGCATCAAACACCTGGAAGAACACAACGGTATCGATCATCATGGTAACGTTGTCGCGGGTGATAACGGGCTGCGGGGGGAAGTCTGCGGCTTCTTCTTTCAGGCTGACCTTGCGGGACACACGCTCCACAAAGGGAGTGCGCAGGTGCAGGCCGGCACCCCAGGTATCCTTATACACGCCAAGCCACTCGGTAACATAGGCGTTGGACTGGGGCACAATGACAATGCAGCGGGCGATGCCGATCAGCATAAGGACCAGCAGGATAGCAATAACCAGTAACATTAGGGGCCTCCTCAAACAATACGGGGCACTTTGGCAGGCTGCCTTAGTGCAGTTGTTCTGCGGGCTGTGCCGCAGCCGGTACGGGAACAGCGGATACGATCAGTACCGCACCGTCCACGTTTTTTTTTACTTCGCAGCGTGCATCTTTTGGCAGCGGAGTGCCGTCCACCGTGCGGGCCTGCCAATCCAGCCCATCCACACGCACGCGGCCGATATCCCCCTGCGGGATTTCCCGCAGAACAATGCCGCGGCTGCCGATGGTAAGCGGCGAACCGTTGGTAATGGGCGGCTGGCGCATGGTGCGGCGCTTTGCCAGCAGCGGCAGCATAACGACCAGCGTTACGGCGGACACCACGGCAAACACGGCGCACTGAACGCCCAGCGATGCGGTAAAGATACTGGCCACCATGGCTGCCGCTGCACCAACGGCAAACCAGATGGAAACCAGCGCCGTGGTAGCAGCTTCCGCAATGGCAAACACCACAATGGCTGCTGCCCAAAACAGAAATGTCATCTTGACACCTCCTGATTAGTTAGGCAATACCGCATAATTCTAAGTGCCGATACGGCGAGCGAGGTGCGGCAGCTGCTAAGCCAAAAGCGCAGATAATACTGGATGTATTATCGAGCATTTTGGCAACGCAGATGCCGTGCCGCAGCTGCCGGAGCGGTGCTTAAGCCGCAAGGCGGGAATTGTGCGGTGTTGCCTTAATTTTTTTTACTGCGGGATCCCGCACGCCCACAGGTAGTAGCCGCGCAGGTTATCACCAAACTTTTCCCACAGTTCGGGGTGTTCATCCCGGTAAGTATATACGTTAAAGCTGGCGCGGCCCTGGCGGCCCTCCGCCATGCCATAGTTCACAAAGTGCTGCAGGTAGGCGTTGGCATCATTGCCAAACGCGGCGCGCAGATCAGCATTCTGGCTGCGGTAATAGCTGTAGTCGTACACGTTGGAATAATCATGGCCGCCGTACCAGCTGGTACCGGCAGTGCTGCCGGAAGAACTGCCGCCCTTGCCGCCGTTGGCGGTGGGCAGGCCGTTGATCAGGCTGTTGGAAATGTAACCGGTGGTATCGCCCCAGGTCACGCAGGACCAGCCGTTGGCATAGCTGTGTACCGTAACGGTAAAGCCCGCGGGAACGGCGGTCAGCACCTCATAGCTGGTGGCGGGGCCGCTACGCAGGTTGGCGTCGCTGTTCAGGGTGCAGGTCACATCCGCACCCTCGTAGCGGCCGCTGGTGGAGTTGCTGGCCGTGGAGGTACCGCCGTTGGCGGCAGGCAGGCCGTTGAGCAGCTTGGTTGCAATGTAGCCGGAAACATCCCCCCAGGTCACACTGGCCCAGCCATCCTGGTAGCTGTCCACACTGACGGTAAAGCCTGCGGGCACAACGCCCAGCACGCCAAAGTCCGTACCGGGGCCGCGGCGGATGTTCGCATCGCTTTTAACGGTGCAGTTGACGGCGCTGCCGCGCCAGGACGGTGCCTGCGTGGTGGCGGCGCTGCCGCTGAGATACTTGGTTGCCACCCAGCCCGCATTTTTGCCGCTGGTCACATAAGTCCAGCCATTGCCGTCATCGGGGGTAACAACATTCACGGTTGCGCCGTTATTCAATACCGTCACCACATTATAATTGATGCCGGGGCCCTGGCGCATATTCAGGCCGCTTTGGGCGGTTACTTTGGCGCTGCCTTCTGCCATCGCCACGGTTGCACCAAAACATGCCGCAACCAGCAGAGCTGCCAAAAAACGTACACGCTTTTTCATATCCATATCTCCTTGTTGCAAGGTGATCTGCGGACCAAAAGAGAAGGTACTCTTTTGCAGTTTTATTATACCATATGCCCGCATCAAACACAAGAAACGCTTTATCTTTGTGATTTTTTTGTTAAACATGTAAAAAATCCGGCATCTGCATCCTCTCTGCCCGGTTTTGGAATGGTTACGGCAATACCGCATAATTCTAAGTGCCGATACGGCGAGCGAGGTGCGGCAGCTGCTAGGCCAAAAGCGCAGATAATACTGGATGCTGCAAAGGTGAGCGCCGCCAGTGGCGGAAACAGCGAACCGAAG
>ENA-OQAR01000244-OQAR01000244.1-human-gut-metagenome-genome-assembly--contig:-NODE-244-length-15707-cov-3.032349_pt1 | contig 15707 bp, 24 predicted proteins | sample MGYA00242738_ERZ504533 | MGnify/ENA primary metagenome ERZ504533 (study PRJEB26092, sample SAMD00036276) | human gut metagenome | host: Homo sapiens | study: EMG produced TPA metagenomics assembly of... | reverse complement strand
ATGCCATATCCGTAACGAAGCACAAGAGGAACGATCACAATGTTGGAAATGATCGGGTGGAATCGGGGCTGTCCATTTACCTGTATTGCGAAGCTGTAGGTGAAGAATGCACCAATGAGTGTGGCAATGCTTCCGAAAATGATGTCAACCGGAATCGCACCGCCCAGAAGATTGGCGATGATACATCCCACAAAAGTCCCGGGATGGCAGCCGGTGTGAAGAACGGAAGCACAGTCAGCGCCTCGGAAAACCGGATCTGAACTTCACCGAAGCTAAGTGGCGCGAATACCAGTGTCAGGACAACATATACAGCTGCAATGGCAGCTCCCTGTACCAGAAAATGAGTACCTTTGTTTTTCATGTTTTTTATTCTCCTTTAGTTTTGTTTTACGAGTGGAAGGTCACGAACACTCGGCACATTTATAGGCGGTGACCGCCTTGTAAGCCCTGTACGACCTTGGTTTTTGCGGGCTTTTGCAGCGAAACTGAGTATAGCATAAGGGGCGTGGAAATGCAAGGTACGATCCTGACTATTTGATAACCCTGGCCTGTGTGGACAGACCCTGCTCTGAAGCAGGCCAGACAGAAGCAAAAGCAGCAGGAACCTTATGGAAACAGGGGCTTTTTTCTTGACAGCTTTTTGTGATATTGATAAAATATATTTCAGTATATAGGTTAAAGGGGCATTGGTTTTGATCTAAATCGATGTCTCTTTATTTATGTATCACACACATTATACCAGGGAGGTAGAAAGATGTTAAAAGTATGGATCGCAGGTGCCAACGGACAGATCGGACGGGCACTGAATGATGTTCTGGATCCAATGCAGATCGAGACTCTGAACACAGATCTTGATGAGCTGGATATCACAGACACAGATGAAGTGATCAACTTCGGTTCCATTAACCGTCCGGATGTGATCATCAACTGCACCGGTATCACAGATACCGATGAGTGTGAGAAGAATCCGGAACATGCATACCGTGTCAACGCACTGGGAGCAAGAAACTTAAGCATCGTGGCAAGAAAATGCGGGGCAAAGATCGTCCAGCTTTCCACAGATGATGTTTTCGACGGAAAGAGCAAAAACCGTATACAGAGTTTGACGATACCAATCCGCTGACTGTTTACGGCCGTTCCAAGAGAGCCGGAGAGAACTATGTAAAAGAGTTCACACACAAACATTTCATTATCCGAAGCAACTGGGTATACGGAAAAGGCGGAAACAATTTTGTAAACCGTGTGCTGGAGACCGCAGAAAAAGGCCAGGCGCTTTCCGTTGCTTCGGATCAGTTCGGATCACCGACCAGTGCCAAGGATCTGGCAAGAATGATCCTGTATCTTATCGATACCAACGAATATGGAACTTATCACGTAACCTGCAGCGGTGTATGCAACCGTTATGAGTTTGCAACAGAGATCCTTCGCCTTGCAGGAAAGGAGATCGAACTGAGATCCGTGCCGACAGAGCAGTCAGATCTTTCTTCTGTCAGACCGCCTTATGCCGTCCTTGATAATTTTTATCCTCCGTATCATTGAAGTGTATGATATGCCGGACTGGAAAGCATCACTGAAAGAATATATGGATGAAAGAACGGAGGATTAGGATGAAAGAAAAAAAATATAAAAAGAGAAAAACACAGCAGAAAAAAAGAAAAATGGGTCTTTACCCACGAAAGATCTTTTGTGGCGCTGATCGCAGGTGCGATACTGGGAATCATTCTCTGTTACCTGGTTCCTGACAGCAGCTTCAAGAAAGATGTGATCGTGGAGGGAATCCTTTATGTGATCGGACAGGGATTTATCCGTCTGATGAAAATGCTGGTTGTACCGCTGGTATTCTGTTCACTTGTCTGCGGAAGTATGTCCATCGGTGATACCAAGAAGCTTGGAACCGTAGGTGTGAGAACACTGGTATTTTATCTGGCGACTACAGCTCTGGCTGTTTCTGTTGCTCTGACTGTAGGTAATCTGATCAATCCGGGTGTGGGACTCGATATGAGCTCTATCCAGTCCTCTGCTTCCTCTGTGGAGACTATGGAGGCTACCTCTCTTACAGATACTATCCTGAATATCATCCCGGACAATCCGATCAATTCCCTGGCAAGCGGAACCATGCTTCAGGTTATCGTATTTGCCCTGATCGTGGGTGTGATCCTTGCGAAAATGGGAGAGCGCGCAGAGACAGTAGCGAACTTTTTCAGCCAGTTCAATGATATCATGATGGAGATGACCATGATGATCATGGCACTGGCACCGATCGGTGTATTCTGCCTCATCAGCAGAACCTTTGCAAACATCGGTTTCAGCGCATTTATCCCGCTGGCAAAATATATGATCGGTGTTCTCCTTGCGCTGGCGATCCAGTGCTTCGGCGTATACCAGATCCTGCTGAAGATCTTCACAGGACTGAATCCGATAAAATTCATCAAGAAATTTTTCCCGGTTATGGCATTTGCATTCTCAACAGCTACATCCAATGCCACGATCCCGATGTCCATTGATACCCTGTCCAAGAAAGTGGGTGTTTCCAAGAAGATCTCTTCATTTACCATTCCTCTTGGAGCTACTATCAACATGGACGGTACCTCTATCATGCAGGGTGTTGCCGTAGTATTTGCGGCACAGGCTTTTGGTATCCACTTAAGTCCGATGGATTATGTGACAGTTATCGGAACTGCAACCCTTGCTTCCGTAGGAACTGCCGGTGTACCAAGTGTTGGTCTTGTTACCCTGACTATGGTATTTAACTCTGTAGGTCTTCCGGTTGAGGCCATTGGTCTGATCATGGGTATTGACCGTATCCTGGATATGACCAGAACAGCAGTTAACATTACCGGTGATGCAGTCTGCACAACCATCGTTGCACACCAGAACAATGCACTGGATAGAAAAGTGTTCAACGAATCAAACTAAATATCCGGTTCAGAAAAAAGATCCGACCCTTTCGGGTGAGATAAAAAACGAAAAACGGCTGTACATATCGTAAGAACGATATGTGCGGCCGTTTTTTAACGAAATCAGGTGAGTCCCCTGCTTATTCCTGCTCCAGAACACCCATGACAGAGGGTAGTTCCAGCTGCTGATAGGTGTGAAGGATCTTTTCCAGCTCAAAGATAGCAGGGGTAAGAAACTTATTCTTGTGATAGACCAGCTTGAATTTCCGGTTCCATTCCCCTGCTTCGTTGCAGAAGACCCGGACTGAACGGTGACGGATCTCATGATGCATAAGACGGATGGACATAACAGAGAGCATCTGGTTATACAGCACTGCGTTCAGCAGTGCCCGCGGACTGTTGGCTTCCCAGGCAGTTCGGATCTTCAGATCATGGCGAAGGGTGTAATCCTCAAAAAGCTGTCTGGTACCGCTTCCATATTCCCGGACTGCAAATTTCTGGTTGTTCAGCTCCTGGACATGGATGCGTCCTCTGCGGTAAAACGGATGCTTTTTTTCCGGCGGCAAGGACCAGACAGTCGTCGATGATGGGAAGAACGACAAGGTCCGGGGAATGAATCTCACCTTCTACCACAGCAGCGTCCAGCTCAGAACGGAGAAGCTTCTGTTCGATATTTTGCGTGTTGGTGACAAAGGAGTAAACGTCAAGGTCCGGGATTTTTTTCTGCAGATCCAGGATAATGGATGGGGTCAGGCAGGTTCCCACAGTGAGGGTGGAGCCAAGCTTCAGGGTGGAAGACTGTCCCTGGTTCTGCATCAGCTCTTCCAGCTGCTGAAACTGGCGGATCATTTCACGGGCATGGGGAAGAAGAAGCTTTCCCCGTTCTGTGAGATAAAGCTTTTTTCCAAGACGTTCAAAGAGAAGGCCGTTATAATGAGCTTCCAGCTCACGGACGGCCTGACTGACTGTTGGCTGGGAAAGATAAAGATGTTTGGCAGCAGCACTCATGGAGCCCTGTTCCGCAACGGCCGCAAAAACAGTGAGATGGCGGATGGTCATATGGAATCTCCTTTTATTGTAAATTGGTATATAGGTAAAACCTATCATTTTTATAAAATAATATCATTTCTCAAATACATCTTCAAGTGGTATAGTAGGAAGTACGTGAAAACGATTTCAACATTGCAAAATACAGGGCAACGATACCATGGGAAAGTATCGGAATACCGGTGAGACCAGGAGGAGGAAATATGTCAGCATTAACTGTAAGCAAAGAGGAAGAGAAAAGACTGAAGGGGCAGGGTTTTTTAAATAACCGGGGAACCGATGAATTTTCTGCACGGGTGATCACTGTAAACGGAAGGTGACAGCGGCACAGCACAGATGTATGGCGGAAGCAGCAGAGAAATTCGGCAACGGAAATCTTACCTACACGACCAGGCTCTCCGTGGAGATCCAGGGAATCCCCTATGAAAAGATCGAAGAGTTTCAGGAATTTATTGCGAAGGAAGGTCTGGAGACAGGAGGAACAGGAGCAAAGGTCCGACCGGTAGTATCCTGCAAGGGAACCACCTGTCAGTATGGACTTCTGGATTCCTATGCAATTTCAGAAGAGATTTTCCGGAGATTCTATAAAGGCTACCGTCAGGTTGCACTGCCGCATAAATTTAAGATCGCAGTAGGCGGATGCCCGAATAACTGTGTGAAACCAAATCTGAATGATGTGGGGATCATCGGACAGAGGATCCCGCACTTTGACAGCGAGGCATGCAAGGGCTGCAAAAAAATGTGCCATTGAAGCTGCATGTCCGAATAAAAGTGGTGAAGGTCGTTGACGGGAAGCTGCACATCGATGAGGAGCTTTGCAGACACTGCGGAAGATGTGTGGGAAAAATGTCCGTTCCACTCCATTCCGGACGGTATTTACGGATTCAAGATCTATATCGGTGGACGCTGGGGAAAGAAAATTTCTCATGGAAAGGCCCTGAACCGGATCTTTACGTCGGAGGAAGAGGCACTTGATGTTATTGAGAAGGCAATCCTGCTTTTTAAGGACCAGGGATTAAAGGGAGAACGTTTTGCCGAGACTATAGAACGAATTGGGTTCGAAAATGCAGAAAAACAATTATTGGAAAAAAATCTTCTGGAAAGAAAAATGGAAATTTTGTCCAAATAGAGATATAAAAAAAACTTCCTATTATATAAGCTGTCTGAAACTGAAAAAATGCGAGCAATAATATAAAAAATTTTTTATCCCATTTATATAAATTTTTATTATATCACAATATTAACAAAAACTAAAGTGAAAATTCTATTTGAAATATGCAAATAATGTGATAAAGTATTAACAATACATGAACGGAGGTAAAAAGAGTGGAAAACTACATGTATTTGGTGCCGGTGGCAGCAGTACTGGCACTTCTGTTCGCAGCATACCTTGCAGCGAAGGTCAGCAAGCAGGATGCAGGAACAGACAGAATGAAGGAGATCGCAGGTGCGATCGCAGAAGGTGCCCGCGCCTTCTTAACAGCAGAGTACAAGATCCTGGTTATTTTTGTAGCCGTACTTTTTGTACTGATCGGAATCGGAGTTGGAAGCTGGGTAACAGCAATCTGCTTCGTAGTAGGTGCTCTGTTTTCAACAATCGCAGGATACTGCGGTATGACCGTTGCAACAAAGGCTAATGTAAGAACAGCAAATGCAGCAAAAGAGGGAGGAATGAACAAGGCTCTTTCCATTGCATTCTCCGGCGGTGCTGTTATGGGTATGTGTGTTGCAGGTCTTGGTGCACTGGGTGTCAGCGTTGTGTATATCATCACAAAGAACGTTGACGTACTTTCTGGATTCAGCCTTGGTGCTTCTTCCATCGCACTGTTTGCACGTGTTGGTGGTGGAATCTATACAAAGGCAGCTGACGTAGGAGCTGACCTTGTAGGTAAGGTTGAGGCAGGAATCCCGGAGGATGACCCTCGTAATCCGGCTGTTATCGCGGATAACGTAGGTGATAACGTAGGTGATGTTGCCGGTATGGGTGCAGACCTTTTTGAGTCCTATGTAGGATCTCTGGTATCTGCCCTTACACTTGGTGCGGTAGCCGGAGCAGTTTCCGGTGTTCTCTATCCGCTGGCTATTGCAGGCTGTGGACTGATCGCATCCATCATTGCAACATTCTTTGTAAAAGGTGATGATAATTCCAATCCGCAGAAAGCCCTCACAAGAGGAAGCTATGTATCTGCAGCACTTGTTATCATCGTGTCCCTGATCCTCAGCAAGACTCTCTTCGGAGACATGAAGGCAGCCATTGCTGTGATCGCAGGTCTTGTTGTCGGTGTCATCATCGGAAACATTACAGAGTATTACACATCTGCAGATTATAAACCGGTTCAGGGAATCGGCGAGCAGTCTGAGACAGGTGCAGCTACAACTATCATCAGTGGTATCGCAGTAGGTATGAAATCTACAGCATTCCCGATCCTTCTGATCTGTGTTGGTATTTTTGTAGCATACGGTGTGGATGGATTATACGGAATCGCTCTTGCAGCAGTTGGTATGCTTTCCACAACAGGAATCACAGTTGCCGTTGACGCGTATGGACCCATCGCTGACAATGCCGGTGGTATTGCAGAGATGTCAGGTCTGGATGAGTCAGTTCGTGAGATCACAGATAAGCTTGATTCTGTAGGTAACACAACAGCAGCTATGGGTAAAGGCTTCGCAATCGGTTCCGCAGCTCTTACAGCGCTTGCTCTGTTTGTATCTTATGCGAATGCAGTAAATCTGGATGCAATCAATATCCTTGCTCCTCGTGTTACGATCGGTATCTTTATCGGTGGTATGCTTACATTCCTCTTCTCGGCCTTCACAATGGAATCCGTTTCCAAGGCTGCTTACAAGATGATCGAGGAAGTAAGACGCCAGTTCCGTGAGAAACCGGGTATCATGAAGGGGACTGAGAAACCGGATTACAAATCATGCGTTGCGATCTCCACAACAGCAGCTCTTCACGAGATGATGCTTCCTGGAATCATGGCGGTCGTTGTTCCGGTTATCGTAGGTGTTGTTCTTGGCGTTGAGGCTCTTGGAGGACTTCTTTCCGGTGCTCTTGTAACAGGTGTACTGATGGCGATCTTCATGTCCAACGCAGGTGGTGCATGGGATAATGCAAAAAAATACATCGAGACAGGTCATCATGGCGGAAAAGGCAGCGAGGCGCACAAAGCAGCCGTTGTCGGCGATACAGTCGGCGATCCGTTCAAAGATACATCAGGGCCTTCCATTAACATCCTGATCAAGCTTATGACTATTGTATCACTGGTATTTGCTCCTCTGTTCTTATCCATCGGAGGACTTCTGTAAATATCATTTCAGAAAAAAAAGTAAACCCATATTATATAAAAAAGCTCTTTGCAGAGAAATCTGTAAGGAGCTTTTTGTGCGACAAGCGGCTGATCTGTACGGATAGGTCGTTGAATCCTGGATTAAGGCTCATGCTTCTTTTTCCGGATTTTCGGTCCGTTCTGCCTGTTCGATCAGTGTCTGGTTTACATCATCTTCATAGGTACGCATCTGTACCTGCATGGGTGTGGGATCATCGCTCAGTTTCAGATGTCCGAAATGATTAAAAAAGAGCAGTACACCAAGGCCGATCCCGACAGAGTAGGAGAACTCCAGAATGGTAAAACCGTCGGAGCTTTTTCCCATGACAAGGGTGTAAAACTGGTCAAAAAGGCTCCCAAGATCCACGTCATTGTTAAAAGTCATAATAGAAAAAGCGGCGCCGAAAAAGGAAACCAGGCATACAAAAAAGATTTTTACATACCGGAAAAGCTTTCCTGTGGCGGAACTGATGCGGTAGGTGATGATGAAATCCGTTTCTCCCATGGGAGAAATATCAATAGATGGTTCCAGCTTCTGGATCTTTTTCAGAAGATCTGACACAGACATGACATAGCGTCCGGGCTTTGTCTCGTCCAGAACCATTACCGGCATGACCCGGAGACGGTTGAGAATCTTTGGATCACTCATGGAAAGGGCGGCAATGTCCTGGAGGTATACATGGGGATTGGTAACTTCGATATTCTGATCCAGCTGAAGATAAAGAGTATCGCTCATGAGAAAAAACTCCTTCTCGAAACCTTACTTTTTCATTTTCGGCCGAAGAAAAAACTGGCCAGATAAGAGAAGATCAGGCAGAGGAAACTCCGGCCGCACAGGCAGTAAAGCCTCCTGTGAAAAGTCCCAGGATACCGTCTTCTTCAATGGCTTTTTCATTCCTTCCCACAACACATGGCCGAAACCAATCAGGGGAACGGAAGCTCCGGCACCTGCAAAATCCACCAGCGGCTTGTAGATACCAACGGCACTTAATACGGCACCGCTGCACACCAGAAGTACCATCACGCGGCCAGGCATCAGCTTTGTTTTGTCCAGAAGGATCTGGATCAGGGCGCAGATGAGACCGCCGAACCAGAATGCGTTGAAATAATCCATACTTACACCTCCATATGCTCAATGACAACTCCGTGGGCGATACCTGGAATACTGTCACCTTCGTTGAAACTTACCTTGGAAAGAAGGGCGCCTGTGGGCACAAAAAGAATCCGCTTCCATTCCCCGGATACAACTTTTGGAAGGATATAGGAGGCAAGGACTACGGCAGAACAGCCACAGCCGCTTCCTCCTGCGTGAGTATCCTGAGATGGATTGTCATAGATCAGGATTCCGCAGTCTTTATGAATGGGTGAGAGCTGGATGTTCTGTTCGGACAGAAGATCCAGAAGGATTTTCTGTCCGATGATTCCCAGATCTCCGGTAAAAACAGCATCATAATCCGAAGGCTTTCTCTCGAAGTCCGAAAAGTTCCGTGCAATGGTATCACAGGCAGCAGGAGCCATACATCCGCCCATATTCATGGAATCTTTGAGACCGTAATCCATGACACGGCCGGCAGTAAGTCCCGTGATGGCAGCGCAGCCGTTACCGGATCGTAGAGGAGATTTTTCCCCTGGAGGGGACGTATTCAGGATGCACGCACCGCTTCCTGTCACCGTCCAGGTGGCAGAAAAGGGCCGCTGATTACCGTATCCCAGAGGAAAACGAAATTCTTTTTCCGCACTTGCAAAATGGCTGGAGGTGGCACATAAGACCCGGGTGCCGAAACCGGCGGTGAGAGCAAGGCAGCCGAGAGACAAGGATTCCCCATGGTGGAGCAGGCGCCGTAAAGTCCGTAGAAAGGAATTCCAAGCCCGGCGGAACCAAAGCAGGTAGCTGCAGTCTGGGCAAGAAGATCTCCGGCAAACATCAGGTGGATATCTTCGAAGTCCAGTCCGGCTTTGTTCATGGCCAGAGTGGCAGTTTCTTTCTGCAGGGTACTTTCCGCAGATTCCCAGGTGCCGCAGCCAAACATGGGATCTTTACAGATCAGGTCAAAAAAATCTCCAAGAGACCATCAGCTTCTTTCTGGCTGACAATAGATGCGGTGCTTTCGATATAAAGAGGCTGTGAAAAGGAAATGCTGCTGCGCCAAGATGAAGATTTCTACTCATGATATCACCTCCAGGATTTTCAGAATGTAATAGATCACACCGAGAGCCCAGGCACTTAAGATACCGTATAGAATCACAGGTCCTGCAATGGTAAAGATCTTGCATCCAATGCCGAAGACCTGTCCTTCTGCACGGAACTCAATGGCGGATGCTGCTACCGAATTGGCAAAACCGGTAATGGGAACAAGCTCCCGGCACCACCGAATTTGCCGATCTTCGGGTAGATCCCAAACCCTGTGAGAATGACGCTTAAAAGGATGAGAAGTACAGAACACCAGGTTCTGGCGTCGGAAGTGTCCGCACCGAGAGCCAGGGCTGTGTTGATAATGACCTGGCCAAGAAGACAGATCAGTCCGCCCGTGAGAAATGCTTTTGCCATATTCAGAGGAAGACTGTGGGTTGGGGTAAGCTGTTTGACATACTGTTCGTATTTTTTTTCGTCAATATTACGCATATGAAAAATCCTTTCGTAAGATGATGGAGGGCTGTAAAGTTTACATCCAGCCCATGGCATAATAAAAAAGAGAGCCAAAAGTTTTTCCGGCAGCAATGGATATGATCACAAGAGAAAGTCCCTGGGTGAGTTTCAGGCGTCTGGCGAAAACGGGAAAGACTTTTGCAATTTCTGCCAGTGCCAGGATCCAGCCACCCAGGAAAATTCCGAAGAATACTCCGCAGACAGCCAGGAAAAAAGGTCCCAGTGGGATCCTGACCGGAAAGAGGGTAACGATGGTTCCGGCAACGGTTCCCAGAAGTGACATATCTTCATATAAAAAAAAATGTGATTGGCTGTGTGGGTGATGCCTGCATAACGGGGAACAATGGAAAGTCCGATCAGCAGTCCGGAAACTCCTCCGGCTACGATGATACCGGCACAGAAACCGGTGAAGCACAAAAGCACCTGTTGAAACATGGACGGAACCTCCTTTGTGTATTTCTATGGAAGTAGTATGAGTGAATATAAAATTTTTATGCGAAAATCTTAAAAAACAAGAATATCTGTACATTTTCTGACTTAGATAGTATAATAAAAAAGGCTATAGACAGCGGCGTACAGGCGCTGTCTTTCTTAACCGGAAGAAAAAACAGTGTCAGGAGGACTGATATGCAGGATGCTTTTTCACGAATGGAATTGCTCGTTGGAAATACAGGTGTAAAAAAAACTCAGCATGGCGAAGATTGCAGTATTCGGCCTTGGCGGAGCCGGAGCGCAGGCAGCAGAGGCACTCGCACGCTGCGGTGTGGGAAGTCTGACACTGATCGACCATGAAAAGATCACACTGCCCAATATCGGAAGTCAGGTTCTGGCACTTCATTCCACTTTGGGAATGAGCAAGGTAGAAGCAGCCAAGAAGAGAATCCGTGATATTGACGAGAATATTCTGGTGCATACTTACGAAACCTTTTATAATGAGGAGACTGCGGGAATGTTTGACTTATGTTCTTTTTGATTACATCGTGGATGCACTGGGTACAATATCATCCAAGCTGCTCCTGATCAGAAGAGCAGCGGAAGCACATGTACCTTTGATATCATGTATGGATATAGGCAATAAACTGGATCCATCCAGACTGGAAATTGCAGATATAGGCAGAACTACCGTATGTCCGGTAACTAAAATGATAAAAACAGAACTGCGTAAGAGAGGAATACGGAAGCTTAAGGTACTGTATTCCAGAGAACGTCCCACAAGAGAGAAACTTTTCCGGAGAAGCAGAACCGTGGTGAAGAAATCTGTGGAGGGAAATATTTCTTTTGTGATGGGAACTGCGGGATATCTGCTTGCCGGAGAAGTTGTAAGGGATATACTGGCGGCAGGAAGTGGTTTACGCAGCTGACAATAAGAATAGATAGAAATAAAACAGAAAGACTGAGGAACAGAAACAGTGAATTCAGAGATCAGAAAAATGTTTTGCGATCTTCTTGGAGAGGATCGTGTTTTTACAGAAGAAGCAATGAGCCAGCATACGACTTTTAAGATCGGAGGTCCGGCTGATTATTTTCTGATGCCGGATAAAGGCGAAGATGTGGGCCGTGTTATAAAAATCTGTAAAGAGAAAGAGATTCCGTATTTTATCCTTGGAAATGGAAGCAATCTTCTTGTAGGAGACGGTGGGTATCGTGGAGCTGTGATCCAGATCTACAGAAATATGTCGTCGGTTACAGTTGAGGGAAATGAGATCACGGCACAGGCAGGTGCATTGCTTTCGGCTGTGGCAGCTGCCGCCAAAAAATGCTTCACTTACAGGCTTCGAGTTTGCGGGAGGGATTCCGGGGAACGATAGGCGGCGCGGTTGTGATGAATGCAGGGGCTTATGGTGGTGAAATGAAAGATGTTCTTACAGAGGTAACTGTCATGAATGCCGAGGGTGATATTTTTACACTTCCCACAGAAGAACTTGAATTGGGATATCGGACCAGTATCATCAAAACAGCAGGCTATATTGTTCTGGAAGCAAAGATCCGTCTGAAAGAGGGAAATCCGGAAGTGATCCGGGAGACCATGAAGGATCTGACTATCCGTCGTACTACCAAACAGCCGCTGGAGTATCCAAGTGCAGGAAGTACCTTTAAGAGACCGGAAGGATATTTTGCAGGCAAGCTGATCATGGACAGCGGCCTTGCGGGATATCAGGTAGGTGGTGCCCAGGTTTCCGAAAAACATTGTGGTTTTGTGATCAATGCAGGTGACGCCACTGCGAGAGATGTCCGTACACTGATGGATAATGTGAGGGACATTGTATATAAGAAATATGGAGTTACCCTGGAACCGGAAGTGAAGTTCCTGGGTGAGTTTTAACGCAGAAAGAAAAGCAGATGACTGCTGTATGAATAACGGAAGAAGAAATGGAAAGGAAGAGAGATTATGCGTTTTGTGATCGTTACAGGAGTTTCAGGAGCGGGAAAAACCGCCGCACTTAAGATGCTGGAGGATATGAATTATTTCTGCGTGGATAATCTTCCGATTCAGCTTCTGGAGAAATTCGCTTCCCTTCTTCCGGAAATGCAGAGTGAGAACGTAAGGAATGTTGCGCTTGGAATCGATGCCAGGAGCGGGAGTGCTCTTGATGAACTGGAAGTGGTGCTGGACCGCATGAAACAGACAGGATACGATTATGAGATCCTGTTCATGGATGCGGAAGACTCTGTTCTTGTGAAGAGATATAAAGAATCCAGAAGAAGTCACCCGCTTGCTAGGACAGGAAGAGTGGATGAGGGAATCCGCCTGGAACGTGAAAAAACAAAATTTCTCCGGAAGCGTGCAGATTATATTATTGATACCAGCCACCTTCTTACCAGAGAGCTGCGTCAGGAGATAGAGAAGATTTTTGTGGATGACAGAGAATTCAGCAATATCATGATCTCTGTTCTTTCCTTCGGATTTAAGTATGGAATCCCGGCAGATGCAGATCTCGTGTTGATGTGCGTTTCCTTCCTAATCCTTATTATGTGGATGAACTGCGCCCGCTCACAGGTCTGGATGATGCAGTATTTGATTATGTAATGGCCAGTGATACAGCGAAGGAATTCGCAGATAAGCTGGAGGATATGATACGCTTTCTCATTCCTAATTATATTAAGGAAGGAAAAACAAGCCTTGTGATCGGAATCGGATGTACCGGTGGTAAACATCGGTCTGTGACGATTGCCAGGGAACTTTTTTCCAGGCTGTCCAAGTCCGGCGATTATGGCATTCGTCTGGAACACAGGGATGCAGAGAAGGACAGACTTCTGAAAAAATAGTGTTACAATAAAGAATACTGTGCGGAAACAGTAAAAGAGGGTTCGGGATGTCGTTTTCAGGAAAAGTCAAAGAAGAACTTGCGGGGCAGTTCAGTCCGGCAAGGCACTGTCAGGTGGCAGAAATGGCGGCACTGCTCTGCGGCTGTGGCCATGTGGAAAAAATGTCAGATGGAAACATAAAGCTGTGGATTCAGACAGAAAATGAAGCAGTTGCAAGAAAAAGCTTTACATTATTAAGAAAAACATTTAATATAGAGACAGCGATTGTTATTCGGGAGGGGTCCCATCTGAAACGTGGTAAGGTATATCTTGTAGAGGTTGCAGACCCACAGAGAGCGGAGGAGATTCTGCAGGGAACGAAACTTTCCGTGAATAACAAAACCGGGTTACTTGAAATGGATAATTCGTTTGTGGTTCAGATGAATTGCTGCAAGCGCGCATTTATTCGCGGCACTTTCCTGTCGTCGGGTTCGATCAGTGATCCTGAGAAAGGCTATCACTTTGAGATCGTATGTCCTGATCGCGGAAAAGCAGAACAATTACAGGGGATTATCCGCAGTTTTCACGTAGAAGCTAAAATTGTGGTGCGCAAGAAATCATATGTGGTCTATGTGAAGGAGGGCGCGCAGATCGTTGACATGCTGGCAGTCATGGAAGCGAACGTAGCACTTATGGATCTGGAGAATATCCGGATACTTAAGGAAATGCGTAACACGGTAAACCGCAAGGTGAACTGTGAAGCTGCGAATATCAATAAAACGGTAAATGCGGCAGTGAGACAGGTGGAAGATATACAGCTGATCAGCAGGACCGTCGGTTTTGAAAGTCTGACCGACGCTCTGGCACAGGTGGCCAGGCTGAGGCTTAAATATCCAGATGCCACGCTGAAAGAATTAGGTATGATGTTGAATCCGCAGGTGGGCAAATCAGGTGTGAATCACCGGCTTCGCAAGCTGAGTGAGATCGCAGATGAGCTGCGGGAGAACAAGGAGGAGCTATTATGATTAAAAAAACCAATCACTATCAACTTATCCACTGGACTGGAGGCGAGACCAGTAGCACAGCTTGTTCAGGTAGCAAGCCAGTTTAACAGTGAAATTTATGTTGAGATTGGCAAAAAAAGAGTCAATGCAAAGAGCATCATGGGAATGATGACACTGGGGCTTGACGCTGGAGAAGAAATCACATTGTCTGCCAACGGTGATGATGAGAATGCGGCGATGGAGAGCATTGAACAGTATTTAAGCAACCAGTAATTAATTTAGACAGAGCAGTCCGTGATAATCATTGCGGACGTGGAATATAAAGGGATACAGACGGAAAGGAAGACCGATTCCCGCTGTATCCCTTTCCGCTTCAATTCGCCTACTAATATGAAAGAGGAAGATTACCTATGTCAAAAGTATTGAAATTTATTGTACATCTTGTTGTAATATGTACTTTGGTCTGCGTACTGGGACTTGTTCTTCCACCGTTTTTCGGGGTGAGAACAGTGATCGTGGATAAAGCTGATGAGGCAACGAACCTTCCTGTTGGTTCTGTTACATATGCAATTCCGGAGAAAAGTTCTGCGATCAGTGTAGGTACACCAATTCTTGTACAGAAAGATTCCAAGACATATAAATATACCATTACGGATCTTGATACTTCCAAGGGAACCGGAACCGTTACGGATCAGTCTGTTTCCGGAGGTAAGACGCTTACAATTAAAAGTTGGAGATTATGTTCCGAAAGTAGTGATCACGATCGGATATGTAGGATATCTGCTGGTTGCTACAGAGAGTATAGAAGGCCTGATCATTCTCGGACTTGTTGTACTGTTCCTGATCATTCTTTATGTGATCGCAGAACTCTGGAAAAAAGAGCCGGATGACATACAGGATGATATGGAAGATCCGGAACCAGGATATGTGAAATCAAAAAAAAGAACTGAAACGAGAAGAGAAAGCACGTGCCAGAAGAATGAGGGAAGAAGAAAAAGAAATCCTTCAGGAAGAAAAGGCGCGCAAACGCAAAGGCAAAAAAGCTGAAAAGCGAAAAGTACGTACCGGCGGTTTTGTGGACGAAATCGATGAAGATGATATTACAGAACATTCATCTGAAAAAAAAAGCTTCTGCCATGCAGCAGACAGCACAGACGGCAGCCAGTGAAGCACATGAAGAACTGAAAAAAGAAATTGCGGCAGCAACTTCTGAAGAGGCAGATATGGCTCCTGAGTTTGAGCGGACCCAGAGAAGACCGGCAGAACGAAAAACAGCCCGTCCGCAGCCAAGAAGAACGGAAGAACCTGAGAGAGTGGAAGAAGAGCAGGTTACAATCGGAAGCCTTGCGATGCCATCTCTTTCTGCCGCACAGCTTGCAAGCCGTGTGAAACAGGCAGGGGATGCACCGGATATCGTGAAAGACGATATCACCAATGTAACGTTATTTGACTATTCCGATATCATTGGCAGTGATACAGATGCAACAGAAGAATAATAACTACCTATTATATAAGAAGAAAACGGTTCAGAAATGAG
>ENA-OQAR01000243-OQAR01000243.1-human-gut-metagenome-genome-assembly--contig:-NODE-243-length-15720-cov-3.198166_pt1 | contig 15720 bp, 24 predicted proteins | sample MGYA00242738_ERZ504533 | MGnify/ENA primary metagenome ERZ504533 (study PRJEB26092, sample SAMD00036276) | human gut metagenome | host: Homo sapiens | study: EMG produced TPA metagenomics assembly of... | reverse complement strand
TTGTTTTTTCCACATTTGTTCGAATTCTTTCAATAGAAGAAATTTTTTTTCTACTTTTTTCCGGATGATTTCTTCATCCATGGATAACTCTCTGGCAAGTACCTGAATCACTTTTTCCGGATCTTTTAATCTGGCTGTGTATCACGGATACTGTACAGACTGTCCGGTTATCTGCCAGAATAGTTCCATTGATATCCAGAATTTTCCCCCCTGGCCGCTTTGATATCACGTTCCCGTTCATGAAGATCATCTGCTTTTTTTGAATAATATTCAGACTGCGCTCCCATAAGGTACAGAAGCCTCCCCACAAGTCCCAGTAGAAGCACCGCACAGATCATAAAAACCACCCAGATTTTTTTCCTGTGGTAAACCATGGTCCGGATCATAAAAAAATCCCCCTCAGAGATTGTCATTGTAATATATGACGTTTCCCTGAGAGGGTATTCGAAATCTTATTCCAGGCCTGCCTCTTCATTTGTAAGGCCATCACTTTGCATATCATTGTTATCTTCTGTATCTTCGTCCTCAGAATCATCTTCCGGCGGGCTTGGAACGTTCTCATCGGAGATTGCTTCTTTCTGTCCGTCTGCGGCAGATCCTGTTGCGGAATCGCTGATTCCTTTAAAGATGTCCCACAGTTCTGTCGTCGGAACTTCACCGTCCTCAGCCTCATCCGGCTGTACATTCAGATATGGAAGCGCTTCGGAAAGAATTCCCTGAGCAATATACTGTGCATAGGTACTGCTTGCCTGATCCTCTACATTCGGCTCATCTACAACTACGTAAATTACAAGAGCCGGATCATCCACCGGCGCGAAGCCGATAAAAGATACCAGATATTTGCCATTGCCTCGCGGAAGCTTCTCGGCTGTACCGGTTTTACCACCGGAACTGTAGCCTGAACCTTGGAAGTACGGCTGGTACCGTGATCTACACTGGCTGCCATATAAGACCGGATATCCGCAGATATCTTCTCGGAAATGGTCTGTTTCATCAGGATCGGAGAAATCGTCTTCACAATTCCGCCGCTGCTGTCTTTGATCCTGGTTACCAGATGTGGCTGATAATAATATCCGCCGTTGATGACTGAACACATGGCGTTGATCTCCTGGATCATGGTCAGTGTATATCCCTGTCCAAAGGCGGAACATGCAAGCTCTGTCTCTCCCATGGTCTCGCTGGTATGGATTACACCGCTTCCCTCATTCGGAAGATCAATACCGGTTCTTGTTCCGAAATTAAAAGTACTCTGCGTTTTGAGGAAATTATCTTTTCCCATTTTCGCCGCGATCTGCATCATACCATCGTTGCAGGAATTGGCAATAACATCGGAAAGTGCTTCTGTTCCATGGGCATCGGGCCATACCGCGCATTTAATAAATGTCGTAGCTCCTTCCGCACCAAAGGACTGTCCTCCGTCACAGACAAAATTATCTGTCTCGGAAATGGCTCCCATCTCAAGAGCAGAACTCATAACAATGGGCTTTACTACTGATCCCGGTTCGTATGCGTCTGTCACACAGAAATTACTCCACATTCCGTTCAGAGCATCTACGGTTTCCTCATCGTTCATGGCCGCAATCTCACTCTCGGAATAAAACGTTGGAAAGGTCTCTCGGATTATTCAGATCGTAACGGTCACCACCATCCATGGCCAGAATTTCTCCTGTTTTTGGATCTTCGATAATGACACCGACATTCTTGGCTCCCATTTTTTCTTCAAAAGTATTTACATACTTCTCCACAATCTGCTGAAGCCCCAGGTCAAGGGAAGTTTCTATGCTTTTTCCGTCGGTGGGCTCTATGATCGTCTGCTCCACATCAGAATTATTGTTGATGTATCCATACTGTCTTCCGTCAACACCGGTAAGCGTTGCATTGTAATAACCCTCCAGACCTGCATCTGCCACATCTCTGGAAAGTGTAAAACCAATGGTGTCACAGGCTGTTTCGTTGAACGGATAAGATCTTAAGTAATCCTCCTCAAACCATACTCCTGTGACCTTGGAACGCTCTTTCTTCTGAGCGGCGCTCAGCTCAATGTCATCCCCCCCGGATTCTCATAGCTCTCAAAGGCTTTCTTATCATCCATGGAGATCTGTTTCTTGACAATCTGATACTGACTGCTCTTTGTGCTGTCATCGTTGAGAAGCTTACGCATCTCCTCCTCATCCAGGCCAAGTACTTCCACAAGAGCCTTGATGGTCGGCTCCACAGAGTCCTCATCCTTGTTGACTTCCAGACAGTCAAGAATTACATTATAGACCTTGTTGCTTGTTGCCAGAATATTTCCATTCCGGTCATAAATATCTCCCCTTTTGGCGGGGAGTGTCTGATTTTCATATTTCTGCTGTGCCTGACTCAGCACCTGTTTTCTGTATTTGCTTCCGCTTGTGGCATTAATATAGGTAATTCTTGCCACCAAACCAACTAAAGCCAACACCACTAAAGAAAATAGTACTGCCAGCTTTTTTTTCATATTCTTATTAATTTTTTTACCGGCCTGCGCCTTCTTGTACTCAATCGATCACCTGCTCAAAAAACTGTACATCTGTTACTTGTGCGAATCTACATCCTGATACTGTCTCACATAGCTGTTACCCTCGGTAACATATGTCTGTATCTGATCCTCAGAAGGATATTTCATCCCAAGCTCACCGATTGCCTTTTTCTTGATCTCGCTGATATCAACATCAGAAGTAACCTGACTGTAATATGCATCGTTATCTTCCTTCAGCTGGGCAAGCTCAGATTCCAGATTTGCAACATTTTTCATACTCGCCGTGATTTCTGATTTTACCTGTAGATAATTGATGCAGGTAAATAATACCGCAATGGAAACCGCAGTGAGAAACAGAACGAAGCCTTTATTCATAGCCATCGCTTTTTCTCTGTTCCGCTGTATCTTCCTGTTCGCCGCCTGCTTCGCAGGTGTTACCGGAACTGCGGATTTCTGATTTCTCTCCCGGGCCAGCCGACGCCTTTCCTGTACATCGGGCAGATCAGTTCTGCGAGGAACTTCCTGTTAACCTTTTTACCGCATTTCCCTGAACATACATTTCTCTGCTGTTCCTGACGGTATTCCGATTTCTTCTGGCTGTAGTCCCTCTTCCTGTCTTCGCCATTTGCCTACCTTCCATCTTTAAAAACTCATTTACAGCTTTTCGTTCAAAAATACGAAGCTTCGCACTTTTTTGATCTCGGATTCTCCTCCATCTCCTGTTCACTAGGAAGGATCGGTTTCCTTGTGATCACTTTTACCTTTTTGATTTTCTTTCCGCATACACAAAACCGGAAAAATCCGGCGGACAGGTACATGGATTTTTCATTTTTGCGGAAAAATCGTTTTTTACGATCCTGTCTTCCAGAGAATGGAATGTGATGATACAGATCCTTCCTCCGTCATCCAGAAGATCGATCATTCCGTCCAGAGAATCACGGAGCACATCAAGCTCTCTGTTCAGCTCAATGCGTATCGCCTGAAAAGTCCTCTTGGCCGGATGTCCTCCTGTAGCCTGTACTTTCATGGGGATGGCTCCCCTTATGATTTCTGTCAGTTCCCCGGTTGTCTGAATCGGTGCCTGCGCTCTGGCAGCCACGATATGTTTCGCTATATTCTTGGCGAATTTATCTTCGCCGTAATCGCGGATAATACGATAAAGTTCCCGTTCTTCATAGCCGTTGACAATATCTCCGGCTGTACGGCTCTGCCTTCTGTCCATTCGCATGTCCAGAGGAGAATCATACCGATAGGAAAAACCTCTCTCTTCGTTATCCAGCTGATAAGATGACACTCCTAAATCCAGCAGGATCCCGTCCACTTTCTCAATGCCACGGGATCTTAACTCATCTGCCATGTAACAATAATTGCTGCGAATGATTGTCACCTGATTAAAAGGCTGACAGCCGTTCACTCGCAGCAATTATCGCATCCTGGTCTTGATCTATGCCAATAAATCTCCCCTTGGCAGAAAGTTTCTTACACACCTCTGTGGCGTGTCCCGCTCCTCCTAAAGTGCCATCCACATAGATTCCATCCGGCTTTACCCTTAAGCCTTCAATGGTCTCATCGAGTAATACAGATTTATGCTTAAATTCCATATCCGTCTCCTGTGGGATTTCTACCTGCGCTATGCTCAAATGACGATTCCAATGTTCTGCATGCTCTCCGCAATGCTGTCCATGTCATCATAATTGCAATTCTCGCTCCACTTCTCCTTGCTCCATACCTCAATCCGGTTCAGATTACCCGTAAGCACCACATCCTTCTCCAGACCAGCGAATTGGCGCAGCGTCTGCGGCACCAGAATTCTCCCCTGCTTATCCAGTTGGCATGTCGTAGCTCCGGCTACAAAGAAACGTGAAAAGGTTCTTGCGTCTTTATTTGTAAGTGGTAATGCTCGGAGTTTCTCTTCAAAGGCAGCCCATTCATCCATCGGATAAATGGAAAGGCAACCATCGAGCCCTCTGGTCAGTACGAACTCTTCCCCTAAGAGTTCCCTGAACCTGGATGGGATGATCAGACGCCCCTTCGCATCGATCGTATGATTATACTCGCCCATGAACATGAAACCCACCTACTCTCGTGAAACACGATTCTCCCCTTCGTGTTTCCAGGGTGCAAATGGTGTGTTCTGCCACTCAGCCCCATTCGCTACCACTATTCACCACTTTCTACCACTTATGTAATCATTCTAAACTATTTACCATGAAAAAACAAGTGCATATCCAAGTTTTTTTTCTTTTTCATGAAATATCCACAGGTTTTTTTTCAGCATGTATATTTTCTGTGCATTATTATGAAATAAAAAAGCTTCCGGATGGTTTCCGGAAGCTTTTTTTCAGCCTTTATGTTCTGTTTTTTTATGACATTTAAAGTCCTTTGAATACAAAAGAAAATTCCATTTTTTTATCGGTGTCAAGAAGATATTCCGGGTGGGTATAGGAACCCCAGCTGTCATCTCCTCCCACACCCATCTGTGCCTTTGCGGCACGGACAACAGTATAATGGATTTCCGGAAGTTCATATGGATGCATGGCATTTTCCATTTCATGAGGGGTATATGGAAGTGCGGAGAACATCATCGGGCCGTTTTTCTCATCCATCTCAAAGAGCATTCCCCTGCCCTTTTCTGTCTGTGATCTTTGCCCAGCGTACGCCTTCTTTGCTGCCACATTCCTGCGGTACCAGATAACGTGCCAGATTGTCTGTCACCATATTCTCATAGATGCCAAGTTTTGCGCCATGTTTGCGGTCTGCATAAGTTTCCGCAGGTCCAAGTCCCATACCACTTGACATGGTCATAATCTGCATTGAATTTAAAGAGTACACCAAACTCCGGCATATCCCCCACGTTCTTTACCGGATCATAGGTCCAGGGTAGTTTTTACCCTTCCAGTCTCCGAATACTTCGTAGGCAAGGCGGCACTCGCTGACCGGTGTCGTCGGCATGATGTAAGTAAAGGCAACCTCCACACTGTTATCATGGACAGTTGTCTCCGGGGCGTTGGACGGACCATACATTCCCCTGCAGAACTCTTTGTGGCTTGCGTACATGCTGGCAATCTTCCACTGTGCGTACGCATCGGCATCTGATTTCCACAGTCATTATCTGTAGGTGCTCTCCAGAAATTCGGCTTCGGAATTGCCTCGATCATTTCTCTTCCTGCATATTTATACGAAACCAGCCCACCATTGAGAACGGAGAACATCACCTCAAAATTCTCTCCGCGAACGCCGATGTTGTGAAGGCTTCTCACGATCTCCACACCGGAAACCGGAGCTTTCTCCTCTCCTTCTACCTTGTAAACATACTGTCCAAATGCAACCTCATGTCCTGCCTCTGCCCAGAGTGTTTTTTCTCTGAGAAGGAAGGATACGGTCACTGTATATTCGCCCGCTCTCTGCTGTTTTCCAAAAGGAAGGGCGTATGTTTTTTCGCTTAACGGCTCTACGGATGTCTCCAGTGTCTCTGTACAAAGGACATGTCCATTCTTTGCAAGAGTCACTTCACAGCGGAACGTATCGGTATTTACAAACAGGTTTTTGTTGATAACTTTTACAGCATTTTCTGTTACCTCCGCAGTGATATTCTGGTAATTGAATTTGACCTCCTGCATCTTCGGAGACGGGGTTCTGTCACCGCCATATGCAATACCGTTTCCACTGAAATTATAATCCGTCGGGCGCTCGCCGAAGTCGCCGCCGTATGCCTGGAATTCTTTTCCGTAGCGGTCTTTTTTTTTATAAATGGACTGGTCAATGTAATCCCAGATGAAACCACCCTGATATTTCGGTTCTGTGTCAGTAAGATCTGTATATTTATGCATTGCGCCACAGGAATTTCCCATTGCATGAGTGTACTCGCAGCAGATAAACGGCTTGCTGTCATCTTTTGCTAGGAATTCCTTAATTGCTTCTACAGACGGATACATCTGGCTTTCCATATCGCTGGTTGCATTATAGCTTCTGTCATGGAAAAGGCCTTCATAATGCACAAGTCTTGTAGGATCATTCTTACGATAAAATTCGGACATCTCAAAGATATCTTTTCCACCAAAGGACTCATTTCCACATGACCAGATCAGGATTGCCGGGTGATTTTTGTCACGCTGGTACATGGAATTTACACGATCCAGCATCATACCAAGCCATTCCGGTTTGTTATGAGGAACAATATCTGTGTAGTCTCCTGTAAGTTCTGCCACATCCCAGGAACCATGAGATTCCAGATTGTTTTCCGCGATCATATAAAGGCCGTACTCATCACAGAGGCGGTAGATCGGAGAAGCATCCGGATAATGGCAGGTACGGATGGCATTGATGTTGTTCTGCTTCATAGTCACAATATCCTGGATCAGTTCCTCCCGGGATACGTGTCTTCCCGTGACGGAGCTGAATTCATGACGGTTTACTCCCTTAAACACAATACGTTTGCCGTTGAGGGTCATAATACCGTCTTTCATCTCAAAGCGGCGGAAACCGACTTTTTCAGGAATGATCTCCTGGAGCATTCCGTTCTCATCATACACTTCCATGTCAAGATCATAGAGATTCGGTTCTTCCGCACTCCAGAGCAGAGGGTTTAAAATTTCCCATGTACAGGTATCTTCACCGTCCAGAGCTTTTTCATCCTGCAAAAGGATCTCGCCTTTTCTGGAAAGTATAAGTTTCAGTTTTCCTTTTCCCCAGGTTTTTGTCACGATCTCAAGACTTGCTTTTTTAAGGGTCTCATCCGGAATCGCACGGATCTTAAGATCATAGACATGAACCTCCGGCACGGTATAAAGATAAACATCTCTGTAAATTCCGGAAAAGCGGAAAAAGTCCTGGTCTTCGCACCAGCTGCTGGCTGTCCATTTGAATACCTGGCTGCCAGTTTGTTCTCGCCCTCTTTCAGATACTCTGTAAGCTCAAATTCTGAAGGGGTAAAAGAATCTTCACTGTATCCCACAAAAGTTCCGTTGAGCCACAAAGCCAGTCCGCTTTCTGCTCCCTGGAAAGAGATAAATACTCTTTTTCCTTTCATGTTTTCCGGCACATGGAAATATTTCACATAGCTTCCCACCGGGTTAAAACGCTCCGGGATCTGTCCCGGGTGAAGTTCCTCGTGACCTTCCCATGGATACTGGACATTGGCATACTGTGGTACATCATATCCTTCCATCTGGATATGCGCCGGTACATAAATATCTTCCCAGTCCTTGCAGGAATATGCGTCCTCCTCAAATCCTGCAACTGTACTTGCATAATTTCTTGCATAGTGGAATTTCCAGAGTCCGTTGAGGCTGTGGCGATAGGAAGTTTCCTCATCTTCCCGTTCTTCCTCACTGCGATAATACATGTGGTCCGAATGCGCTTCCATTCTTCCGTCACAGAAATACTGTGGATCTTTCACCAGAGAATAATCAAATTTTTTCATGTTTTCCTCCTGTCCGGCTTTTGTATTCCGGTAAATATTGACTGAATTTCCTGAAATACTGTGTTTTACAGTTGTATTTTCGTTACTTCATTTCTGTCTGTACATTATTATAGTATAAACTTAAAGATTATGGTATAATATGTTTCACCAAAATATATAACATTTAGAAACAGGTGAAAAATATGTCTATTTATTTCAGAAACACTCCCGTCAGTGCTCCGTTTATGTTTGAATCTCTTGGGAATCACTGGAACCAGGATAACATATCACGCCCGGATGGCTATCCCTACTACCATTATCTCCAGACGGAAAAAGGTACCGGACGTATCGAAGTCCGCGGGAAACAATATACCCTGGGTGCAAACGAGGGGATTCTCATCGCACCATCAGTTCCCCACTCCTATCACCGGGAATCCACCTCATGGATTACCATGTTTGCCACATTTACCGGGACTCTCGCAGGCAGTATCCCTTCTATGACAGACAATCAGGAAGTGATCCTCACCCCGAAAGAGCAGGGCTTAAATATCCGTAAACTGATCTCCTATTCCCTTCGAAAATACCACCAGCCGACACTGAATATGAAATCGCTTTCCTCGGACTGTTACAATCTTCTTATGAATTTCATGGACTGCGCTGCCTCTCCCAAAATCCAGGATAATCCGCTTTATCAGAGATATGTGCTCCCTGTAATAAAAGAAATCGAAACCAGTTACCAGAATGACATCACAGCCGCCGAGCTGAGCCAGAGTGTTTTTGTTTCTCCTCAGTATCTCTCCCGTCTGTTTCAGCGCTTCCTTGGCTGCTCTGTTTATGAGTATGTTACAATGTACCGTATCAGCCGCGCCAGAGAGCTCCTTCTGTCCAAACCGGATATGAAGATCCAGGATGTTTGCCGGTGCTTCCGGTTTCTCCGATTGCCAGTCATTTTTATTGCCATGTTCCGTAAGATCACCGGGACCACCCCTCTGGATTTTCGTAAAATGTACTGATATTGCCATGGCACACACCTGCCCGGAAGTTCTTTTGTATTATATAAAAAAGCACTGTCCTGCAGGATATGTCTTTCTGACTTTTCCTGCCGGACAGTGCTTTCTTATGTTCTGAAATCGTTTCAGTTCTGATAGTATAATTCCAGAATGCGGTCAACTCTCTGACTGGCTTCCAGATTCTTCAGAAGGTCGCTCCGGGACTGGATCTGGTTGTCCAGTTTCTTCCGTTCCTCCTGCAGCTGCTGAAGAAGTGCTGCTCTGCGGAGGTTCTTCTCCTTCTGACGTATTTTCTCCTGACTCATATTTTTCTCCCTGTACAGTTTCTGTTTCCAGATTCTCCATTGCCTGTTCTCTTTGTTCTGCGGCTTCTTTTTCTGCCTGGTAATCTTTTTCGATTCTTCTCTTTCGTACCCGGGCACGCTTCCTCGCCATTACAAGCTTCACCGTAACGATCACTGTACATAAGACAAAAAGCACACCTGAAATCACTAAGGAAACATCAATTTCTGTTCCCGGAAAATATACCTTATCTGTGCGGAACCACTGGATCACAGCTCTCCCCAGACCATATCCCGCCAGTATCTCAAAAAAAAATCTCTCCCTGAAATACCCTTTTTCGAAGATGCATCAATAAGCATCAGAAATACAAGCAGACACCAGAGACTCTCATATAAAAACAGTGGCTGCGCTATGATCCAGGATAATCCGTCTGCGGTCTGAAGATTTTCGCGCATCGCGGTAGTTACCTCTCCTGCTCTTACCACAGTCAGCGGAATCTGCATGGAAAAAATATTATCTGCATATTCTCCGAACGATTCTCTGTTAAAGAAACTTCCCCACTTTCCTATTATCTGCCCGATAAGGATTCCCATACAGGCAAGATCTGCCATTTTCCAGAATGGCTTTTTGCGGAGCCGGCAGTAAACCGCGCCGCTCAGGACTCCGCCCAGAAGGCCACCATAAAAAAGCATTCCACCGGATCGTACATTCAGGATCTGCCCCGGATCATTTTTGTACAGACTCCACGAAAAAAGCCGCATACAAAAAGCCTTGCACCGATCACGCCTGCGATCAGCGTTATGATAGTCAGATCCAGATATCCATCCGGATCCTCATGATTTCTTCTGGCTTCCAGCACCACAAAAAAAGATTCCGAGGAGCATTCCGACTGCGATCAGAACACCATAGATCGTAATCTCAAATCCAAAAATCTCAAATGATTTCGGAACATAGTCCAAAACCAGTTTCAGGCCGGGAAAACGAATTGACATATCCATAAAATCACCTGTTATATATTCTTGATACCGATTTTTCTCTGCCCGTTAATTACTGACTGCTGATGATCAAACATTAAATCGGAATAAGATCACATCTCCATCCTGTACAACGTAATCTTTTCCTTCCATACGGACAAGGCCTTTCTCTCTGGCACCTGCATAGGAACCACAGTCCAGAAGATCCTGGTAATTTACAACCTCTGCCTTGATAAATCCGCGTTCGAAATCTGTATGGATCTTACCTGCTGCCTGAGGTGCCTTGGTTCCGATCTTGATCGTCCATGCTCTTGTCTCATCTTCTCCTGCTGTCAGGAAACTCATAAGTCCGAGAAGATGATAGCTTGCACGTACCAGTTTCTCAAGTCCTGACTCAGTAAGTCCCAGATCCTCAAGGAACATCTTTCTCTCATCCTCGTCCAGCTCGGAAATCTCTTCCTCGATCTGTGCGCAGATCACAAATACCTCGCTGTTCTGTTTGGATGCATACTCACGCACAGCCTGTACATGTGCATTATTTGCTCCATCATCCGCAATATCATCTTCTGCAACGTTGGCTGCATAGATCACCGGTTTCGCTGTAAGAAGGTTATAGGTTGCAAGCCATGCATCCTCATCTTCATTCTCTGTCTCAAGAGTGATGGCAAGCTGTCCGTCCTCCAGATGAGCCTTTACTTTTTCGAGGAATGTAAGCTCTTTGGCAGCCTCTTTGTCCATACGTGCTGTCTTGGTAACCTTGGCAATTCTTCTCTCAAGGATCTCAAGATCTGAGAAAACGAGCTCCAGATTGATCGTTTCAATGTCACGGAGCGGATCAATATTTCCATCTACATGGACAACATTGGAATCTTCAAAGCAGCGTACTACATGAACAATAGCATCTACCTCACGGATGTTTGCAAGGAACTGGTTTCCGAGTCCCTCTCCCTTGGATGCACCTTTTACAGTCCCGCGATGTCAACGAATTCGATCACTGCAGGTGTTACTTTCTTTGATTTGTAAAAATCTCCCAGAAGATTCAGTCTTTCATCCGGTACCGTTACAACACCCACATTCGGGTCAATAGTACAGAACGGATAGTTGGCTGACTCTGCTCCGGCCTTGGTCAGTGAATTAAAAAGTGTACTTTTTCCTACATTCGGAAGTCCCACGATTCCCAGTTTCATTTCTCTATATTCCTCCTATGAATAACTTGATCTTACAGTATTTCACACGTAAAAAGAGCCTCAATACGGATGAATTATACCACACCGAAGCTCTTTTGTACACCTTATCTGTATCTTTGATATACCAGTGGATCCCACATAATATCACTGTTTACAAAGTGACCGACAGTCACATGATCACATAAATCTGACACCTATATTTCCGCTTGCTGTTTCTACGATCGTCTTTTCCAGAGTCGTGATCATCATTCCAAACAGCAGCGTCATCAGAAGACGTGCAAAAAATTCGTTCAGGATCAGGCTCAGCCTACTTCCATGATCAGAGCTCCCAACACGATCCCGATCAGTGACGAGATCAGGATCATTCCCAGGTTCGCTGTATTGTCCACTGCCAAAAGCTTGATCCCCAGGAAACCGGCACCAAGAATGATCAGGAAAACAATACGCATCAGCGCATATGCCCAGTTATAATTCGTTCTCGCACGGGCAGAAAGAAGGTTTCTGCTGGTATCTGTTACACGCACCGCAGATGCCATTGCCGTTGCAAGCTCGTCTACATTATCTGTTCTCACACTGATTCCGCCTGTTTTTCCGGAAATATCATTCAGCATATTCTCATCAACGCTTCCCAGTCCAACTGTGCTGACGCTTACTTTTTTGCTGTTATATTTCTTCAGGATCTTATTTAACCGGAAGTCAAAGAAACCATTATCCGTTGCATATCCATCTGTCAGAAGGATCACCTGTGTTCCCTCATCGTAGGGCAATGCTCCGGATTCCATGTCATCCATGATCTTCCCCAGCACACCTACAATAGGGGTTCCTCCATTTGGTTCTGTGGTAAAGTCTTCGATTCCTGCGGAAACCGGCATCATTTCACGAATGCAGCGGATATCCTCTGAAAATGTATATACCGCAAATTCCACATCCTCATCACGGTTACTTAAAAGCTGTTTGATCGCGGCCACTCGTTCCTGATTGGGATCATTGTCCTGCATGGAACCGGAATTATCGATCGCAAAAACATAATTATCCGCTACTGTCCTCACAGAACTGAAATCCAGCTCATAAATAAATTCAAACAGGATTCCAAGTATTAACAGCAAAAGGACACAGCCACCGACAAGCAGGATCTTATTCGATGTGATCTCCAGATCAGAAATCTTCGCCACAACAAAAAGTCCAATGGACAAAAGCAGTCCGAACAAAGCAAAGTAAACTCCCCATAAATACCACAGAATTCACTCCTGTGATCAGCGTTCTGTAAATAACCTCTCCAAGCAGGAAAAAGATCACAGAAACAATAAGTGAGACGATCAGAAACAATTTCGAAAAGCGTGTACGTTTCCTGGTATTCATCGGTGACATTCCATTGTATCCAAACTGTCCATTGTATTTCCCGGAGCCACCGCCAAATGGTGTTCCTCCGGCATTTCCCATTCCGCCTCCAAACGGTGTTCCTCCGGCATTTCCATAAGGACCTCCCTGTCCGGATGACTGTGGATTAAAGGGGTTCTGATTTCCCGTCTGTCTGTTCTTTCCAGTTTTCATACTCTTCCTTCTTCCCTGACAGTTTTTTTACATCTTACCACCCACAAACTCTGTCTGCAACCAGTTACTGTCAACTTTTTCCGGATCTTTTGGTGGTTTTTCTGACAAGTCCTTTTTTTGTGGATGAATTCCCGGTCTGTGTTAATCTCTGGACATGATCATAAGCAGTGATCCTCTGTCATATGTAACTTCCGCTGTTTCCGCAGCAATCTCATTGCTGACGGTAAGGCCGCTGTCAGCAACAGTCAGATCATATCCATCCAGAGGATATTTGAAACCTTTCAGAGTCAGCCCGGATACATCCCCTCCAACTGTAAAGAAAGAAACATATTTTCCAAACTGTTCTTCTTTTTTCAAAACTGTTCCACTGTCGACCAGGGTAATGTAATTCCACTGATCTGCAAGTGCGATATGAACTCCTTTTTCTCTTCCCATAGAAAGCAGTCCGAGATTGGCGAGCACATGATCCAGCCTTGTTCCGGTTGCCCCAAAGATCAGTATTTCTCTGCTTCCTTCACTGATCATGTGATTGACTGCTGACTGTGTATCTGAATCATCTTTTTCCGGTTTCAGCCTGATGATCTTAAGTCCATTCAGACTTTCCATGTATTTTTTTCCTTCTTCTGAAAGGCTGTCAAAATCCCCTACTGCAAGATCCGGAATAAATTCCCGGTTCCTCATGAACCATTCCATTCCACTGTCTGCCGCAACAAGGGCAAGGCTTTCTCTTCCGCCTTCTTTTATTCTTTTTTTTAAAAAATCGAGGGCAAAACCATTCTGGATATTGCCCCCGCTGATTATTACTGTACTCGATCATTTTCAGTCCAGCTTTTCTTTAATATCGTGGATCCTGTTCTGTGATATGTCGCACATTTGCGGCTACATCGCCTTTTAAATACCCAGGATCCTGCAACCATGAAGTTGGCACCGGCACGCATAACTGTCTCCAGTGTATCATCATTGATGCCGCCGTCTACCTGAATATCAACATCAAGATCTTCCTCATCAATAAGCTCACGAAGCTCCTGGATCTTCTCTGTGCACTCATCCATGTACTTCTGTCCGCCAAATCCAGGCTGAACAGTCATCACCAGAACCATATCCACGTCTTCGAGAAGATGACTGATGTCATTGACCGGTGTGGATGGTTTAATAGAAACAGCCGCTTTTACACCGGCAGCTTTGATCTGCTCCAGTGTGCGCTCCAGATCCTCACATGCCTCTGCATGTACGGTAATGGAATCTGCTCCACACTCCACAAAATCGCGAATATATCTTTCCGGTTCTGTTACCATCAAATGTACGTCGAAAAACATGTTGGATTCTTTCCGGATCGACTTGATCACCGGCATTCCAAAAGAAATGCTCGGGACAAAATCTCCATCCATAACATCAATATGCAGATATTCTACGCCTTCTTTTTCCAGAATTTTAATCTGTTCTCCCAGTCGGTTAAAATCTGCGGATAAAATCGACGGGCACAATCGGTATTCCATGACTCAGTATCTCCTTTTCTCTTTTAATTCCTGATGCAGCTCCAGATAATCCTCATACCGGAGTCTGCTGATCTCATTGTTCTCAAGGGCTTCCTTAACGGCACAGCCCGGTTCGTGTATATGACGACAGCCCTGGAAACGGCACTGTCCTTCATATTTTCGGAACTCAGGAAAATAATCCTTCAGTTCCTGTTCCTCCATATTTTCAATATATAAGGAGGAAAATCCCGGTGTATCCACAAGAAAAGTATCCTGTGAAACCGGTATGATCTGTGCGTGGCGTGTGGTATGTTTTCCGCGTTTCAGTTTGCGGCTGATCTCGCCGGTCTCCATCTCCACTTCTTCCTGAAGAGAATTGGTAAGAGAAGACTTTCCAACTCCCGAAGGGCCTGCTACAACTGTCGTCTTGCCTTTCAGCACGGCTTCTATCTCGCCAAGTCCCTCTCCCTTCAGTGCGCTCGATAATATTACCTGATAGCCACAGCTCTGATAGGTCTCATACAGAAACTCCAGTTCTTCCGCTGTTGCCAGATCTTTTTTATTAAAGCAGATGACTGCCGGAACATCTTCCCGCTCCATCATGATAAGAAAACGATCCAGAAGCATGAAATTGGGTTTCGGGTTATCCATGGCAAAGATCACAAGTGCCTGATCCACATTGCTACCGCCGGGCGGATCAGGGAATTTCTGCGTTTATGGATCCCGGTCACGCTTCCCTCCAGTTCTTTTTTCATCCAGGACTGTAATGTCCACATTGTCACCTACCAGGGGCTTACGCTTATCTTTTCGAAAAATGCCTTTCGCCCTGCATTCGTATGTATTGCGTCTTCTGCATATACATAGTAGAATCCGGCAATACCTTTGATTATTTTTCCCTGCATGATCAGTCAGCTTTCTTGAAAGTAACGGTGTAGGTTCCAAGCTGCTGATAATTTCCATCTGTCTCCTCGTAGAGATAGATCGTACCGGTTGAGACTCCGTCTGCTCCGGTCACATCCAGCTGATACGGGAAGCTTACTTTCTGTCCGTCAATGATCTTGGTTGCTGTCGGCTCTCCATTGACATCCTGGATCAGTTCCAGACGGATCGCTCCTCCATTATAACCGGACGGTGTATCCAGAACCTGTGTACATTTCCAGCCGGAACCGGAGGCTGCACTTCCTGTGGAGGCAGTATTGTCTGCAGATGCTGTACTGTCTGTGGAAGCTGTATTATCTGTAGCTGCCGTACTGTCTGTAGCTGCGGTACTATCTGTAGTTGTTGTACTGTCTGTCGTCGCCGTGCTGTCTGCAGATGCTGTACTGTCTGCAGACGGTACC
>ENA-OQAR01000242-OQAR01000242.1-human-gut-metagenome-genome-assembly--contig:-NODE-242-length-15721-cov-2.995575_pt1 | contig 15721 bp, 25 predicted proteins | sample MGYA00242738_ERZ504533 | MGnify/ENA primary metagenome ERZ504533 (study PRJEB26092, sample SAMD00036276) | human gut metagenome | host: Homo sapiens | study: EMG produced TPA metagenomics assembly of... | reverse complement strand
GGTCATGACTGCGGTGCTTGTGATTTTTTGCACCACAGGTAAGCAGCATTATGAATGCGCCGGAGGAAGCTTTTGACAAAACAGTTGCTTATGTGCGGATCTGTGGCGGCGGTATGCTGGTGATCGTGGCGTACAATCTGATCGGCTGTATTTTTAGGGGGATCGGAGATTCCAGAACGCCGCTGTTTACGGTTGCCGTTGCATGTGTATTCAATATTGCAGAGGATCTGATCCTCTGTGCGGGATTTAAGATGGGAACGTCAGGAGCTGCTTTTGCAACTGTATTTGCACAGATCATCAGTGTGATCGTTTCCTTTGGCGTTATCCGCAAAAAAGAGCTGCCTTTTGAAATGCATAAAACGGATATCGGGGTCCACGGCCGGACTCTCCGGAAAATGGTGGGGCGGTTTCTTTTGCCATTGGTGTTGGAATGTTTTTCCTGTCATTTTTCCATGGAAATGTGCTGGCGGGAATTTTTTTCCTCCGATGCAATGGTCATCGAGGCAGCGGCAGATTACCTGAAAGCTTATGCCATTGACTGTCTGTTTACGGCAATCTTTTTCTGCTATATCGGATTTATAATGGAATCGGTATGACGAAGTTTGTAATGATCCAGGGAATCATAGGTGCTTTCTGTGTGAGAGTTCCGGTGTCATGGTTTATGAGCCGCAGAGCCGGTGCGACGCTGTTTGATATCGGGCTGGCAACACCGTTTTCTTCGATCCTGCAGCTGGTGCTGTGCCTGGGATGTATGTTATATCTGAGAAAGAAAAAATGGGTATAGGATACCGTGTAAACGTTTTCAGGAATGTGGTCTGTCCGTCTGCAAAAAACTGTGCTAAAATGAGCAAAGAGGATTTTGTCAGAGAAGGATATGATTAAAGAGACAGAATGTGGAAGTCCCACTGACAAAATAAAACCAGAAAAGTAATGTAGATCATAAAGACGAGGAGGAAATATCATGGAGAATATTTTTCACAGAGTAAGTATCCGTAAATATGAAGATAAACCCGTGGAGAAAGAGAAAATCCTTCAGATCCTGAAAGCCGGTATGCAGGCGCCAAGTGCATGTAATCAGCAGCCGTGGGAGTTTTATGTTGTGACAGATAAGGAGAAGATCAGGGAACTTTCCAAAGCGACTCCTTATTCCGGATGTGCGGCAGGTGCGCCGGTTGTGATCGTTCCGGTATATCGGAAAGAGGGACTGGTTGTGCAGGACATGGCGCAGATCGACATGTCTATCGCCCAGGAAAATATCTGGCTGGAAACGGATGCGCTGGGACTTGGCGGCGTTTGGATCGGAATCGCGCCGATGCAGGATCGCATGGGATCTGGTCCATGATATTCTGAAACTTCCGGAGAATGTGGAAGTTTTTTCCCTCTTTGCCCTGGGATATCCGGCAGAGAGCAGGAAGCAGCAGGATCGTTTTGACGAGAGCAGGATCTACTTTGTAGAATAATGTATGCATCGGGCTGTGTCAGAATACAATGAAGAATGGCAGAACATATGGTTTTCTGGTACAGCAAGACAGATGTGATAGATAGTAGAACAGAATTGAGGACAGAAAAATGGAACATATAGCAAGAGACGAAGCATTTGCATTATTAAAAAAATACAATAAAGATCCTTTTCACATCCAGCATGCACTGACTGTGGAGGCAGTGATGAAATGGTATGCAAAAGAGCTGGGCTATGGCGATGACGCAGAATACTGGGGCATTGTAGGTCTGCTCCATGATATTGATTTTGAACTTTACCCGGAAGAACACTGCCTGAAAGCACCGGAACTTCTCCGTGAGGCAGGTGTGGGAGAAGATATCATTCATGCGGTGGTTTCTCATGGATATGGAATTACTGTTGGCTGTGGAGCTACCATTGAGACTGCGCCGGAGCATGAGATGGAAAAAGTCCTTTTTGCAGCGGATGAGCTCACCGGTTTGATCTGGGCAGCGGCGCTGATGCGTCCGTCCAAGAGTACCAAGGATATGGAGCTGAAATCCCTGAAAAAGAAATATAAAGCAAAGGTTTCGCGGCAGGCTGTTCCAGAGAAGTGATCCAGCGAGGCGCAGATCAGCTGGGCTGGGATCTTGCGAAACTTCTTACTATGACACTTCAGGCTATGGCAGAAAGCGAAGATGAGATTCAAAAAGAGATGGATGCGGAAGAAGCCTGAATATAGTGAAAGACACCAATAAATCTTCTGATATTTTGTGCAAAATACATTTTGCAGAGCCGGGATTTTTGCGATAAAATATAAGTATAGGAACCGAAAAACTGCATTATGAAAGAGGTGAAGGGTATGAAGGAATACGAGATCATTATTGAAACTATTAATCCCTGTGGTGGTGATCGCCATTCTCAGCAAGAGATCGTTGAAGCAAAGATTGAGAGCCCGGAAGCTTATGTCAAAGAAAAAGGAAGATTTCCAATCATTGATAAGATTGAGAATCCCGACGGCGGGGTTGTGATCGTGACCGGTGATGGAAAAGGATACATGGTAAGATATACATTTTCTGAATAATGGGTAATGCGGCGTATGTGACGGAAAACGGATCATAAAGTGGAGTATGGATCTGTTTTACATATATGCCGCATTTTTTATTGCTTTTTCGTGATCGGGCCAAAAAAATCCTTGACCTAAAGCAAGGAGCTTGGAGTTGGTTTTTAACACCCCATCCATTATCCGTTCATTTCAATTAAATGGTGCGGGAGAATAAGAATGTAAATCTGGTGCGGCTGAACCTGGATGAGGCAGTGATACCGGAGAGCTTTGGTAAAAGGGGAATCGGGATCAACCGGGATCTTTGTGAGAGCTTGGATGATATCAGGAAGAATATGTAATAGGAGGGGAGAATCTTATGGAGCAGAAACAACGTCTCGATTATCTTGTAGAAAAATTTAAAGAGGATTCTGGAGAATACAGTGATCTTGCAGTACCGGATTCCGAGCCGGAGAAACGAAGGATCCTCCGGTCTTTTAATGAATATCCGCATGCCCCCGTCATCTGGATGCTGAGGTGCAGGAAGTACAGGATGCATTTCTTCAGGAAGATGCCCGGGAAAAAGGAATCGTGACTCTGGACCAGATTCCCACAGTAAAAGACAGCTGCAACAGCAGAGATGTTTTTGCAGAAAAAATCTCTATCTGGCAGGGAGACATTACCAGACTTCAGGTGGGAGCTATTGTCAATGCTGCAAACTCCCAGATGCTGGGGTGTTTTGTTTTTGGCATGATGAGCCCTCCTTGTTTATTGAATGAAGTATGAAATAGGATTTCAGCACAAAAAAAGACACCAAATATGCCCCGGCCATCAGACATCAGCCAAAGCGATATTTAGTGTCAGAAAATCCATATTCAATTTGCGCGAGGATTATTATAGCAGATTTTTTCAGGAAAAGTAAAGAGAAAAATTCTGCGAGAAATAGATGCCTTTTATTTTTGAAATTGAATCTGCACAAAAAAACGTATGCAAATTTATAAAATATGTATAAATTATTTGTTGAAATTTTATAAAAAAAGGAGTAAAACATTAGATAAATAAAAAAGAGAAATGCATGGAACAGGACAGACCACAAAAAGCATGCCGGATTACAGAGAGCCGCAGGCTGATGAGAAGCGGCAGAAGGTATTTTGTGATATCACCTGGGAGCATCCCGCTGAATAGAAAGGTTAAGTAAGCCGGGACGTAGTCTTCACGTTACAGAAGAGGCTGTTTGATATGACAGTAATAAGTGGTCGCATTTAGCAATAAAATACGATAATACAAAGTGGTACCACGGAACATTCCGCCTTTGTTATCCGAAAGGATAGCAAGGGCGTTTTTTTTTTTGATGCAATAACTGTTTTACGGTCATTGTATCATGTATAAAAAACACAAAGGAAAGAGAGTTGATATTATGAACGGAATAACAATGATGATCATAGCCATTGTAGTTCTCGGAGGCGCATATCTTCTGTATGGCCGTTATCTCCAGAACAAATGGGGTATTGATCCGAAAGCAAAAACTCCTGCTTATGAGCTGGAGGACGGAGTTGATTATGTACCGGCTGATACAAATGTAGTATTTGGCCATCAGTTTGCATCCATAGCAGGTGCAGGCCCGATCAACGGACCTATCCAGGCCGCAATTTTCGGCTGGCTGCCGGTTCTGCTCTGGATCCTCATCGGTGGTGTATTTTTCGGAGCTGTGCAGGATTTTGCATCCATGTACGCATCTGTAAAGAATAAAGGACGTACCATCGGATATATCATCGAAGCGTATATCGGAAAGCTTGGAAAAAAATTATTCCTTTTATTCTGCTGGCTGTTCTGTATCCTGGTCGTTGCAGCATTTGCAGATGTTGTAGCAGGAACCTTTAACGGATTTGTCGCAAATGATGCAGGAGCTGTTACAAAGGTAGCGGCAAACGGAGCTGTTGCAACCACTTCCATGTTATTTATATTTGAGGCTGTTGCACTTGGATTTTTCCTTAAATATACAAAGTTCAATAAATGGATCAACACTGCAGTTGCAATTTTACTTCTGGTAGCAGCAATTGTACTGGGACTTAATTTCCCGATGTATGTAAGCCTTGGAACCTGGCATATCATCATTTTTGTATACATCCTGATCGCCAGTGTCGCTCCTGTATGGGCACTGCTTCAGCCACGTGATTATCTGAACAGTTATCTTCTGATCTTTATGATCGTTGGTGCGGTTATCGGTGTATTTGTAGCCAATCCTTCCTGTAACCTGAAGGCATTTACAAGCTTTAACGTAGACGGACAGTATATGTTCCCGATCCTGTTTGTAACCATCGCCTGTGGTGCTGTTTCCGGTTTCCATTCACTGGTATCCTCCGGTACTGCATCCAAGCAGATCAAAAATGAGAAAAATATGCTTCCTGTTTCCTTTGGAGCAATGCTGATGGAAAGTATGCTTGCCATCATCGCACTGATCGCAGTTGCATCCTTTGCAGACGGTGAGGCAGCAGCACAGGGGCTTACAACACAGCCGCAGATTTTTGCAGGTGCTATCGCAAACTTCCTTTCTGTAGTTGGCCTTCCACATTCACTGGTATTTACCCTGATCAACCTTGCAGTATCTGCATTTGCACTGACCTCTCTTGACTCTGTAGCCAGAGTCGGACGTCTGTCATTCCAGGAATTTTTTCCTTGATTCTGATACAGATGAGGAAAACATGAGCCCGTTCCTGAAGGTGGTAACAAATAAATATTTTTGCAACAGTTATCACACTGGTACTTGCCTACATGCTTACAAAAGTAGGCTATGCGGAGATCTGGCCGCTGTTCGGTTCCGCAAACCAGCTGTTATCTGTACTCGCTCTTGTAGCCTGCGCGGTATTCTTAAAGAAAACAAAACGTCAGGGCTGCATGCTCTGGATCCCGATGGTATTCATGATGGCAGTTACCTTCACAGCACTTGGCATGACCATCACAAAGCTTTCAAAGGCACTGGTAACAACAGGGCTGGATCTTGGAAACACCTTACAGCTTGTATTTGCAGTATTACTGCTGATCCTTGGTGTACTGGTAGCGATTCAGGGTGTGAAGAAGTTGCTTGAGAAGACAGATGATAAAAAAAGCAACAGCATAATATTATCGGATGAGATCACGGATATCTGTTTAGCTGAAGAGGCATGAGTCATATAAAAGGCTCATGCCTTTTTGCATCCATGGAACCTTGAGATATCTAGAGACGATTTATGACCTCATGTGCCTGCATTCATTGGGAGTCATTCCGAATTGCTTCTTAAAAGCAGTCTGAAAGTGGCTTTGGCTGGAGAAACATAAAAAAGGTGCTGATCGTACTGATGGATTTGTTGGTATATTGCAGCAATTCTTTACCTTCTTCCAGCTTACAGCGCAAAATAAATGCGCTGACAGAAAAACCAAGGGTCTTTTTAAAATAAGCAGAGAAATAGGATCTGCTGAATCCGACATAGGCTGCAACATCACCTACCGTAAGATGCTGGTTTGTGTTTTGCTGAATGTAACGGATCGCTTTCTGAATGCATTCGTCTGTGGAGACGGGTGCTTTTGAATTTGCTACTTTTTCCGCAAAAGAATATCCGATTTTTGACAGAAGGTCATACAGTCTCTCAATGCTGTTCAGCCTCTCTGAGGACTGGATAAAATAATCGGAAAGCTTATAAGCGCTGTCATAATCCAGGCCACCCTCTATTGCAGCCCTGGTGCAGATGGTAGTGGTAATGATTATGTCATTCCTAAGCTGACGAAGCGCAGTAGAGCCGGTAATACCGAGATGATAATTGCTGTCACTGAATTCAATATTTTTAAATCCCCGGTAGTTACCGGTCCGTACAAGTCGCAAGATCTGTTCTTCAATTGCATAAGTCTGATTATGCTGTTCGTTCTCCTTGGTCTGGTAGGTTTCCTCCAGTAAGGAAGCATCTGTCAGCGATATCTGCATAGAAGTGTCCGACTCTGAAGCTGTCAGATGCTCAAGAGTCAGTAATTCTTCATGGATACAATAATTAAGGAACAGACATTTTTTTTAATAAGGAATTCATGGAAAGACAGGGAATCTGGCGGAGAAAGCTGTTAAAGTCCCTGCGCTCACTGTTTGGAACTGTGTAATCCCTGTATAATTGCTGCAGGTCAGATTCTGTGTATGGAATATTAGTTACCGGTCCGAAAATAAGGGCTCCGTTTTTCAGATGATCTATCTTCAATGAACAGAAAAAAAATGCCATATTTCGTGGTGCAGTATGAAATTCTTTTTCCTGAATCCAGAAGCTCCTCTGTATATTTCTCCGGGGGATAGGTCAGGTCCGTCTGTTTCGGCATACAGAAGATACAGTTTCCACCTTCAAAAAGATACATCGGAATGTTGGAATCCAGATAATACATTTTAATAAAATCTATCAGATTATATGAATCTTTCATAACAACCCCCCATATCATGCATTTTATATGTTCCATCGTAATTAATTTTTCCATATAAGTCAATAAAAAAAAAACGCTCAATAAAAAGTATAAAAAATATAAAAAATAGTTTTAAAATATGAAATAAATATAATGCTGCTTCAGGCTATTATAAAATCACGATAAAGATAAGACCGGACAAGAACGAAATCATACATATAGCATCGTAATAAACGGAGGTAATAGCATGAAGAAAGAGAAAATCCAGGAGCTGATCTCCCGGATGACATTGGAAGAAAAAGCAGGAATGTGTTCCGGAGCCGACTTCTGGCATCTTAAGGGGATCGAACGCCTTGGAATTCCCCAGGTGATGGTAACAGACGGACCTCACGGAATCAGAAAACAGGCAGAAGAAGCCGATCATCTTGGAATCAATGAGAGCGAGAAGGCAGTCTGCTTCCCGGCCGGCTGTGCAACTGCATCCAGCTTTGACCGAGATCTGATCCGCAGACAGGGAGAAATCCTTGGCCAGGATGCCAGGCAATGAATGTCAGCACGATCCTGGGACCGGCAATGAACATCAAACGTTCCCCATTATGCGGAAGAAATTTCGAGTATTATTCAGAGGATCCATTTGTGTCTGCAGAAATGGCAGCAGCAATGATCGAAGGTGTGCAGAGTAAGCATGTGGGAACAAGCGCAAAACACTTTGTGGCAAACAATCAGGAAAAACGACGGATGACAAATTCCTCTGATATGGATGAGCGGACATTAAGAGAAATCTATCTGGCATCCTTTGAGGGGGCTATGAAAAATCAAAGCCATGGACTGTCATGAGCTCCTATAACCGCATCAATGGAAAATTTGTCGGAGACAGCAAGGAATACCTGACAGATATCCTCAGAGAGGAATGGGGATTTGACGGATATGTGGTTTCCGACTGGGGTGCGGTCAACGACAGGGTTTCTTCACTGTCAGCAGGACTGGATCTGGAGATGCCTCCGGGGGATTACGAAAATGACAGACTGATCGTAAAGGCTGTTCAGGAAGGTAAGCTTGATGAAAAGACTGTGGATCTGGCATGCGAGAGAATCCTGGATGTGATTTTCCGTTATACAGAGAACCGTGATGAAAACGCTGTATTCGAATATGAAAAGGATCACAAGGCAGCAGCCGATATCGCAGCGGAATGTATGGTACTCCTGAAAAATGATAACCATATCCTTCCTCTGAATGCAGAAAAAAAGATCGCTTTTATCGGAAAATATGCCAGAGAACCGAGATATCAGGGCGGCGGAAGCTCTCATATCAACAGCTGGAAGGTGGAATCCGCACTGGAAGCTGCAAAAGCAATTCCGGAGCTTGCAAATGTAACCTTTGCAGAAGGCTATCAGGATGAAAAAGATGAGGTTGTAAAAGATCTTCAGGATGAAGCAGTCAGAACAGCGGCGGATGCTGACGTTGCAGTTCTGTTCCTGGGGCTTCCGGACAACTTCGAATCAGAAGGCTATGACAGAAAGCATATGGAGCTTCCGAACTGCCAGAATGAACTTGTACAGAAGATCCTTGAAGTGCAGAAGCATGTGGTAGTTGTCCTTCACAACGGTTCTGCTGTACTTATGCCATGGAAGGATCAGGTAGAGGGTATCCTTGAGGCATATCTTGGAGGAGAGGCAGTTGGAAGAGCAACGGCAGAGATCCTCGCAGGCAAAAAAAATCCATGCGGCGCCTGGCTGAAACCTTCCCTCTTCGTCTGGAAGATACCCCTTGCTATCTGACTTACGGAAAAGGCTTTGACAATGCTGATTATCAGGAAGGTGTGTTTGTAGGCTATCGCTATTACACCTCCAGAAAAATGAAAACAGCATTCCCGTTTGGTTACGGATTATCCTACACAACCTTTGAATACAGTGATTTTTCAGCTTGATAAAAAAGAAATGTCTGATAAAGATACTTTAGAAGTAAGCGTCAAGGTAAAGAATACCGGAAACCGTGCAGGTAAAACAGTAGTTCAGCTTTATGTAGAAGCACCGGAGACAGAAGTTGTCCGTCCGGTCAGAGAACTGAAAGGATTCGAAAAGATTTTCCTGGAAGCAGGAGAAGAGAAGACAGTTACATTTACACTGGATGAGAGAGCATTCGCTTACTGGAATACATTGATCCATGACTGGTATGCAGAGGAAGGAACTTATAAAGTGATGATCGGTGAAAATGCAGATCAGATGTGCAAAGGTGAAGAGATCACAGTACATACTACGAAAGAACTTCCAAAGACCTATTCATTAAATACCTGTCTTGGAGAGCTGATGCGTGATCCGAAAGCACAGGCTGTGATGGGACCTTTCATGCAGGGAATGGCACAGAATGATGCAGCAAAAGATATGGCAGAAGCACAGGAGAACGATACATCCGGAGCCGTAAATCAGGAAATGATGGCTGCGATGATGGAAGGAATGCCCCTTCGTCAGTTGTTAAGCTTCGTTCCCGGAATCAAAAGAGAAATGCTGGAACAGATGGTTGATGCTTTAAACGCTTAAGGAGAGAAAGAATGGGAAGGACAAAGAAGGAACTTGGTCTGGATTCCATGGGAATCCAGAAGTCAATGAGATTAACGGATTATCTTGGAGATGGTATCGGACAGCTGCCGCTGAATATCATGAGCAGCCTTGTGGGACAGCTGACTTACTTTTATACCGAAAAGGTAGGCCTTGCAGCAGGAATGGTTGCCACCATGCTTCTGATCGCAAAGATCTTTGATGCATTTTCAGATCTTGCAATGGGAAAGATCATGGATGCAGGCAGATCACCAAAGGGAAAAATGTCGTCCGTGGTTTTCGAGAATGGCAATTCCTGCACTTGTAGCTATTATTTTACTGTTTACTGTACCTAAAAATATAGGAAGTGGTTTTCAGGCTGCCTATGTACTGATCACGAACGTACTGATCACAGCGATCGTATATACAGCAGTAGCGATCCCTTATGGTGCCCTGATGGCTATCCGTACTGAAAGCTTTGAAGAGCGTGGTAAAATGGGAATCTTCCGTACAGCATTCGGATACATTGCAGGATGGTAATTGCCATCCTTCTTATCCCTATCACAAATATGCTTGGCGGAACACAGAGTGCATGGATCAAGGTAGCAGTGATCTTTGGTCTCATCTCCCTGCTTTCATTGATGATTCTTTATAAAGTAACAAGAGAAAACGTGCAGATCGTAGAAAAAAGTGAAGACGATGATGTACCGTTTGTGGAAGCTATCAAAATGCTTTTCAAAAATAAGTACTGGGTTATCATGCTTGCACTTCAGTTTATGATAAATATTTCTTACAGCTTAACTACATCCGGTGGAACATACTATGCAAAATACATTCTTGGAAATGACAATATCGTAGCACTTCTGGGAGCAGTGGGACTGGTTCCTACATTCCTTGGATTTATTTTGACAGGTCCTCTGACTTCCAAGTTTGGAATGACAAAAACATGTAAGATTTCCTGTGTGCTTGGAGCAGCAGCCTGCCTGGTAAGAGTTTTTACACCGTACAGCATTGCAACCTGTATTGCAGGTGGAGTTGTAACTACATTTGCCAACATCCCTATGATGTGTCTGTTTGGAGCAATGGTAAATAACTGTGTGGAATATAATGATTACAAATTCGGAAAACGCATCGTAGGTATGACAAACAGTGCCAACTCTTTCGGAATGAAGATCGGATCCGGTATCGGAGCATCTCTGATCGGATGGCTGCTGGCAGCTGCAGGATATAAAGCATCTCTGGCAACTCAGCCAGGCTCCGTTGATATTGCAATCTTTGCATTTTCCATCTATATCCCGCTTGCGATCTTTGTGATCATGTTTATCTGTCTTATGAAGAATGACCTTGAGAAGAGATATCCTGAGATCATGGCAGAGCTGCAGAAAAGAGAAAAGGCAAACTAAATACTGAGACTAAAGGACGGGGCTTATAATAAGGTTCTGTCCTTTTGTGGATTTATTAATTGGAGGAAATGAAATGAGATTATATGATTTAAGAACCGAATATCGGATAAACCCTATTGGATTAACTGCTAAAGCACCCAGATTTTCATGGAAAATGGAATCACAGGAAAAGGATACCTTACAAACTGCATATGAAATTAATGTGACAGATGAGGATGGAAAAATTGTCTGGAACAGTGGAAAAAGAGCGTCTGATCAGTCGGTTCTGATTCCTTATGAAGGTACAACACTGGCAGATGAAAAGCTCTACAAAGTAAAGGTAAATGCAGCAGATAATCACGGAAATATATCAGAGATTACAGGAAGCTTTGAGACTGGTGTGCTGGACAATACAGAATTTAAAGCGCAGATGATCACAAGTGATTTCCCTGAAGAGGAGACTGCCTGCCCGATATTTGGAAAGACATTTGCACTGGATAAAAAGGTAAAGAAAGCCCGTCTGTATGCAACTGCACACGGAGTATACGAGGCGACCCTGAACGGACAGACTGTAGGAGACTACCGTATGGCACCGGGCTGGACAAGCTATCACAACCGTCTTCAGTATCAGATCTATGATGTGACAGAACTGCTTGATACAGAAAACAAAAATTGAGATCACAGTTGGAAATGGCTGGTATAAAGGAATCCTTGGCTTCTATTGTATGCCAAAATCAGTATGGCACACAGGTGGGGAACATTTTGCAGAGCTTTCATGTGGAATATGAAGATGGAAGTAAGGATGTGATCGCTACCGATGAAACATGGTCTGTAAAGACAGGAGAGATCCGTTACAGCGAAATCTATATGGGAGAGACCATCGACACAGATGCACCGGAGATCACAGAAGGAAACGTTGTTGTCAAAGAGTTTGACAAAGCAGTTCTGACTGCACAGGAAAATGAGCCTGTCCGTATCACAGAGAAAATTGCCGGCAAAGAGCTGATTGTGACACCAAAGGGTGAAAGACTGGTTGATTTCGGACAGATCATCACAGGTGTTGTCGAGCTGCATGTGAAAGGGGAAAAGGGACAGAAGATCGTGATCCGTCATGCAGAGGTTCTGGATAAAGACGGAAACTTTTACCCGGAGACACTTCGCCAGGCAAAATCCATTGATACATTTATCTGCAACGGAGAAGAGCAGATCTTCCGTCCGCATTTCACATTCCACGGATTCCGCTATATCTGCGTGGAAGGACTGGAAGAATTTACGGCAGATCAGTTTGTTGCCTGTGTGACACATTCTGATATGGAAAAAACAGGAGATTTTACCTGCTCTGATCAGAAGGTAAATCAGTTACAGAGCAATATTACATGGAGCCAGAGAGATAACTTCCTGGATATCCCCACGGATTGCCCGCAGAGAGATGAGCGTCTTGGATGGACCGGAGACGCGCAGGTATTTTCATGGACAGCAGCATTTAACAGAAATACAGCATTATTCTACACAAAATGGATGCGTGATGTGGCAGCAGAATCTTCACTGGAAAAAGGAGTGCCCCATGTTGTGCCGGATATCCTGGGACAGTACAGTGCTTCTGCATGGAGTGATGTAGCAGTTATCGTTCCGTGGGTTGTCTATCAGATCTATGGCGATAAAGGTATCCTGGAAGAGAACTGGAAATGTATGCATGAATGGGTAGACTATATCAAAAACAACTGTGAAGAGAGCGGTCTCTGGCAGAGTGGTTTCCAGTATGGAGACTGGCTTGCTCTGGATAAAGAAGAGAGTGCAGACAGAACCGGAGCAACAGATAAGTATATGATCGCAAACGCATACTATCTGTATGTGACAGATCTTGTAAAGAAAACAGCAGAGGTGCTTGGTAAGTCAGAAGAAGCAAAAGAATATGCGGATCTGTACGAAAAAACCTTGGATGCATTCCAGAGAGAATATTATACAGAGACAGGCCGTATTGTAAGTGAGACACAGACAGGAGCGATCCTTTCCCTGTATTTTGATCTTGCAAGAGAAAAGACAGAAAACGTATTTTAAATACACTGCTTACGAATATTGCAAACCACAAAAATCATCTGGCTACAGGCTTTGTGGGAACACCATATATCTGCCATACACTTTCTGAAAACGGAGAGCACGAGATGGCGGCAACTCTCTTCATGAAGGAAGATTATCCATCATGGCTCTACGCAGTAAATATGGGAGCAACGACTATCTGGGAGCGCTGGAATTCCATCAAACCGGACGGAACCTTTGATGAATCCGGTATGAACTCCCTGAACCATTACGCATATGGTTCCATCGGAGACTGGATGTATCGCAAGGTTGCCGGTTTATCCCAGTTAGAGCCGGGATATAAGAAATTCCAGGTAAAACCCATGTTTGTGAAAGGCATTGAAGAGTGGGGGACGGAATTTGAATCCGTTTACGGAAAGATCGTGGCAAAGACATCCTGCAAAAATGGAAAGATCCATGTGCATGTAGAAGTACCGGCAAACACTACAGCTGTGATCGTACTTCCGGAGAAAGAGGAAGTACAGGAAGTTGGTTCCGGAATTTATGATTATGAGTATGAAACAGAGACATGCCTTGCGGTAGAGAGATTCAATATGGACAGCACCCTTGGTGAGATCGTGGCAGAACCGCTGGCAGTAGAACTGTTCAACCAGATGGCACCAGGAATGCTGGAGGGACCGATGATCCAGTTTGCCAATGGAATGACACTGGCAGAGCTGCTTGGGGCTGCACCGCAGGCGAAACCGCTTTATGAGGCAGTTGTGAATGCACTGAATCAGAAGGAAGCAGAAGCTGGTTCTTTAATTGAAAGCTATGCATATAATAAATAAAATGTATCAATGGAAATGAAAGCCTTATGCCAGACCAGAAATTAGAGAATCTTCTTAATCTTGCCATGAATGCCCTGCCACATGAGCGGGAGAAATCGGAAAATCTGAATGTGGGGTATGATCCCACCACCAGGCTGTGGGATGTGATCGTGAAGTACAGTGGCCCGGAAAGCGGACTTGGTGGTGAGAGGATTCAGGTGGTCCCGCTGCTTGGCAGCTATGCAGTAGTGACATTGCCGGAATCGGAAATTGCTGCATACTCAGGCAGAGAGCAGATCGAGTTTATAGAAAAGCCCAAGAGACTCTACTTTGAGACCTTTGAAGAGCGGGAAGCAAGCTGCATTTTGCCGGTGCAGAATGGAGTCGATGGCTTAACCGGCGAAGGGATTTTGGTGGGCATTGTGGATTCCGGAGTGGACTATTTCCATCCGGATTTCAGAAACGAGGATGGCAGTACCCGGATCCTGCGACTGTGGGATCAGAGTGTAGCTGGAAATCCACCGGAAAACTATGTATCAGGAACTGAATATACGAAGGAAGAAATGATGAGGCGCTTGCACTCGGGGAAACCGAAGGCAGGCGCCTTGTTCCGTCTGGAGATTTCAGCGGACATGGAACAGCAGTTCTTGGAATAGCAGCAGGAAACGGGAGAGCATCGGATGGAGTGAATCGAGGCGTTGCGTATAGAAGTGATCTTCTGGTGGTAAAAATGGGAAATCCACGGGAAAATTCATTTCCGCGGACAACGGAGCTGATGGAGGGTATTGATTACCTGATACGGCAGGCAGTGAAGATGAGAAAACCGATGGTCATAAACATCAGCTTTGGGAATAATTATGGTTCACACAGAGGGGATTCCCTTCTGGAAAACTATATTGATACAGTTGCGGCCATGGGGCGGACTGTGATCGTTACAGGAACCGGAAATAACGGCAGCCAGCCTGGCATGCAGGAGGAATCCTGCAGCAGGGGAAAACAGAAGAGATCCAGTTGGCGGTGGGAGCTTTTGAGCCCACATTAAATGTACAGTTATGGAAGGATTATGAAGATGAGATGGAAATTTATCTGGAAAGTCCGTCCGGAGAACGGATCGGTCCATTATATGAAAGGCTGGGGCCACAGCGGCATCTGCTGGAAAATACAGAGCTTCTGATCTATTATGGAAAACCCGGTCCCTATCAGCTGTCCCAGGAAATCTACATAGATTTCATTTCTGAGGGTAATTATGTGGACAGCGGTGTGTGGAAAGTTCTTTTAAGTGGAAAACGTGTGCGCTCCGGACAGTATTTCCTCTGGCTGCCGGGTGGAAATGTACTGAATCGCGGAACCGGGTTTATTCTCCGCGGGCTGTGGGAACTTTGACGATTCCTTCCACTGCCGGAAAAGTTATTTCTGTTGGAGCTTATGATTCCAGACAGAATGCCTACGCAGATTTTTCCGGAAGGGGAAGTCAGTTCCTGCCGATCCGGAAGCCTGACCTCGCAGCTCCCGGTGTATCCATCTCCGCCCCGGTTCCCGGCGGAGGCTACGCCACTGTCACTGGTACCTCCTTTGCGGCACCCTTTGTCAGCGGAAGCGCAGCTCTGCTTATGGAGTGGGGAATCGTGAAAGGAAATGATCCGTTTCTTTACGGAGAAAAGGTAAAGGCATACCTGCGGAAAGGTGCACAGCGTGTGGGCGGGTATGAGGAATATCCGAATGTGGAGGTGGGATGGGGACGACTCTGTTTGGAAAGTAGTCTGCCAGATTAAAATATTGTATTTATAGAAAAATATGCTATGATATATACACCATGTGTGTATGTAGAGGCAGAATAAATATGGAAATAAAAGAATTACGCGAAAGCACAGGAATGAACAGAAAAGAATTTTGTGAGTACTTTGAAATTCCCTACAGAATTGTAACAGAATGGGAAAGGGGAACAAGAAAAAAATGCCAGGATTCTTATTCTAAAATGTGGACTGGACGGGGAAATCGTGATGAAGAAAAAAATTAATTAAGCCATTTGCAATACTGCTGGCTGTCTTTCTGGGATCACTGGAGGTGGG
>ENA-OQAR01000241-OQAR01000241.1-human-gut-metagenome-genome-assembly--contig:-NODE-241-length-15732-cov-2.889779_pt1 | contig 15732 bp, 18 predicted proteins | sample MGYA00242738_ERZ504533 | MGnify/ENA primary metagenome ERZ504533 (study PRJEB26092, sample SAMD00036276) | human gut metagenome | host: Homo sapiens | study: EMG produced TPA metagenomics assembly of... | reverse complement strand
TTTAATTCGGGGAAGGGTAAATGCGAATTACATTATTTCCTATCTTTGCACTGAACAAATGCCAAACTAATAAACGCCAAAGGATTATTTTTCTCATACTGACAGCCTGTTTTACATTCAGCTCAGCGCACAAAATATAGACATCAATACGTTGAAAACCATCAACCGATGGGATGTACACGGACTGAGCCGCGGATTGTCCGCTAGCGGAGTGATTCTACCCGTAGGAATACCTACAGCCATGGGACTCTATGCATTGATAAAAAAAAGACCAGCCGATGCTGAAAGATGCCATTTACATAGGAACCAGTGTGATTGAAGCAGTGGGGATTACATACGCCGCCAAACATATAATAGGTCGTGACCGGCCTTTTGTAAAGTATCCGGATAAGATTCATGCATACGGAGCACCGGATGCCGATAGTCCGTCATTCCCTTCAGGACACACCGCGGCAGCTTTTTCTTTAGCCACCTCACTCTCCATCACTTATCCTAAGTGGTATGTTATCGCCCCTTCAGCCGTATGGGCTTGCGGAGTAGGGTTTGCCCGGATGAACCAAGGGGTGCACTATCCCAGTGATGTAGTGGCACGGAGCCGCTATCGGAGTAGGATGTGCTTTCGTGACGTGTATGTGAACCGATGGCTGAATAAGGTGCTGTTCGGGAGACAGATAAAGTGATGGTTGGAAAATTATTCCACACCTAAAAGAAGACACAGCAGAAGTTTTTCAGACAACTGCAGGAGTGCAACTATGCGCCCCTGCAGTTAATATAAAGTCTTGACTATCGCTTTTTCAACAGCAGCCCCTCAAAGTCCGGTTGCTCCAACAGTTCCAGCGCTTTCCTGATACTTTCATTCGCGTCATTAATGACGTGATAATATTCATTCATATCCCATAAATCACGGGCTATCAATGCTTTCATCTGCAACCTCAGCAGAGGCAGGGCCTTTTTGATACTCTTCTTCATTATATTCCACTCCCATCTCCTTGCCGGTAGCAACCAGTTGTGCCAACATATCCGGAGTCACTTCAAAACGTTTGTAGAACTCATTGAAAGTCTTGTATTTGCCCAGCCACTCTTTACGATGGGCATCAATAAAATGGAAATGAGCTTTCATCAACGCTCCTTTATCACGCAACTGACGATGGTATTTAGTATAGAGAGTCGTATCAATCGGCACAAAATAATCGGGCATGATCCCTCCGCCACCATATACCGTACGGGCCAACCTATGAGTCTTGAACTTCAGTGAATCCGGAAAGTGGATGCTGTCTTCACTCATCATTTCTCCTTTATTATAACGGTCTATCAGGTCTTCATTATACTTTTCAATGCTCTCGTAAGGTTTCTGGATACAACGTCCGGCAGGCGTATAATAGCGGGCCACCGTCAGACGGATCATCGAACCGTCCGGCAAATCAATGGGACGCTGCACCAAGCCTTTACCAAAACTGCGCCGGCCCACAACAACTCCTCTGTCCCAATCCTGAACAGCTCCGGTCACAATCTCACTGGCAGAAGCAGAAAATTCATCAACCAATACCATCAGACGACCGTTCTGAAACTCGCCCGTACCTTTGGCAAAAAACTCGCTACGAGGATTGCGACGGCCCTCCGTATAGACAATCAGTTCCTTTTTACCCAAAAATTCATTGGCAATATCGATAGCAGCATTCAAATACCCCCCGCCATTGCCCTGCAAATCAAGAATCAAGTCTTTCATTCCTTTCTTCTGCAACCCGGTCAGCGCTTTCTTGAACTCCTCATGGGTAGTGGCGGCAAAACGGTTGATACGAATATAACCGATCTTATCTTTAATCATATAGGAAGCATCCAGGCTGTAAACAGGTATTTTATCCCTTTTCACCGTAAAGGGGAGCAGTTCCTTCACCCCTCGGCGAAGTATTTTCAGATTCACTTTTGAATCTTTAGGACCACGGAGACGACGCATAATATCCTCGGTACTCATCTTTACACCGGCTATCAGCGTATCTTCCACCATGACGATACGATCACCGGCCAGAATACCGACTTTTTCGGACGGTCCGCCCGATACAGGCTGTATCACCAGCAAAGTGTCCTCCGCCATATTAAACTGTATACCGATACCTTCGAAGTTTCCCTGCAACGGCTCGTTCATTCTCTTCACTTCCTCCGGATCAGAATAGGTAGAATGAGGATCAAGCTGCTCCAGCATTTTTACGATAGCTTCTTCCACCAGCTTTCCCTCATTGACTTCGTCTACATAAAGATTGGCAATGGCAAATTCCGCCAGTTGCAACTTACGTGCCGGAGAATTCAGGAATTTACTCTCCTGAGCCTGTGCGGCTACGATAGAAAAAAAGCAGGCAATCAAGCCTGCAAAATACATAGTATATTTCATGGTCAGTCTATTTTCATTCCTTCAGGCAAGAATGGCGTCACATCTTTGCCAAACTGCAACAATTCTCTTACAATCGTAGAGCTGATAGAGGTTAGTTCCGGCTCCGTAAACAACAGAATCGTTTCTATTCCGGCCAGTTTCCGGTTGATATCGGCTATAGTTTCCTCATATTCAAAATCGTGTACGGTACGGATACCACGAACAATGAACTGCGCCTCCTTAGCTCGGGCAAAGTCAATGGTCAGACAATCATAAGCATCGACCTTTACCCGGGGATCATCCGCAAAAGTTTCTCGATCATCTCCACTCGTTTCTCTGTAGGAAACCAAGTTTTCTTATTCTCATTGATACCGATGCCGATCACCACTTCGTCCATAAAAGTCAACGCTCTCTTCACGACCGAATAATGACCGATGGTAAAAGGATCAAAGGTTCCCGGAAATATCGCTCTTCTCATATTTTTTAGTGATTCACTCACGCAATATCTTCTTCTACAACAAGGTTATCTATAATAAAATTCTGACGTTCCATCGTGTTCTTACCCATGTAGAACTCCAGTAATTCCTTTACCAGATCAGTCTTGCGGAGGGAAACTTGCTCCAAACGCATATCTTTGCCGATAAAGTGCTTGAATTCATCGGGTGAAATCTCTCCCAAACCTTTGAACCGTGTGATTTCGGGATTGGGGCTTAACCGTTCGATTGCGGCAACCCGTTCTTCTTCCGAATAACAATATACCGTTTCATAAACTCCTTTCTTGCGGTTACGGACACGGAACAAAGGAGTCTGAAGAATATATACATGACCTTTCTTTATCAAATCGGGGAAGAATTGCAGGAAGAAGGTAATCAGCAACAAACGGATGTGCATACCGTCCACATCGGCATCTGTTGCCACAATCACTTTGTTATATCGTAATCCTTCCATACCGTCCTCTATGTTCAGAGCAGCCTGAAGCAAGTTAAACTCTTCATTCTCATATACAATCTTCTTGGTCAGCCCGTAAGAATTCAACGGCTTACCACGCAAACTGAATACTGCCTGAGTATTTACATCACGCTCTTGGTGATAGAACCGCTCGCCGAGTCACCCTCGGTAATGAAAATGCAGCTTTCCTCCTTCTTGTCTCCTTTGGCATCATTCAGGTGAAAACGGCAGTCACGCAACTTACGGTTATGAAGATTTGCCTTTTTGGCACGTTCACGTGCCAGTTTGGTCACTCCGGCTATAGCCTTACGCTCTTTCTCCGATTCTTGAATCTTCTGCAACATCACATCGGCCACATCCGTATGTTTGTGCAGATAGTTATCGACCTCAGTCTTTACAAAATCACCTACAAACTTATTAACGGTAGGACCACCGGGAGCCATATTGGTAGAGCCCAGCTTGATTTTAGTCTGACTTTCGAACAACGGTTCCTCCACATTAACGGCAATGGCAGCTACCAATCCGTTACGGATATCGGCATAGTCCATATTCTTGTTGAAATATTCCTTGATGGTACGGGCTATATGCTCTTTGAAAGCACTTTTGGTGCGTACCTCCCTGTGTGGTGTGCTGTCCGTTGACAAAAGAGTAATATTCCTCACCATACTGACCGGTATGCGTAAAAGCGATCTCGATATCTTCTCCTTTCAAGTGGATGATGGGATATAATCCCACAGCGTCATGTTGTCGTTAAGCAAGTCCACCAACCCGTTACGGGACAGGATACGCTGACCGTTATAGATAATGGCCAGTCCTGTATTCAGATAGGTATAGTTGCGGAGCATGGTTTCCACGAACTCCGGACGGAAACTGTAGTTCTCAAACAACAGGTTATCCGGTTCAAAGAAAATATAGGTACCGTTCTCCTCTGTTGTATCTTGTGTGGTATCCGTCAACAAGTCTCCCTTGGCAAAGGTAGCGATACGCACCTTTCCATCACGATAGCTGCGCACCTCGAAACGTGAACTCAATGCGTTGACGGCTTTCACACCGACCCCATTCAGTCCGACGCTCTTCTTGAACGCCTTGCTGTCATATTTACCTCCCGTATTCAACACACTAACAGCTTCAATGAGTTTTCCCTGCGGAATACCCCGGCCATAATCACGCACGCTGACACGGAGATTTTCTTCAATAATAATCTCAATCTTTTTACCCGCCTGCATTTTAAATTCATCGATACTGTTATCGATAATTTCTTTCAAAAGAACGTAGATACCGTCCTCGGCATGTGATCCGTCACCCAACTTTCCAATATACATACCGGGACGGGTACGCACATGCTCCATGTCACTGAGGTGGCGGATGTTATCGTCGGTATATTCTACAGCGGGATTGTTTATCAGTTCGTTGTTTTCTTCCATATTGACTTATCACATTTTTATATATCGTTGTTACAGAATACTCTTTTTATAAGCACGACGGCGTTTATGCTGCTCGGTCTTGAAATATTCCCACTGGGCCTGCACCTTTCCATTCAGTTCCAGTTCCGGATTACTTTCGGCATACTTGAATCCCAGTTGCTGATATACGGGGATCAAGTCCGAGAATAACAAAGCATTGACACCTTTGTTCTGATACTCAGGTTTTACAGCAACCAGCAACAAATCCAACATAGGAGGATACTTATGCAGGAACAACACTTTCAACAGGTGATACCATCCCATAGGCAGCAAACGTCCCTTCGCTTTTTGTAACGCTTCGGACAGAGAAGGCATTGAAATCCCCACTGCCACCAGTTTATCTTCGGCATCGGTCACCAAGGTTACCATACGCAAATCTACAATAGGCAAATACATCTTTATATACTGGTTGATCTGTCCTTGCGACAAAGCCGAGAAACCATAAAGCGGAGCATAAGCCTCATTCATCAACTCGAATATAGCCTGTCCATATTCGGCCGCAATTTTTCTTACCCGATGTATATTTCTTCACCTTCAGGTTAAACTTACGTTGAATCAAGTCACTGATACGCTTATGCTTATCAGGAATTGCATCCGGAATATAAATTTTATATTCCACCCAATCGGCATCCTTCTCGAATCCCAACTTCTCCATATGCTGTGGGTAATAAGGATAATTATAGATAGTCGCCATGGTGCTCAATTGGTCGAATCCTTCTACCAGCATACCCTCCGCATCAAAGTCGGTAAAGCCTAAAGGCCCCTGAATGGTATCCATACCTTTTGATTTACCCCATTGGGCTACTGCATCCAACAAGGCACGTGATATTTCGATATCATCCAGAAAATCGATCCATCCGAAACGGACTTCTTTTTTTATTCCAAGTCTCGTTTGCGCGTTTATTTATAATCCCTGCAATACGTCCTACCACCTTGTTATCCTTATATGCCAGAAAATACTCCGCCTCACAAAACTCGAAAGCGGCATTCTTCTTCGGACTGAACGTATTCAGCATATCATCGTACAAGTCGGGTACGGAATAAGGATTCTCTTTGTATAACTCGTAGTTGAACCGTATAAACGTCTTTAGTTCTTTCTTTGAACTGACTTTTTTAATGGTAATAGCCATGCTGTATTTTTATAAAATTCGGGGTGTAAAGATAGAAGTTTTTTTTGCAGAAAACTTTATTCTTTTTATGGCTTTTTCACTGTTGGGCAATAAGATAGGCGGTATAAACGACATAACAGCCAACCATCAATGCGCCTTCAAGACGGGTTATGGTACGTTTGCGGAAAAACCAGCCTACCAGCACAACAACAGGGAGGAAGCAATCAGTACACTTAAATCGAGGTTATTTATATTCCCCATCGGAAGCGGTGATATCGTAGCGCTGCACCCCAGTACAAAGAATATATTGAACAGATTGCTACCAATGACATTACCGATAGCAATTCCCGGATTCTTCTTTAAAGCTGCCGTAACAGATGTAGCAAGCTCCGGCAAGGAAGTACCTCCGGCTACCAATGTCAGTCCGATTACCGATTCACTGACACCCCATGAACGGGCAAGCCCGCTTGCCCCGTCGACAAAAAGCTGTCCGCCGAATATGAGTCCGGCCAGCCCTCCTGCAATATACAACACCGATTTCCATACAGGCATTTCCTTTATCTTCTGCTCCTCTCCTGCCTCATCTGCCCCATTACGGGCGATGGCAAATGTATAACGCATAAATATAAGGAAGAAAGCCAGCAGAACAAACCCATCGGAACGGCTGATAACATTGACCGCTTCCCTGTCCAGCATCATGTCATTGGCACAGACAAAAAGTACCAACGAAGAAAGAATGACTAACGGAATCTCTTTACTCATCGTCCCCTCACCTACTTTTTATGGGGGAGTACCAAGGCAGTACAACCTATAATCATCAAAGCATTGAATATATTACTACCCACCACATTACCAATAGCCATTTCAGCACTGCCATTCAATGCAGAAAGCACACTGATAACCAATTCGGGAGCCGAAGTGCCGAAAGCTACAATGGTAAGCCCGATTACCAAATCAGAAATACGGAAACGTTTGGCAACCGCTGCAGAACCATCTGTCAAGCCATTTGCACCAGCCAAAATAAGAGCCAGACCACCAATCAAAAGGAGTGTATTCAACATAACAAAGAGTACATTTACAGTTTTACACCGCAAATGTACTCTTTTTCCCTAAAATAACTATCCCTATTTGGTGCGTTTTACAGTATAGATTACTTTTCCTTTCTTATCAATCATATGCATATCCAGTTCTTTCTTGTCTGCCGTGAAGATAGAAAAGCCCGGTTCGGGACTGCAGAACTGAGTGCCTTCCACTGGTTTTACCTTACGGCTCAACGAACCTGCCGAATTTACCACATAGTCGATATCACTGCCCGGCACACGAAGGTGCTGGAAGTTATGAATGTGTCCGCATGCATAGATATCCACCTTATGTTTACGGAGGATAGGATCCAGACGCTTCTGCATATCGCTGCGTTCACTGTCTCTTTCGACGTTTCAGCATAAATGGGATGATGTCCGATTACGACTACCCAATCTTCTTTGGCAACAGTCAGTACAGAATCTATCCATGCCAATTGCTGATCCATATCTTGTTTACAGGCATCCGGATAAGTTTCGCTCTCGTTACGGTATTTGTCAATCAGAGGAGCGGTATCTATCATCACAAAACGGATGGCAGTTCCTTTCTTCTCAAAGACTTTGGTATAATAACGACCAGGCATCGACCAGCGACGACTCACATTGGTATAATCCAACACAGCCTGCGTATTACCCCGGTATTCATGATTTCCCAAGATCGGAAACCAGTCTATCATCAACTCGGGATGACTGTAAATCAACTCGTAGTTGGTCATCCAGAGCGGATCGTTAACGCTGCGCACACCTTCAAAATGGTGCACGTCTCCGGCTGCAAATACACACTCGGGACCAATAACATCCGCCATTTCTCCCATCAACTCGGCTATGGGCTTCTGGTCATAATAACCGTTACGTCCCAAATCGTTGGCCATATAAAAAATTCAGTTGTTTCTCCAGTCTTTTCCAATCTTGCGGAGTCTGGGCACACACATTCAGACAGATAGCCGCACCAATGACGACAATCCATACCCATGTCAATACTTCTTTCATTTTTCTAATCATCATCAACGTTTTCATATACTTAATTTTTAGAAATTTTATTTTTAAACCTGCATTCATTCTCACGCCATAATATTCTGCCTGCATAGTACGGTCCTTCGTACCCTGGTAGTAACGGAGCGGCTGGTTCAGCAGATTGTTCGCCTCAGCATAAAAGGTCATCTTCACCTTCTTGCCAAAGGTATAACTGGCGTTCACATCCATATAGTTCACGGCATCATAATATCTGTCATAAAATGTACTTGGGCCCATTTCATCGATAAAACTGGAGGCATAGTTATAGCTCAGGCGCACATTCAAGCCTCCTTTTTCAAAGTAAAGAGAGGCATTCGCCGTATGCTCGGGAGACCCCGGCAAACTCAACCCGCTCTCGTTCTCACGTCCTTCGAAGTTAAAGTCCTCCACGCGTGAGTGAGTATAAGTATAGGTTCCATAGAAACCCACATACTTCAAGGCCGGAGCAATGAAGCCGAAATCACGCTGATAAGAAAATTCCAATCCCCACAGATTAGCATTTCCTGCATTCTTGGGCTGAGTGAAACGGGTATATTCTGTTCCTTGGTATTCATAGTTGGTCAGTACCTGATCTACGATGAAATCGTCTATTTTCTTATAGAAAAAACCTGCGCTCACTAAACCTACACTCTTGAAATAATAATCGGCACTCAAATCAAAGTTATAAGAAATAGTCGGTTTCAAGTCAGAATTACCAATCTTTATTTCATTATCACCACGGTTGATATTCACACTGGGAACCAAAGCTGAATATTTGGGCCGGCTCAAGGTCTGCGTGTAGAACCGCGTATCTTGAAATCATCATTTACATCCCATTTCACCAAAATAGAAGGAAGGAAATTCACATAACTGTTGGTCATGCGGCCGGTCTTGGTGGTCTTATCTGTCTCATCATCATAGTTACGGCCGGTATAACGAAGGGAAGTATGTTCCATACGGAGTCCCGCCATCAAGTTTATATCGGAAGCGAATTTATGATCAAACCGCACATACCCGGAACTTACAGTTTCACGAGCCTCAAAGTTCTCAGCCAATTCGGCTTGTACCTGTTCTTTATCGAACTGGGAAGCATCATTTAAATTCAATCCACCCACATATTCTTTACTGGCAAATGTTCCTACCTGATATTTGTCGCTCGGCATAAACTTATCCGTACTCTGGTCTACCGTATTTTTCAGGCTGTTGGTCATGAAGGCATCCTCGTCTTTCGGAGTATATTCGTAGAAGTCTATTTCTTTCTCTTTTGTTTTACGTACTACCTTCGCACCGAACTTCAGTTTAGCTCCATTATTTTAAACTGGCCTTGAAATTGGCCGAGAATTTCATATCTTCTTCTTTTGATGTCCTCCTGTTGTTCCGTCAGTTCCTTCAAGCTGAACTTATCACTCAGTGTCAAAGTAGAACCTGTTCCAGGTGTTGCCAACGGCTGGCGTTCATCACTCAAGTCCATATCAAATTCCTGCTTTTTCAGTTGGAAGTCAAGATAACGTTCATTAGGGCGTTCTTCCGTAGCTTTTGCATAACTGGCATTCCAATCCATACCGATTGCCCCCCATAAGTGTTCTCCGCCCAAAGCGAAATCCATGGTACGCTGACGCTCCAGACGGGCATTGCGATTATCGGGAGTACCTGCTTTGGTCTGGATGCGGACTGTGCCTTTTCCGTTCTCATCCAAATCCTTGATATTGGTACGGTAACGGTTTTCCCAATCGTTACGGTTGTTGAAGATCCCTTTGAAAGTCAATTTATGGTTTTCATTGATATCAAAATCAAAAGCCGCCGAATAACTTTGACGTTCACGGGTGACAAAGTACCGGCGCATCTGATAATCGCTGACATATACTTTGCCATCTTCATTTTGTTCCCACATGAATTCAGTATCATAAGAACCGGAAGGAGCATTCTGATAAGAAGCGGAGAGCAGCATGCCCAGTCTGTCATTGAAGAAACGATCGCCGTAAGTGAAACCTAAGTTCAACTGGGCTTTCTCGCTGATCCAGTTGTAACCACTTCCCGCTGTAGCATTGATAGTGCGTTTATAAGGAGAATTTTTGGTTACCAGATTGATGGAACCACCGATAGCATCGCCGTCCATATCGGGTGTAACGACTTTGCTTACTTCGATGGTCTGAATCATATCGGCAGGAATCAAGTCCAACTGCACGTTACGGGTATCCCCTTCAGCAGATGGGACACGGTTGCCGTTAATGGTGACGGAACTTAAATCGGCACTAGTGCCGCGGACCTGTCCGAAACGGGCCTCGCCTTGATCGTATTGCACATTGATGCCACTGATACGTTTCAATGCATCACCTATGTTTGAGTCGGGAAATTTCCCTACCTGGTCGGCAGATACAACATTAGTTGATACCCAGATTATTCTTTTGTGTATTGATTGCTTTCTTCTGTCCTTGAAAAGCTCCCTTTACCTGCACTTCCTGCAGTTCCACCCTTCATTCATCACTATATCTTTTTCTAAAGTCTTGCCTTCGGGGACGGTAACTTTCATTTCAATGGGGCTATAACCTACGTAGGTTACTTTAACTGTGTAAGTTCCGGGTTTCAGATTGGGCAGCGTATAAAAACCGTTCACATCACTGATTACTCCGGTTTCAGATTTTCAACAAAGATGAGCACCGCAGAATTTGTTTTCCATTGTCTATCACACGTCCGCGGATAGCGCCTTGCCGGACAATGTTTTCATTTTCCTCGGCAAATGCATTTCCACAAACACCTGCCATCAGCAGCATAAGAGACACAGCTCTAACAACCTTTTTCATATACTTTTTATGCGTTATAAATCTGCTGCAAAAGTAGATGGGTCAGGTTTCTTGAGAGTTACACTCTATTAAAGGTTTCGTGACAAAGGAGTTTCATTCCTGTTACAAGATATTCGGTGCAAGACGACGGATACAAAGCATGGACAAGGCTTACAAAACAGCAGAGTAAGATTTTTCTTACTCATGCGATCACTCTTTCGTAACTTTTGAAAAGGAACAGGTATAATATGATTAAGAAAGAAATACTTTCACAGATTATCGTAATGCTGTTATCCTTGCTATGGGTAAATGCACTGCTATCTGGATCCATAGGGAACTTACCGGACAGAAGAAATCTCTCCGGACACAAAAAAAGAAGCTGACAGTCCGGATTATCTGGTTGAACTGTCAACTTTTCGACTACAAGCCTGAGAAACCGTTCTATTTTGACCCTGCTACAATTTATAACTATAATCTTTTGTATTGAAAATCACATAAATATCCTAAACAAACACCCCCTTCAATAATTTTTAAATGACACTTTTTCCCACGACTGCTTATATAAATCGATCATTAGCTAATTCATCATACAAAGCCGCCATCCACCCAAATAATTCATCAGCTTAAAATACCAACTACTAGTTGCAATAGGTGTTCCACTTTCTCCTTTCTGCATAACAATCGTACACTTCACCTCGTTTTTAACAGGAGTATAGAACTTTATATAATCTATCTTATAACTTAATACAGGAAAAGATTCCAGCATTTTTTGCGACTTGATGCAATTCATTGTTATCCAATTGAATAGGTTCATTCCAAACATCTGCTGAATCGGCTTTATAAAGCATAGCTGCGGCAGATTCCAGCTGACCATTTTTCGCATATTCCATAAATTGATTTATTAGGTTTGTTATCAAAACCGTATCAACTTCCGTTAGATGAGCTACAAATTCATTAATACTCTTCTCTTCTTTGCTTTGCACCTTTCTGTTTTCCTGATTGACAAGAAAAGGTTGTTAATAAAACAGTCAACAATAAAATAAAATTTCAGTTTTTTCATTTCATTTCTTTCCTCCTATTAAAAAAAGGCCAGCCACTATGAATGGCCGGCCCTTATTTAAATTAAACTCAAAGTTATTACAATATTAGTTCTGAATAGTCTTATTGATATTCAAATCAACTTCGGTATAGATAGTACCCCACTTATAAGTAACTTCCAGCGGAACGCGGATTGTAAACTTACCTAAAGTAGTACCATTATTGTAATAATAGAATTTACCATTATCGCCAACCTTCAGAGCAGTAAATACATTGGTTGTAGATTTATCTTCACCGAAATACAATTTTACATTCTTCGTTACAGAAGATAATTTAGTAGAACCTAATGTTCCACCATTCAAAGTTGTTGTAGCGTTTTCAATATCAGCAGCAACTTTAGTTACGCCATAAAATCCATAGAAATTATATTTCTTACCATCATCACCAGTAGTATCTTCTGCTTTATCAAAATACTTGTCTCTCCAATCAATCAGATTCAAGGTCAAGCCTGCAATAGAAGCACCATTAGTAGCATCAATTAATTCATCTACATCTGACGGATCTACTGATACAGGACGCAAATATTTAGCATAGAATACGTTGTTACCCAAAGCATAATCTACATAATCGCAGTTAGCAGCATTAATTTGCAATTTAGCAGTAAATGTCTGGTCTTGTCCCAGCAAGTTGTGATCTGCATTGTTCAAAATATCTTTTGCAAAATCATTTTCTTGATATTCCATCACTGTTCCAGCAAGAACAACAACTGCTTTTGTTACAGCGTTATTAGTAGCTTGTAGAGTTTTTCCATCAGCAGATACAGTGATATCATATTGAGCACCAGAAGCACCATTCACGACATAAGCAGTTCCCTTCTTAGTCAAATGATCTTGAGGGTTAGCAAATACAACTTCCTTAGTCAACTTATCATTAGCAAATGCAGGATAAGTAGCGTCACTTGTCACGGTAATCACATTACCAGTGAAAGTATTCAAGATTTCGCTATCAAATGTACAATCATTAGAGTTATCGCTAACAACTTGATGAACATTAGCATGGATATCTGAATAACCAGAACCTGCTACAGCACCGTTCTTTTCATACCAATATTTATCAATCTTAGCAGAGTTTTCAATGGTACCATTAGGAGTAAAGTTCAAAGGACTAGGAGTCCAAGTGAAAGTAACATATACATATTGATATACACCTTCAGATACTTCATAGCTATAACGTACATTTACTGCAATACTCTTAGCACCAGCCTTAAAGATGTGATATGCCTGATTATTCTTAACTACCCAAGTCAAAACTTCAGTCATTTCATCCGCCGGATCCCAATTAGTCTGTGAAACCACACCAACCGGAGTAGTAACAGCCTTAGAATCAACAGTAATTCCATCATACTGAGTAGCATTTACCAAAGCTTGTTGCTCTACGTCTTCTACAGCACCATCCAATTTGAAATTCTTATGGAATTCATCCTTAGAAATACCAATTTCTTCCAATTGAGCCAGAATCTGTTCTTCAACTTGATGCCATGACAAACCAAGTTTAGTCTCTGTTTCTGTACAATCAACAGTATAACCATTGGCAAATGGGAAATTCGGGGTCAATACAACTTCATTCTGATTAGCAGTATCGGTAATCTTGAATTTTAAATAACCAACAGAAGCTATTTTTCCGCTAATAGTATCAGTCAAGATAACACGAACCAACGGTTCACGATCTTTTGTAGCTTTATTCTGAGTAAATCCCCAAGGTTGCTGCTTACCACCACTTGTCATCTGAGGACGAATAACAGAACCCTTCAATGCAGCATGAGCACTTTCTGAAGTTTCGTTATTACCTTTATGATAACCAACTAATTCGTAAGAATATTTGAAACCATATTTTTCTACAGTACCATCAGCAGCACGAACATCCCATTTTGAATGTGTACCTTCTTTATCTATATTAGTTCTGTGAGTATTGACCAAACGAGCAATATCGATACCATTGCTGTTCCAGACAATCTTGCAAACATGTTCATTATCAGCAATAGCGTCAGCAGCAGTTGTAAACAAGTGGCGGTCATTTGCATGAATACTATCTACAGCTGCCAATACCAAGTCCTTGTAATAAGCAGCCTTAACAGCAGCATAATCAGAAGTAACAACGGTATCCCCCTTACTTACTTGCAAAGCTAATACAGTTACTTGCTCATCATTTTCAATGTTCTTAATATCAGCATCTGTAAAATGAGCATTTACAGTCAATATACCCTTGGGGGCCTTACCGTTTGTAACATTAGTTTTTACTACTTTCGGAGCTGTCGCAGCAGAACGAGTATAATTCTTGTCATAACGCAAGAAAGTATATGCTTTTACATCACCTGGAACTTTTGCTACGGTAGGATTTACATGATAATCAGCTACCAAGTCCGGAATCATTGTAGTTGCTTCACCTACAACAGGAACATCCTTATCATAATTTCCATCTGCATCTACTTTAGCTACTGTCAAGGTTTTATAATTAAGACCAATAGCTTCCATTGCTTCAATACCGTGATAATAGAATGCAGGTTGGAATACTAACGCCTTCAAATCAGCAACCAAAGAGAATGTAGCAGATTTTCCATCTAGTTCAATGACATAGCCAATCACCTCACCAGTTTCTTCATCTTTCACTTCTGTAATAGAACCAACGCTTTGAGGTTTCTCTACACCTGAGATTTTTACATCTCCATAATACAGATAGCCATTGTTCCACTTCAACAAAGTAGGATCAAATGCCGCAGGAGCATCAGTTGTAGGCAGGGGTGCTTCAGAAACGACCTTGTCACCATCTAACAACTGTATCTTACCATCTACAACTTTCAAAGAGTAAGTGGGAAGTTCAGCAGGCATCGGAAGTTGGAAAGTTTCACCGTTACCGCCGGTAACAGTCAACTTACCTGTTGCCGCATCATACTTGACAGCTGTGACATATTTTCCAGCTGCGGCCTGTAATTCAGACAAATCTTTAGTCAGCTTGTCCACTTTCTCGTTCAAGCTGTCGATGTCATCATCATAGTCCTTACAAGATACAAATGTTCCTGTCGAGGTAACCATCAAGGCTCCGAACAGGATTGCACTTAAAAACTTTTTGTTCATAATAAAACTTTAAATTTATAAATTTAAAAACTAAAATTGGTTATACATAATCTATTGGTTATGAGAGATGTACTCTCTCTTCTCATGCAAAGATAACGTTGGGAGATACGCCTGCCAACTTACTGAATGAGGCATAAAAGGCACTTCGCGACAGGAATCCGCAACGTTGAGGCAATTCCTCCAGCGGACACTTGCCCGAGCGAAGCAGTTCCTTGGCATATTCCACCCGATATGTGTTCACCAAATCTTTCAAGTGGCAACCGAAATAGCGGTTTATCACGTTGGATAGATAAGTTTGGTTCGTTTCAATCATCTCGCTCAATTTTTTCAAAGAGAGCTTTGGGTCGAGGAATACCTGGCGCACTTCCAAATAGTACAATACATATTTATATATCTCACAATCGACTCTTCTTACTTTTTCTACTCCCTGATTTGCGAATTTTTGCTCCCAATAAAGATGAGCTGTTTTGAAAAGCAGATTTTTCTGCCTTTCGGAAGTAAAGGTGCGCTTGTCGCGATGTAGAAACAGATAGTCCATTGTATTCTATTTTTATCACCTCATTAACGAGAGAAATACGCATATTTTCACCCTTTTCTAAAGAGTTAAAAATCGGTAGATCTCTTAGTAAGAGATACACAGTACTATGTTAATAAGATGAAAACCAATAGATTAAGTCTCATTAAAAAAAGCCCCTATAATTCATGACTAAAGATATTTTTGCATTTGTCTTATGAATTTTCTTCTCAAAAAAGTTTTTAATTATCAAAACTTTGTGTAAATTTGCAGCGAAAAGTGTATCTCTTACTAAGAGATCTACCGATTTCT
>ENA-OQAR01000240-OQAR01000240.1-human-gut-metagenome-genome-assembly--contig:-NODE-240-length-15756-cov-2.444238_pt1 | contig 15756 bp, 24 predicted proteins | sample MGYA00242738_ERZ504533 | MGnify/ENA primary metagenome ERZ504533 (study PRJEB26092, sample SAMD00036276) | human gut metagenome | host: Homo sapiens | study: EMG produced TPA metagenomics assembly of... | reverse complement strand
ATGGGTTTGCACCGGCGGTGACATTCTTCAGTGCCCTCGGTGACCATGGCCTGTGCCGAGAACGGTTGCGGTGGTGGTGCCGTCGCCTGCTGCGTCGTTGGTCTTGGTAGCGACTTCACGCACCAGCTGTGCGCCCATGTTCTCGAACTCGTCCTTCAGCTCGATCTCCTTGGCAATGGTCACGCCATCGTTGGTGATGACCGGTGCACCGAACTTTTTGCCCAGCACTACATTGCGGCCCTTGGGGCCCAGGGTGATCTTAACGGTGTTGCCAGGGTATCGATACCGGCACACAGTGCCTTGCGGGCATCCTCGCCCTGCTTGATCTGCTTAGCCATAATCAAATCGCTCCTTTAAAGCTCAATTTTCAAATATCAGAGGGGAAACCGCTCAGTCCTCAACGACTGCCAGGATATCGCCCTGACGGACGATGGTGCACTCTTCGCCGTCCACCTTGACCTCGGTACCGGAGTACTTGCTGGTGAGGACCTTGTCGCCGACCTTCACAGTCATCTTGACTTCCTTGCCGTCCACAACGCCGCCGGGGCCGACAGCGATGACCTCAGCCACCTGGGGCTTTTTCCTTAGCACTGCCGGTCAGGATCAGACCGCCCTTGGTGGTCTCCTCAACCTCAACAGCCTTAATGACAACACGGTCTGCAAGAGGAATGATCTTCATAGTTCTTGCCCTCCTATAGTAAAAATATAATTTAAAACTTTGCTGTGTCCAAAGGGCCTCGTGTCGGCTCTTTGGTTCTTTAGCACTCCATTTCTCTGAGTGCTAAGTGTATTGTACTCATCTTGACCCAAAAAATCAAGACCTTTTTTGCTTCTTTTTGTTAAGAATTTATGACAGATGAAAAAATCAGCCGTACAGCGAAAAAGAGAACAGCTTTTTTCTTGGACAAAAAAGCTGTCTCTTCTTCTGGTTTTCATGTTCGGTCTGCACTCTGTGCCGTCCTCTGCGCTGCAAAGCGCTCAAAAGCAGGCTTTGGCAGAAGGATGCGCCCTGCCAGCGGCTGTACCTGTACAGTGATCTGCTCCTTGGGTGCGCATTCACCGTCTGCCGTGGCAACGATCGGCCCGCGGCCATCCGCAGCGCGCAGGCTCACCTGCTTTGCGCGGCGGTAAATGAAATACGGCTCTGCAGCCCTGACGAGCTGACCGTTCTGGAAGTGCTTGCCGCTCTTGTACATTCCCAGCAGCTTTGCAATGGTCACGCGGCTCACCTTGCGGATGATATATACATCCAGCCAGCCGTCGTCGGGCTGTGCTTCCGGCGCTGCACAGAAACCGCCGCCATAGGTGCGGCCATTGCAGATGGCACACATCAGGCAGTCCACATCCAGCGTTTCACCATCGATGGTATACTCCACCCTGCGGCCGATGTGCCCGCACAGCTGTTCCACAATGGAAAGCACATAAGCCATCTCGCCGCCGCACAGCGGGATGCGCCGGAACTTCGGGATGCCGTAGGCAACCTGCGCATCCAGACCGGCAGCGCAGATGGTGGCCGAAAGGCCAAGGCTGGTCTGCATCAGATCGATGCTCACCGGCCCACCGGCCAGCTGGGCATCCAGATCCAGAAACTCTTCCTTTGTACCAAAGGTGCGCAGAAAATCGTTGCCGCTGCCAAAGGGCAGACAGCCCACGGCTGCATTTGCATAGCCATAGATCCCGGTGAGCGCTTCGTTGAAGGTGCCGTCGCCGCCGGCAGTGAGACCCGCAGTTCTCCCCCGCTCTGCCGGGCCTGCTGCGCAGCGGCATTGGCCAGCTCCCGGGCATGACCGGCGTGATTTGTGACCTGAATGGTATACTCTTCCGGCGCAAGCCTGCACGCGCGGCGGCAACATTGATCTGCTGCGGCAGCGTACGGGTGCAATCGGCCTTACCGGCAGTTGGGTTCAAAAGAAACAATGTGCGCATGGACTTCCTCCTGCAATTCTGTTGCTTCTATGATAACAGAAAACCAAAAGGATGCAAGAGCCAATCTCACAATCGTCCCCTGCCCCGTACGCACAAAAAGGAGCGGATGTCTCCGCTCCCCCCTGCAGACAAAAAAATACCGCCCCGGGTCTTGTAACTCAGGGCGGTCCTTTTGAGCTTCAGATGCTTTACAGTGTTGCGGTTTCGTCCTCCCGCAGGACGATAGCACCATCCGCCGAGCAGTCCGCTGTCCAGTGCTGGCCCACGCAGGCCGTGCCGGATGCGATCTGATCCGCAAGTGCCTGTTCCACTGCCCTGTCCACTGCGCGGCGCAGTTCTCTGGCCCCGTAGGCAGAGCGGGCCTTTGCTGCCAGCGCCTGCCCTACCCGCGGTGTGTGATGCAGCTGGTAGCCGCTGCGGGCGGCACGCTGCTCCAGCTGGCACAGCATTTTTTCGGCAATGGCGCACAGGCTGTCGTCGGCCAGCGGACGGAATACGATCATCTCGTCCAGACGGCCTGCCAGCTCTGGCCGGAACCACTTTTTGCCTCCTCAATGGCCTGCGCAGACTGCTTTTCAAACACGGCTTCGCTGCCCGCCGCAAAGCCCAGCGGCGTGCTCTCGACCCGCCAAAAACGTGCGCCGAGGTTTGAGGTGAGCAGTACGATGGTGTTGCGGAAATCCGCCTTGCGGCCCATGGCATCGGTCAGCTGGCCATCTTCCAGTATCTGCAAAAGGATGTTTTGAATGTCCGGGTGTGCCTTTTCGATCTCGTCAAACAGCACCACACTGTAAGGGCGGCGGCGCACTGCTTCGGTCAGCTGTCCGCCCTCGTCATGGCCCAGATAGCCCGGCGGCGCACCCAGCAGCCGGGGCAGCGGTGTGCTGCTCCTGATACTCCGACATATCAAATTTGAGCAGGGCTTTTTCGCTGCCGAACCAGCTGACCGCCAGCGCCCGGGCAAGAGCCGTTTTGCCAACTCCCGTGGGGCCAAGAAACAGCATGGCACCCATGGGCCGGCCCGGCTCGCCAAGACCGGTGCGGCTGCGCCGGATGGCACCTGCCACCGCAGCCACAGCCCGGCTCTGGCCCACGATCTCGGCGTTGAGACGTTCTTCCAGCTTGTCCAGCCGTTCCCGCTCCTGCTCACCTACCCGCTCCACCGGCACACCGCTGGCCTGCGCCACCACATGGGCGATATCGTCCGGCATCAGCGTGGGCTTTGACTGCTTTGCCTGCTCGGCCCGGATGCGTGCCGCCGCACAGGCTTCGTCCACAAGGTCGATGGCCTTATCCGGCAGAAAGCGCCCCGGCAGATACCGCACCGAAAGCTCCACCGCAGCCTGCAGCGCTTCCGGCGGAAGGCAGACATTGTGGTAGCACTCATAGCGCGGCGCAAGCCCATTGAGGATATCCAGCGCTGCGCAGGCGTAGGCTCCTCTACCTGCACCTTGCCGAAACGGCGTTCCAGTGCGGCATCCTTCTGGATGTGGGTGCGGAACTCTTCGGTAGTGGTAGCGCCGATAATTTGTATCTCGCCCCGGGCCAGCACCGGTTTTAAGATGCTGGCTGCATCGATGGCACCCTCCGCTGCACCGGCACCCACGATGGTGTGGAACTCGTCCACGAACAGGATGGAGCTGCCGTCCCGCACCAGCTCTTCCAGCAGGTTCTTGAACCGCTCCTCAAAGTCACCGCGGTATTTGGTGCCCGCCACAAGGCTGGCCATATCCAGTGCCAGCAGACGGCGGCCCTTGAGCGCACGGGGCACACGATCCGTGGCAATGCGCTGGGCCAGTCCTTCGGCAAGGGCGGTCTTGCCCACGCCCGGCTCCCCCACAAGGCAGGGGTTGTTCTTCTGACGGCGGCATAAGATCTCCACCATGCGGTCCAGCTCTGCTTCCCGGCAGAACACCGGGTCCAGTTCCCGTTCCGCAGCACGGCGGGTCAGATCCCGGCAGTACTTATCACTGGCGCGGCTGCCGCGCGGCGCACTGACCGTGGTCCGCATCTGATACGGCAGTACGAACTGCCCGGACAGCTGGCGGCACTCCCGCACGGCATCTGTGAGCTGCACGCCCATGGATGCCAGCAGGATGCCTGCTGTGCAGCCGTCATCCTCCAGCATGGCGCAGAGCAGATGTTCCGGCTCGGCCCGGTTCAGGTGCGCGTTCTGTGCCCCGATGATGGCGTAATCCATGGTGCGCTTGAGGTCCGGCGCAAGGGCGTAGCGATCCAGATGCAAAGCCGGTGCGCGGCGGCTCTCGGCCAGCTGACGGCGCACCTCCGGTTCCCGGATCTGCCTTGCCCTCCAGAAACCGTGCTGCGCCCCGTGATCCTGCTGCAGGATCGCCAGCAGCAGGTGGCCGGTATTCGGCTTTTCGCAGCCAAGTTCCCGGCAAGCTCCACCGCACTGCGCAGCAGCTGATCCGACTCGTGCGAAAAGCCCTTGTACCCGCCAAAGCCAAGTTTTTCCCAAATACTCATTTGCCCGCTCCTTGCTGATGAAATTCGTTTTCACAAGAAGTATAGCCCCGAAGCACAGAAAAAAAACATCTCTTTCTGTCGGGATGGGAAAACAAAAAGGAGATACCAGCAGGCATCTCCCCCTTCGCTGTTTGATTTTTTCAGTCCATTTCGGCCAGAGCCTTTTTCAGGTTCTTGGCGATCTGATCCGGGCAGCTGGTATTGCGGAAACCGCAGAGCGTACCCTCCATGCGGTCGATCACATCTTCGGCCTTCATGCCCTTGACCAGACGGCAGATGCCCTTCAGGTTGCCGTTGCAGCCGCCAATGACCTCCATGGACGCAATGGTGTGGTCATCGTTCAGCACAAAGTTGGTCTGCTTGGAACAGGTGCCGCTGTTCGGGAAGCTGAATTCCTTGCTCATAGTTCAAAATCCTCTCTTTTCGACAGAAATCCCGACGAAGATCGTCTGTTTCTATTATAGAGCAGCGTGCCGGAATGTCAATGTGACCGGGTCACACATCAATACCGCGGCGCTTGTGGGCCAGCTCCAGAATGCGGGCCACCTGATCGTCTGCCGTGGTACAGGTACCCACCGGGTGCGGCACCTTATGGTTTGCACCGTGGAAGTCCGTACCGCCGGTATGGATCAGCCCATACTGCTCACACAGAGCAGCACACTCGGCCCTGTCCTCCGGGCTGTTGCGGGGGTGCTCCACCTCAATGCCATCGATGATGCCCTCTTTGGCAAGCTGACGCACCAGCGGCATGCTCTTGTAAACGGTCGGGTGTGCAAACACCAGCACCGCACCGGCAGCTTTCGCCGTGGCGATCACTTCCTGCACCGAGGGATATTTTACCTGATGCAGCACCACGCCGCGCGCTCCCAGCCAAAGAGATAACTGTACAGCTTGCCGTACACAGCATCGCACAGCCCCAGCTGGTGCAGCGCTCCATAATGCCGCTTTTGAACAGCACACCGCTGTCCTTTGCGTATTCCAGCGCCTGTTCCGTGCGGAACTGCGGGTACAGCGCTTCGATCTCCTTTGCGCTTTGCAGGCCGCACTCGTTGCGGCGCTGTCGCAGGATGTCGCAGTGCTCCTTCAGTTCCCGGCTTTCCGGGTCCGGGAAGTAGCACAGCAGGTGCACGCGATGCTTATGCTCATGGTCATAGCCGGTCAGCTCGGTGGCCGGAAGCAGGCGCACGCCGTCCTGCACAGGGTGCTCATAGCAGTAGTTTACGCTGAGCAGGGTGTCGTGGTCGGAAATGGCCATGGTGTCCAGCCCCGCCCTCGCCGCCATGAGCGGCAGGCGGTGGATGGGCACAGAGCCATCGGAACAGGTGGAATGGTTGTGAAGATCGCCGGGCATGGAAAATAAACCTCCCAAGAAAAGCCAGAGAAAGGCTTCCCCCCAAAGAGGAAGCCTTCTATCATATCAGTGCTTATAGAAATTGATCAGGCAGCCGTCGGCCAGGATCTTGCGCTCGTCGGCGGTCAGCGGAGCCATGTACAGGCTGAACTCTTTTGCGGTGTCGCCCAGCACATAGGCCTTGATGTTCTGCAGGTCGCCCTTGAGGGCCTCGCGGACGTTGGGGATGAACACATAATCGCCCAGACCGAAGGGCGTTGCGCCCACCAGCTGCAGCGGCAGCATGCCCCAGTTGATGAGGTTGGAGCGGTAGCGCTTGGTGGCGTACTCGGTAACGATGTTGGCACCGGCCCCCAGCACACGCTGGCAGCTGGCCGCCTGCTCACGGGCAGAACCATCGCCGGGCTTGACGGCAAAGATGGTGGATGCGATCTGCACATCGTTCCAAGTCAGGTTTTCGCAACCGGGCACCTTGTGCAGCTGGGCCAGCACCTCGGCGCTGCCCTCGCCTGCACGGCGGGCCTTTTCTTCGGCCTGCACGGCCTTGGCACGGCCCACATACTCCGGGTCCTTGCGGCTGAGGGTGAACTCGGCCAAGCCCAGAGGATTGGAACGGTAAGACGAAGTCTCACCGGAGGGGATCAGCTCATCGGTGGTGGTGACAGGGTCGGTGATGTAAGATGCCACCTTCAGCAGCAGGTTATCGCCCAGCGGTGCAATTTCGGGCCAGTCCTTGATGTTGGGGCCAAGCTTGAGCAGGGCATCGTAATCGCCCTTGCCAAAGCCCTGATACACGCGGGTATCGTAGCTGGAAGGATCGTACTGATACTCCGGCACGGTGGGATCATAGTCGATATCGGTAGCCGGGGTCAGAATGCCGCCGTTGGCCGTGGTGGCCGCAATGCTGCGGGCATCCATCAGTGCCACACCGGAAAGCTGGCCGTTGCCGGGCTTGGAGCCTTCGCGGCTGGGGAAGTTGCGGGTGGTATGGCGGATAGACAGCGCGCCGTTGGCGGGCACGTCGCCTGCGCCGAAGCAGGGGCCGCAGAACGCAGTGCGGACGGTGGCACCGCTGGCCATCAGGTCGTGGATGACTCCGGTGCGCACCAGTTCCATCATGATGGGCTGGCTGCCGGGATACACGCTCAGGGCGTAGTCACCGCAGCCGCCGGTGTGGCCCTTGAGGATGGAGGCAGCTTCATAAATGCTGTCGTACAGACCGCCTGCGCAGCCTGCGATCACGCCCTGATCCACACGCAGTTTACCGTTCTCGATCTTGCTGCACAGGTCAAGGCTGACATCCTTGCGGCCGATCAGCTTCTGCACATCCTGTTCGCAGGCATGGAGAATATCCTCAAGGTTTGCGTTCAGTTCTTCAATGGTGAATGCATTGGAGGGGTGCATGGGCAGTGCGATCATGGGGCGGATGGCAGAAAGGTCTACCTCTACCACACCGTCGTAATAAGCAAGGTCGCCGGAGCCAGCTTCTTATAGTCGGCGGCACGGCCATGCACCGCAAGGAATTTCTGCGTCGTTTTCGTCGGTTTGCCAGATGGAGGACAGGCAGGTGGTCTCGGTGGTCATGGCATCGATGGCGTTGCGGGTATCCTGACGCAGAGACGCAACGCCGGGGCCGACAAACTCCATCACCTTGTTCTTGACATAGCCGCTCTTGAACAGCTTGCCCACCAGCGCAATGGCCACATCGTGCGGGCCGCAGCCTGCAGGCAGAGAGCCGGTGAGATAAATTGCAACAACACCCGGACGGGCCACATCGTAGGTGCGGCCCAGCAGCTGCTTTGCCAGCTCGCCGCCGCCCTCACCAATGGCCATGGTGCCCAGAGCACCGTAGCGGGTGTGGGAGTCCGAGCCAAAGGATCATCTTGCCGCAGCCCGCAAACTTTTCGCGCATGTACTGGTGGATGACCGCCAGATGCGGGGGCACAAAAAATGCCGCCGTATTTTTTGGCGGCGGACAGGCCGAAGCGGTGGTCGTCCTCATTGATAGTGCCGCCCACGGCGCAAAGGCTGTTGTGGCAGTTGGTGAGCACATACGGAATGGGGAATTTCTCCAGACCGGACGCACGGGCCGTCTGGATGATGCCCACAAAGGTGATGTCATGGCTGGCCATGGCATCGAACTTGATCTTCAGGTTTTCGGCATCGCCGCTGGTGTTGTGGGCCTGCAGAATGCTGTAGGCCATGGTGCCGGTCTTTGCGTTCTCGATGGCTGCGGCATCAAAGCCCTTTGCTGCCAGTGCGGCGCTTGCTTCGCCGTCTGCAGGCACCCATTCACCGCGGGCATAGTATGCGCCGCCGGTGCTGCACTTGATCATATCCAACATCTCAATTCGCCTCTCTTTTTGTATTTCCCGCCCGCCCTATCTTGCGGGCACTGCCCCAGCAGAGCGGTACGCTGCCCGCTCTGCCCTCTTCTGCCGCGCTGCCAAAGCACGCGGCTACGGCCCGGAAAACCGTATCTGAAGGTTATTATACCATGAAACCACGGAAAGAAAAAAGCACTTTTTTACAAATGAATCGTGAATGGAGGATGAAGAGACGGGCTCTGTGCTTTTTCTTGACAAAGAAGCCATTCTATTGTATTATTATTAGCGTTGTATGCCGCTGTGGTGAAATTGGCAGACACGAGGGACTTAAAATCCTTTCTGGAGACAGAGTACGGGTTCGACCCCCGTCGGCGGCATAAAAAGCCCCCCCAGCTTACGCTTGAGGGGCTTTTTTATTTTGCTTATTTTACACCTTGCCGCCGTGCAGCTCTGCATACATCTTGGAACGGCACTCGGCCACAGCCGGGGTCATGTTCACATAGTGCTTATGCGGGCACTCCAGACGCAGTTCGCTCTCCCAGGTCTCCTCGGTGAGCTGCTTTGCAATGTAGGCCTTCTTCTCTGCGATCGAAGGCAGCTCAATGGCCAGCTGACCATTCAGCACATGCGGCACCAGCAGCTTTTTGACCTTGGTGGGGGTAATGGTGACGGTGCGCTCGATGGCATCGGAGTCCAGATTGACCATCGTGACGGGCTTGCCCGCCTCGATGACTTCATCATCCATGGCGATCAGGTCACACTGGGCCTGACCATTTTCATCGTAGAGACGCCACGGCATCTTCTTGCCCGGAATGATGGCCTTGCTGGCGGAATCCGAGCACTTCATCTTGGGAGTGTAGCTGCCGTCCGGCTGCTTGACCGCCACCAGCTTGTACACACCGCCGAACACGGGGTCGGAAGCAGAGGTGATCAGGTTTTCGCCCACGCCGTAGGAGTCAAAATGAGCGTGCTCATACAGCTCCATGTTGGCGATCTTCTTTTCGTCCAGACCATTGGAAGCCACCAGCTTGATGTAAGGCTTACCGGCCGCATCCAGTGCCTTGCGCAGGCGCTTGGAGCCGCGGGCCAGGTCGCCGGAGTCGATACGGGCGCTCTTGACGCGGCGGTTCGGGTCGTTGGGGTATTTCTCGATGAGGTAATCGTCCAGTTTAATGAGGTTGGGCAGACCGCTCTCCATGATATTATAGGTGTCCAGCAGCAGACTGACCGAATCCGGGTAGGTATCGGCAAAGGCCTTGAAGGCATCAAACTCCGTGGGGAAGAACTCGATGAAGCTGTGCGCTACGGTGCCCACAGCCTTGACCTCCGCGCCGAACTTCATCTCGGCCAAACAGTTGGCAGTGCCCACGCAGCCGCCCAGAACAGCAGCATATGCACCATCGTTGCCAGCGCTTTCGCCCTGCGCACGGCGGGTGCCGAATTCCATCACGCTGCGGGGCGTGTGGGTGTTCAGGCCGGTGACGCGGGTAGCCTTGGTGGCGATCAGACTGTGGAAGTTCATGGTCTGCAGCAGGTAGGTCTCGATCAGAATTGCGCCCACGAGGTCGCACTCGATGCGCACCATCTGCACATGCGGGTATGCCACCGTGCCCTCGGGCAGAGCGTACATGTCGCCCTTCCACTGATAGGTGCGCAGATACTCGCAGAATTCCTCACTCATGCCCTTGGTGCGCAGCCACCAGATATCCTGTGCATTGAAGTGGTAGTTCAGCAGGAAGCGGGTCAGCTTGCGCTGGCCGGCGCTGATGGAGTAGCCCTGAGCATCCGGGTTCTTGCGGAAGAACATATCAAACACCAGCGTGGTGTCCTTGAATCCGTGCAGGAACAGGCAGTTTGCCATAGTAAATTCATAAAAATCCACGACCATTGCGGGGTTGTCGTAGTCCTCATCTGGAATATAAGGCACAACCTTGATTTCGTCCATGAATAGTATCCTCTCTTCTTTACACCCGGCAAAGGCTCCTTGCTGTCCCCTGCCGTTCTGACCTGTGGGAAGGTTTGCGCGCCTGCCTGTCTTGACAGTGCGTTTCTATCATGATATCACCAAACGCAGAGCGGTGCAAGCATTTTTGGAAAATCCCGGTCAATTTCCGGTAAGAAAAAGCCGCCCATACACAAACAGCACGGGCGGCTTTCGTAACAAACGTGTTAACCGTTGATGATATTGGGGGTAGCATTCTTCAGCACAACGTCGTGGCTGCCGCCCTCAACGATGGAGGTAGAGGAAACCACGGTCAGCTTTGCTTTCTGCTGCAGCTCCGGGATGGACAGAGCGCCACAGTTGCACATGGTGCTCTTGACCTTGTACAGAGTGGTCTGCACACCGTCAGCCAGAGGGCCGGCATAGGGCACGTAGCTGTCCACGCCTTCCTCAAAGCTCAGCTTGCTGGAACCGCCCAGATCGTAGCGCTGCCAGTTGCGGGCACGGTTGGAGCCTTCGCCCCAGTACTCCTTCATATACTGGCCGTTGATGCGCACCTTATTCGTGGGGCTTTCGTCAAAGCGGGCAAAGTAGCGGCCCAGCATCACAAAATCCGCACCCATGGCCAGTGCCAGCGTGATGTGGTAATCGTGGACGATGCCGCCGTCGGAGCAGATGGGCACGTAGATGCCGGTCTCCTTATAATACTCATCGCGGGCCTTTGCCACCTCGATGACAGCGGTAGCCTGACCACGGCCAATGCCCTTGGTCTCGCGGGTGATGCAGATAGAACCGCCGCCAATGCCGATCTTCACGAAGTCTGCACCAGCCTCGGCCAGGAAGCGGAAGCCCTCGGCATCCACAACGTTGCCTGCGCCCACCTTGACGGTATCGCCGTAGTGCTCACGGATCCAGCCGATGGTGCGGCTCTGCCACTCGGAGTAACCCTCGGAAGATCGATGCACAGCACATCCACACCGGCATCCACCAGTGCGGGCACGCGCTCAGCGTAATCGCGGGGTGTTGATGCCGCGCCCACCACATAGCTCTTGTTCTTATCCAGCAGTTCGTTTGGCGTTCTTCTTGTGGGAGTCGTAGTCCTTACGGAACACCATATACTTCAGGTTGCCCTCGGCATCCACCAGAGGCAGGGTGTTGATCTTGTTATCCCAGATGATGTTGTTGCAGTCGTGCAGGGAGGTGTTCTCCGGTGCAGTGACCAGCTTTTCAATGGGAGTCATGAAGGTGGTGACAGGGGCATCATCCGGGGTGTGGTTGATGCGGTAATCGCGGGAGGCCACGATGCCCAGCAGCTTGCCGCTCGGAGTGCCATCGGCAGTGATGGCAATGGTGGAGTGGCCGGTGCGTGCCTTCAGCTCCAGCACATCGTGCAGGGTGGCAGTGGGGGCCAGGTTGGAATCGGACACGACATAACCGGCCTTGAAGCTCTTGACGCGGCGCACCATGCAGCCTCGTTCTCAATGCTCTGAGAGCCGTAGATAAAGGACACGCCGCCCTGACGGGCCAGTGCAATGGCCAGCTTATCGCCAGAGACCGCCTGCATGATAGCGCTGATCATGGGAATATTCATCTGCAGGGGGCACTCCTCCTCGCCCTTGCGGTACTTGACCAGCGGGGTCTTGAGGCTGACAGCCGTGGGGATATTCTCTGCAGAGGAATAGCCGGGGATCAGCAGATATTCACCGAAAGTGCGGGAAGGTTCTTTATAGAAATAAGCCATGTTCAAACTCCTTTTCTCTTAACGCATCAACATCAATCGGATTCATGTTTGCAACCTATAAATTGATTGTATATACTGTACCACAAAGCCAGCCGGAATACAAACCCCCGCCGCGCCAAAACTTTGTAAATGCCCTTTGCAGAAAAACAGGCAAATTGCCCACCAAAATGGCGTAAGGTCATACTTTCCCGCATGAGAAGCCGGTTTTTGCGTGATTTATGGATGCAAAAAAGCTCGTCCAGAACGGACGAGCTTTTTTGCACACGAAGCGGGATACCGCCTGTGCGGCACATGGATCACGACTGTGAAGGAGAACAGCCGGAGGAGGAGAACCTGTGCCCGATATCCCCAAAAACAAGAAGAAAAAAGATTTCACACTCAGCAGGGTCATTTGCCCTTGCTGTAACCATATTGTAACTCTTTTGAAACCAATTTGCAATAGCTTTTCTGTAATTTCTTTGTAATAATTTTTGAACTTTTTGTGGACACATATAAAACCCCTGCCAGAAAATTTCCGGCAAGGGCTTTGCAGATCATTCTTTATTTTCTTAATAGCACTTTTTGCAAGCAGTGAAGCCTTCCGCTTTTGCTTTCGATAATGTAACCTTTTCCGGGTCTTTTCATATTGCTGCAGGTAGACTTGCTGTGATATTTTTTGCCGCCGTGCGTTGGGACCCAGACCATCTGCTCCGTCTTTTTTGCCGGCAGAAATGGTCTGAACGGTTGCAGCGGACGGCTTGCAGGCCGCAGTCTGTACACTGGCGGCAGATGCCGCCGGGCACAGCAGACTGAAGCACAGTACCAGAATGGCCGCAAGGACTCGGAGATGTTTTTTCATTTGTTTTATCCTCCTTTGGACAATCAGAAGATCCTTCTAATAAAAGAGTACTCCCTGTTCCTCAGAGGATGCAAATTCTCAAAATGCGCCGTTTTTTTCTGCACGGGTGACGCTTTTTTGCATTGCTCGCTTATTTTCAGCTAAAAGCGGCGCAGCGGTTCTCTTGAGAAATCAACGATTTACACGTTTGTCTTTCCCACCTCCAGATAGCACTCAAAGCTGGTCTGGCCGTTGTGCTTTCCGACCACATACCAGCCATCCGCCGAAGGGGCATAAAACACCTCTGCCGTTTCTCCCATCGGGATCTCACGGTGGTAGTTGATAGAAGCAAAGGTCACGGGGCCTTTGCGCATCACTTCCAGCGGCAGCGCATCGCAGACAAGGTCCAGATAGAATGCGTTGTTCAAATGGCCGTTCAAATCGCACTGGGAATAATGCGCCGTCCACTCCCCTGCACTGGTCAGACCATCCCTTGCACTTGTGCAGCTGCAAAGGCAGCTCGTCCTCCACCGTATCGTTCCAGAAATTCTCCACCGTCCAGCCCCGGCTCCCCGCAGGATACGGCCCTCGGCAAGGTTGCCACGATCCAGCGGCAGTCCACCATAGCCACCTCTTTGCCCTCGGCATCGGTCAGGGTGGTGATGCGTTTGACGGAACCGTGTTTGCTGACCTGCGCCCGGGAGGTAAGGGTCAGCGTTTCGGCACGCTGGGGCACACGGTCAAATTTCAGGGCCTGCTTGCCCACCAGAAAGGTCACACCGCGTTCTTTGAAGAACTGGTCATCCATACCAAAGGCGCGGGCGTGGTCTGTCGAAATCTGCTCCACATAGCGCAGCAGGGCGCTGGGCTTGAGCAGACTGCGGAAGTCGGCATCTGCGTTCATGACGGTCATGGTCTCGGTGTAAAAGAACTGTTCCATGGTTTTCCTTTCTATAAAAAGAGACCACTGCACGTTGTTCTGTGCAGCAGCCTCCTTTGCGTTTAATACTGATTGCGGTTGCGCCTGCGGACCTTGCGCCAGATGTTGAAGCAGGCCAGCGCCACCATGGCTGCCAGCAGCGCAAGGAACAGCAGACTGCTGCCACCCTCGTCGTAGCTCTTCATTTCGCTCCACTTCACGTCCAGCTCGCTGTTCACATCGTCGCTCAGGGAAGTGAACACCTTTTCCTTGGCGGCTTTCTCTTCGGGCGGATAAGCGATCTCGCTCTCCTTCAGATCCTCGTCCAGCACCTCCCACACATCCTGCATGGGGGTGGTGTAGCCGATGTACTCGGCGTTTGCCTTGCCGATGTCCGTCTCACACATGAAGTTGATGAACATTTCCGCAGCTTCCTGATGTTCGCTGGCAGCAGGAATGGCCATGCAGTCCACGGAAAGCACGCTGCCCTCCTCCGGGAACACCCATGCAAGGTCGGGGTTGTCGTCGATCATGGTGATGGCATCGCCGGAGTAGTACACACCAACGGCTGCCTCGCCGCCGATCATCTTATCAAAGATCTCGTCCATGACGTAGGCCTGCACCAGCGGTTTCTGAGCCTTCAGCTCTTCCACCACCTCATCCACCTCTTCGGTGGACTGCGGGTTGATATCGTGGCCGCTCTTAAAAGCAGCAATGGCGTAGGCATCGCGGCTGTTGTTGAACATCAGGATATTGCCTGCGTACTGCTCGTCCCACAGGTCGGCCCAGCTGGTGGGCGCTTTGTCCACATGGTGGTGTTATAAATGATGCCGGTGGTGCAGAGCATATAGGGCACGGTGTAGGCATTCTGCGGATCGTAATCCGGATTCACGTATTCCTGATTGATCTTTTTGAGTTCGGGATATTGTCGTAGTTCAGAGGCTTGAGCATCCCCTCGGCGATCATTTTTGCCACCATGTAATCCGACGGAATGACCACATCGTAGTTGGCTGCGCCGGACTTGAGCTTTGCGTACATGGACTCGTTGGAGTCGAAGGTGGTGTAGTTCACCTTGATGCCGGTGAGCTTTTCAAAGGCCGCCACCACGTCCACGCTGTCGTCCGAGCCGTTGGAGATGTACTCGCCCCAGTTATAGACATTGATGGCCACGTTCTGGCCCTTGAAGCGGGTCCAGTCGTAATCGTCCGACACCGAGACATCCTCGGTCACCTCAATGGTGCCGGCGGCAAAGGCGGGCATTGCACAGCAGACCGTCATTGCCAGCGCCAGCAGCAGCACAGCAAAACGTTTCATCACACGCCCTCCCCTCTCAGCGCCTTCTGGTCGCGGCGGTAGCTGCGGCTCTCCATTGCGTTGGAGATCAGAATGATGCACAGAATGACCACGAACATGATGGTGGACAGCGCATAGATCTCCGGGCTGACCTTTTTACGGGTCATGGAGTAGATGGCGATGGGCAGCGTTTCCACCGTGCCGCAGTTGAAATAGGAGATCATGAAGTCGTCGATGGAATAGGTCAGGCAGATGAGGAATGCCGACAGGATGGCCGGGCTGATCTCCGGCAGGATGACCTTGAAGAAGGCCTGCTTGGGGTCGCAGCCAAGGTCGAGCGCTGCCTCATACAGCTTGATATCCAATTGCTTGAGCTTTGGCGTGACGTTGAAGATGACATACGGCACATTGAACGCGATATGCGCAATGAGCAGCGTCGGGAAGCCCATGATGGTATCCGGCAGCCAGGAGACACCCCCGGCAAAGCGCTGGTAGGCCACGAACAGCAGCATGAGCGAGGATGCCGGTGATGATCTCCGGGTTGACCACCGGGATATAGGTGATGTTGGTGACGACAAGGCGGCTCCCACGGCCCATGGACGCAATGCCCAGACTTGCCGCTGTACCCAGCACAGTGGCAATGACCGCAGAGATCAGAGCCACTTCCAGCGAGACCAGCAGCGCATGCAGGATGGAGGAGTTGTGCAGCAGGCTGGAGTACCACTTGAGGGTAAAGCCGGTGAAGAGCGAATAGCCCTTGGACTGGTTGAAGCTGAATACGATCATGTATGCAATGGGCAGGTACATGAAGCAGAAAAACAGCACGATATAGACGCGCTGCATCAGGCGCAGATGTTTCGTTTTCATCAGGACACGCCCTCCATTTCATCTTCGTCAAAGCTGGACGTGAAGCTCATGCACAGCAGCACAATGATCATCAGCACAAGGCTCAT
>ENA-OQAR01000239-OQAR01000239.1-human-gut-metagenome-genome-assembly--contig:-NODE-239-length-15778-cov-1.907674_pt1 | contig 15778 bp, 22 predicted proteins | sample MGYA00242738_ERZ504533 | MGnify/ENA primary metagenome ERZ504533 (study PRJEB26092, sample SAMD00036276) | human gut metagenome | host: Homo sapiens | study: EMG produced TPA metagenomics assembly of... | reverse complement strand
GCAACTTTTTCGGCGTAAAATTTTGGTCATAAATGCAGATAAAACGACTGAAAACAAGTCAAAGCGAAAAAAATTCAAAACTAAAAAATGACACCTTCCGAAGACCGAGCCGCTCAGAAGTCGGAAAGCAGTTGCCCTCCCCCTAAAAGGTGAAATATGACCTCCGGGAGGGGTACCCGTAACCTGGTAACACAAAAAACGCCGAAAACCGATTTTCCAGCGTTACAAGGCAATTACCTTTTATGCCTGTTCTCTATCCATTGATCCACAAACGAGTCGGCCTGCAAGCGTCCGCTTGCCTCGTACTAAGCTATCCAGCCGGGGCGCATCAGTAAGTATTTGAAAGCGTCGGAGAAATTGGTGGATAACATCGGTAGTTTTTTCGGTGCCAGCTTTTCGGACTCTTCACTTTGAACACTACTTTAGAATTACCCCGGTATTTGATTTCAGCCTTTGCCTTTTCTACAGAACTAACCATTTCTTTACAGTTCACCGCATCAACCAACAGGATAGGCAGGTTCTTGTTGGTACCGCCCATAATCTCCTGCATGAAGTCGTATTCCGCATCCTGCCGGATAACTGCCTGTTTGCGGCTCTTTAGGTTTACGATCCAGCCGGTACGGTTTCCGCTGCCGTCTTTTTCTATGGCGTCTTTGATCTTACCCGCGTAATCCTCCTTCTGTTTTTCAAAGTTATTACCTGCACGGTCATAGTACAAATCCAGTTCTTTGTATTCGTGGTTCTGGAAAAAAGAAAGGAACTGGTCGGCGATCTCCCGGAACCAGCCCGGCGGTATCTCAAAAAAGTTCTTATGTACCCGGTAATAAGCACCGTCCGGCTGACCGATCACCAAAGAAAGCATATTACCGAAGTCCATACCGCCTTCAATCGCTTTATCATGGTGCAGGTACCGGAGTTCCCGCGAGCTGTAAGCGGCTTCTCCAGACATGGTACCGTTATAATACTTATGTCCTTCACCAAACAACACATAGAAACGTAAATCCCTGCGAAGACCGGGACGCATACCCACCACCGACTTTTTTAAATTCGTGAAGCTCCAGCGTACCATTATACAACCGCTTTAAATACTCTATCGTAAGTATCTCAACATTAGCGAATGAAGAGCGTTAAGAAAGAACGTCTGCCCTTTTCTCAACTTCAACAAAGCCCGATCGTAATATTCAATATCCCGCTTCAAACGTTTCAGTTTCAAGGGGGAAGGCCTGTTCTTTCTTTGTTCCCGTAAAAGGGAAATTATCAAGTCATTACGTACACTTGCTGCCTGCACTATTTTAATGATCCGTTCCGGGTCCATTTGCTTGACATACCGGAAAAACCAGTCGTACTCGTTTTCGTCGATATCCGGCATATCGGTAGTAATGGTTATTCCCAGGAACAAATGGGAATGTCCGTAAGTGATCGCATCACCGCGAAGAATAGGCATAGCGCGGTTTACTTTCATTTCCTTGTCGTACTTCGCTTCATCATAAAACAGATGTATTACAGACTTTCCGGCAAGCAGCGAAGGGTTATCCAGTGATCCCATGAAAATAACGCATCCGTTCCAGAAGCTATAAACATGCTTGTAATCATCTACGATAACCGAACATTTACGCCGCCAGGATTCAGGCGGGCGGGTATCTTTTACATAGTGTACCCCTTCGATCAGGCCCATAAGTTGCCAGCCCTTCTGTACGGCCGGCATTATATTATCTTCCAGGTTACTGTAGGTATTGGCAACAAAAGCGAACGCACCGCCGGGCATTTCTTCCACACACCGGGCGGAACGCCTGGCTTGTATAACGGTAGATTTAGCCATACCGCGGCCGTCAATAGATACAAGGATAGTAGTATCGATCCAGTCCGTCAGAACCTGGATTATATGACCGTATTTTATTTCTACATCATCGGCGTTACTCACCTTCGTTATCTTCCCCGAACTCTTTGATATCATACAACATACGTTTTTTCAGATCAAAAGACTTTAATACGCGCATCCTCTTTTATATTATCACGTACAATAACAGGAATTTCCGGTATCGCGTCGATAAACTCTTCCAATTCCTTACGGTCGATTTCAGGAACACCCAGATCCTTACGGCTGGTAGTATAAATAACCGTGCTTTTCTGTGAAAGCAGTTCCTCCGGTATTTCGGTCTGTTGGTCCTTATAACATCCGCGAAGTTCCGCCGCCAGTTTCAGAAGGTTCTTAGCCTCCTTTACATTACCCATAAGAAAGACGGTATTCGCCCAATTTTCGGCCTTTTCCGCATACAGGTTGGCGAAAGCCTGCGGGCGTACGTTATCCTGTGTATAAAAGAAATTGAGACTGTCGGCGTACACCTGGCGGGCCATCCAGTCCGAAAGGCCGTAAGGCTCCGACTTTAAAAGGCGGATGATACCGGCCTTTGTCACCAACTTGCCATTTATACGCATACGGGCACGAAGGCCCCGTACCATTCCATAAGGCTGTAATATTCCCTTTCATCGGGCGCGAGTGCTTCCAGCGTACCGGTAGAAAGAATCCTTTGAATCTGGTTGATATCCACCTTGTCAAAGTCTATTCGTGAGGGCTTAATTAAATTCGTCGTCATCCATTTGTTCGATTAAACGTTCAAAAGTATGTCTTTTCCGTACGGCCTCCAGCTGTTTATAGCTTCCACGTTTCCACCTTCCGCCGCTTCATGGAGTTTTATTTCAGGGGCGGCACGTGCTACGAGAATCCCTTCCCGGATCAGAAAGTTAACAGAAGTTCCCACCGTTTCCGCATCCCGGACAAAAAGCCCGACATCTTCCGGAGAAAGCCCCAGGGAAACGGCTATGTCTTTCGAAGAATACCCTAAAGAAGACAAACGCCGTACATCCTCTTTTTGCTGCGCATCCAGGTAAATACTATCTACCACCGTTAAATCGTTCATACGCATCTTTTATTCGTTTCTGTGCCGTGAAATAATAAATTTCGTCCTGTTCCATTAAAACAAAGTTCCGGCCGCTTTCAATGGATGCCACGGCCGTAGTACCGGAACCGCCGAAAGTGTCCAGGATCAAATCGCCCGGCTTTGTACTGTCTTCAATCAGTTTACGGATCAACGCCACCGGTTTTTGCGTGGGATGAACCTTTTCACCTTCTACCAGTTTAGCACCGGACGCAAAAGAACGGATATTATCTATTATGTTTGTGGCACCAATAGAAACACCCTTTCCACAATGAAACAAAATAAGTTCATGTATAAAGGCGTAATGATTACCCGGCCCCGACTGTTTATTCCAAACGAGCATGTTTGACGCGCCTAAATACAAGTCAAACAACGGATAATAAAAAGCATATCCGCGCCAGTCCGTAAAAAAATACACGCAAGCACCGGGTTTCTTCACCCGGTTAAACTCCTGAAACAAATCCCGGTAAAAGGGTTTACAGATAGACAAATCTTTAAAACTGCCTTTCTGCCCGTTATGTGTCATTCCCAGGAAATAAGGCGGATCGGTTATTATACAATCTACAGAATTGTCCGGAACACGTTTCAACGCCTCCAGGCAATCCTCGTTATAAATTTGGTTTGTTATCATTGGAAAGTTGTTTAAGCCGGCTTTCTTCTTTTTCTATCCGGAGGGTTAATGTCTTGAGCTGGTGCCCCAGCTCCGAGCGGTCGCAAGGGTGAGAAAAAACGGCCCCGGTCCTTCATGATCCGTTGCCGTTTTCCTGTCAAAGTGGACAATAAGTTCAACTACTTTTTTTTCGCGCCTCGATTTCTTCCTCTATGGCTTTCTTTGTAGTCTCCCACTTTTGGATCATTGCAAGGGCACTCGCTTTCTTCTTCTCATCATCCCCGGCCTGTTCCAGTTTCGCCTTATTCTTTGAAAGGTTGGCACGAGCGTTATTCAATGCCTTTTGTATGTCGATATCCGAAAGATTCTCGACACCCTTACGGACGGACAAACTTTTTACCTTCTCACATTTACCCAAAATCTTTCCGTTTTCCCGGTAATATTCCAGTTCGTCCCACATTTCGCGGTTAGTAATGAAATTTTCCACAACCGCCTGCGCTTCCTGTGCTGTAGAAAGTGAACTGACATCATCCGGCGTAACCTCCAGACGGGCGAAAGCCTCCTTATACTTCCCGTATGCGGTGAACATGTCGGAAACAAGTATTTTCAGAATGTCGGGGCAATCCGGAGAGTTCAGGAAGGTAAATTTCTCGCGGAAACGTATCATTTTGGTTACGGTTTCCGGAGCCGCCTTGTATCGTTTCTCCGCCTCTTCCAGTTCCTCTTCCAGCTCTTCCACACGGTCGGCATTTTCATCCATGGAAAGAACCTTATCCCGGAAATCGGACGAAACGAGTTCTTCCACGCTGACGCCGAAAGATTCGGCAAGTTCCAGCAGCAAATCATCGCTGTATTTTACCGGCATTTTTGGAGGTTCCTGTCGGGCGGGTTCCATTTTTACCGCGGCCGGCTGTTTAGAGTTGCGCCGGATCGTCTTAAATTCACGTTCGGAAAGCCCGGCCAGCTTCCGTAGTTCCTCTAAAAGAATGGCCTTCATCGTTTCCGTTTCTCCCTGCCGGCGAAATGACTTCTTTAGCATACGGTTGATACCGTATTTCTCGTACAGTTCCACGCCTTGAATAAAGTTACGCGGACCGGCCAGATAGGTAATAATTTCCTGTTTCATACTATATAAAATTTGATGATACAAAGAAAAAAAAGGCAATTACCCCCAAAAAGGACAAAGGGTGGCCGGGCATGTGCTGCCGGTCACCCTTTGAATGATATGAAAGCCGTTTACTTACGCCTCATAACGGCTTTGTTCAATCCATTTCATACGCCTCCGAACCGTCGATTAAACGCCCGCAATGTCAGTTGGGAACCTTCGGAAGCGGTAAACGTCTTACCGCCTTTCAGAAGGAAATTACCGCCTTTTTCCACTGTTGGCGCAACGCCCGAACATCCCATAAGGGTAATTACCGATCCATGACTTCCACCGGTAACACCGGCTATTTTGGCCGCACCTGCGGAAAGCTGGTACTGCCCGTCCGTCTGGTAATCTATATCTGTGGCCCCGGCTTCCACTACGGCCACCGGTTCTTCCAGGGTGTCGGTACCCCGGTAAATGGCGATATCATCCCCCTTGCTGATCTGGGTGAAAGTAAGTTCGTTCGTATTCGATTCATTGGAACCGGTGTAAGAAACGGATAACTTACACGGGTTACAGGGCGTTCCAATCAGATCGGCAGGCTTTCCGCTACAATAACGGAGCACAACGATACATTTTTTTAGACAGCCAGTTTGTCTTAAACTCGCGAATCTCCTGTTCATTACCGGGATGATTGAACTTAACGGAAGGCGTATAACCTTCGGCATCGGTTTCCCCGTCACTGTTGGAACTGATTTCAGCGGTACCGGGTGTCAGGTAAATACTGATTGCATAACGCCCCGCCTTCATTACGATATCCTCCTCGATAACCACGCCGGCCTCGTTTCTTGGCGGAAAAGAAAGAATATCGTCAACGTCGTAAATTACGAGCTGATCCTTGGGCTGAATACCGTTACCGGGATTGCCGGCTGGCCTTCTTACGCTTGCTTTTACGTATGTCATAACTTAATGATTATAAGGTTATAAAATGGAAGGGATAAAGTACCCCTTCCGATTAATTTAGCCTCTTGCCACTTCGTAGAATTTACCGTCAGCGCTTTCGCCAATTTGATGAACTTGCCTTCGGAAAGCGTTATAGCTTCGGTTAAAACAAAGTTTCCACCGCTGGCAATGGTAGAAGCATTTTCAGAACCGTTTCCGTAAATCGTGTAAACGATTCCGGCTTCCGCATCGGTAAAGTTAGTGATTGCCGTTGCCTTTGTATTTACACCGGTAACGAATACTTCACCGTCAAGCAAAGAAGGTGTCGTTTCATCCGGCGCAAACTGCAACGCATCGGAAGAACCGCTTTCGCGGCCAATCTCGATAAATTTACCGTCGGCACGTTTCATCAGTTTGATAACGTCCCCCTTACCAGGCTGCCAAGCATCGGAAATAAGTTCAAAATTTCCGCTTTTCTCGATCTTAACACCCTTATCCACGCTTCCGCATTTCAGGGAAATAACCGCACCTACCGGAGCGTCTTCAATATCGGTAATCGTAAATTCGGCCGTATTGGCTACGGTAACAATGGATGTATGAAGTTTGGCCGACGGGTTCTTGTCCTTGTCAGCATCCACGAAGTAAGACGCCGGGCGGTCATACTCATTACAGAAGATCATCTGGCGCGTATAGTCCATATCTTCTTTCTTGGTGTACTTGAATCCCACGGCAATAGCCCAGATACTTTCACGCCAGTTACTCCAGACTTTCAGGCTCCAGTCTTCCTGCTCCAGGTTGAAAGCCGTCATTTCACCCGGCTTATCCTCGTAGGTTTAATGTTACCTTCAAACGTCCAGAAGATACGGTGGTGGTTGTCAGCATTGGGAACCGGAATAATCTTCACCGCCGGATATTCCTTCACATACATGATGTTAGCCTTGTAATCCTGGTTCTGCCCGTAATGCAATTCATTGTATTTATGATACAATACAATAAAGTGCGAAGGCATATAAAGTGCCAGGTTACCGCTGTCACGAAAGAACCGCCGGGATCATGGAAGTACCCTTGTACACTTTTTCACCGATGTTTGCTTCGGTAATTTCCCCCAATTCGAACGGCTTGATCTGGTAAACGAGTTTTCCGTTATTGATATCGGTATGTCCGTTCACTTTTCTTGTTCAGGAACTCATACAGTCCGTCAGCTGCAGCAAGTGCTTTGCCGGGTTCGTTCAGATTCGGGTCCTTACGGATTCCGTTAATACGGCGTTGTTCACGCTCGTTATGCAACTTTTGGCGGTTTCGGCCAGGATATACTCGATAAAAGACCACTTGATAGGGTTTGAACCTTCCTTGTTCAAAGTGCCGATCCAAGTTTTCTCCAGGGCCTTTAAATTTTTGAAACGGTGTGCAAACATCACGTTGAACATGCGCAGGGTTTCATCGTCGAACTCGTAGGAACCTTTAGTCACCTTATCGAAGTCGGATTCCTCATTACCGGCCTGTGAAAACTCACCCAGCCAGATATTAACCAGCGTAGCCAAATCCTGATAACCGGATTCAAGCGGGAAAATACTTTCAATGGAAGGAAGTTCCATTAAAAACGACTGCAAACGCTGCTGCCAGGGAATACGGTAAAAGGCCCCGAGGTCCTCCTTCAAACGGCTGTAGTCAATGGAACTTGCTTTCGGAAGAGCGATCATTTCAAAACCGGCAGCCTCCATTAACGCAGCTTTAGCGCGAAGGTTATACGGGCGGTCCTCCAGTGAGAACATTTCACCCTGCAAGCCCCCCAGCTGCTTTTCGTCCTGGAGATTGAATTTCCCTTTACCGTCCGCCTGGGCGTTGTGTTGTTTCCCTTTGCCCGGATCATCTTCCGCAGCGGCCGAAAAGTTGAGCGATAATACCGGAAAGCTTTGTTATTTCGGCATCCTTCTTGGCAATTAACGCGGTGTTGTTCCGGTTCTCGTCACGCTGTTGCGTCTGCAAGGCTTCAAGCTGTTCCTGCGCTTGTGTCAGACGTGCCGCAGTGTCACCCAACAAACCACGAAGGAAAGCGGTAGTTTTAGGTTCCTCGGTTTCCTCTCCCTGGTTCCCGTCTTCGGATTCGTCCTGGAAATCGTTTTCGAGGGACGCTTTAAAGTCCGTGAGGAATTTTTCGGTAAAACCGTAATTTTTCAGTTTTGCCACTTCCTCGACCGTGATAGAGTTTTTGTCCTCTACCTTGCTCCATTCCGACAGACCCAGCAGGGCCAGAATGTGAGCGGAAAAGCTCTTAAATTTCATATATACAAAAATTTTGAAGTTAATACTATATGTTATACATCTCATTTACTTTTTCTGACGGTGGCCTGTGCCAGTACCCACTTTACAGCGTCTTCCAGCGTGCCGAACTGGTCTATATAACCGTTTGCCACGGCTACGTCGCCGGTGAATATCTGTCCCCGGAAAAGGGGAAGTTCCGGATCGTAGGCAATACCCAGATTCCGACTGATCGCATCACAGAAAATACGGTGCATGACTGCCAGACGTTGTTTTATAGGCTCTTCGTTGTTCTCTTTTTCAATCGCGCGGGTTTCATAGTTTTTCAGATCGGCACTATCCGGATAGATTTCCCGGTAATCAATGCCCTGTTTCCTAAAATATTCCTTAAAAGATTGGTAAGTAAGCATGATCCCGACGGAACCGACTTCACACATAGGGGAAGCGATAAAGGTTCTACCGGCGGCGGTTCCCAGCCAGAATGGGCACTCCCCATGGTACCGGCCACATAGGTAGCTATAGGCTTGGAAGATTCGGCAATCATTTTAGCCGCCAGGTCCACATGTGCGACCATACCGCCCGGCCCATTGATCCAGAGTACCGCACCGCAAATCTTAGGATTATCGAAAACATCCCGGAGCTGCTTTTCCAGGCGGTAAGTCTCCCAGGAATACAAGGTGCCTTCCAGGATAATGACGGCCACACTGTCAGCCGGCAATGTCTCATCGTCCAGTTCCCACCGGTTGGCAAGGTAAGGCGTAGTAGCGTAGGCGGTTATTTTATTATTGTCGAGCCGTTTTTCGATCGCATCCAGGTTGCGGCTGCAACACACGGCACAAGTAAGGAAAGCAACCGGTAATAATCATTATCAGCGATTGCCCAAGGTGCTGTAAAAATCTCCTGTATTTTGTCCACGTTCTCTTTTTTACGACAAAGAAAACGCCTATATCATAGGTAGAGAAGGACTGAAAGGAACCTACAGGAACGCATCAACGCCCGGACCCGTACCGGACAGGGTGCAGTTATACAGGCCCCCGCCGATCTCAAAAGAAAAGGTAAGCGGGTAATCGGGAGAACCGGAAACACGGGTGTTACCCGTTTCGTCAGTATAGAGGGCGACAAAGGGCGTCGCTTTCAGGTTTTCCAGGTAAAGCGTCTTATTTTGCGACACGTCGGCAAGCTTGAAGGTATGTTTTTTAGTATAGACGTCTTCATTTTTTGCTGTCACCCGGTTTTAAGGTTCCCGGTACGATCATAAGAATATCAGGTTTTCCGATAGAGCGGATAACGACTTTCGAGAGCACGACGCCAAAAATGGATAATGTTGTAAACGGGAACCAGTTGCAGGCTATGGGCGGCGGATATTAACTTTCTTGACATAATTACAGATATAAAGTATTGATAATCAAACATTCAGCATTTTCGGACGTTTTTCAGCCAAAAACCGGACAAAAAAGGACAAACAGATACAGTTGGTAGGTAAAAAATAACTTGCTTTTTTACACTTTTTTTCGGTTATACGCCCTTTTCTTCTTACGCCTGAAACTGTCCCGCCACCGCTGGTAGTTTTTCAGCAGCCCGTCTTCCTGAATGGAAGAGATATCATACTTTTTCAGGAAGGTAAAAACGGTTTCCTTAAACTCGATTCCGTGCAGGTGCTTGTTTTCGTCCATGAGTTCGTGCAGCTCGGCCCACATCAGGGCACGCAGACGCTTTTCAAGAATGGCGGTACCGCGTACGGAAATGTAATTGAACTGTTCCGGAGACTTGCCGCCGGCAAAATTGGCCTCCCGGCGGTCAGGCAGCATAAACTCCAGGTTGCCGCGGTCAGCCGGACAATTTACCGGCCGTTTCTCCATGAGATCGTAAACGGTCACATAGATATCGGACGAGGAAGGAAAACGGACGGTACCGACCGTTTCGTCGTAATATTTGCCCCGGACATACTCGGCCAGGTAGGATTCGATCTGTATTCGGGTGGTAATCATAGCAATAACATTCCTTTTTAAAGGCAAAGATATTCCTTTATCGGCTGTTGGTCTGCCATTTACGGGAAAATGTAGGCTTTCAGTCGTCATTTTGATAAATATACTCCGGGAGAATAATTATAATATGCCTTTTCCAGCCGCCACACACCCGACATTTTCTCTGCCAGGCTGTGCTAATATAATTCGGTACTAAATTTTTGTAATTTCGTAACCGGGCAACCGACAAAGGTAAAATCCTGTATCTTAGCAACTTAGTAACGTTACTAATTTCCGTTACAAAAAAATGGCCGAAAACAGTTTGTAACCGGGCTTACCGGTAGAAGATAAAAAGGCCGGTGTTACAAACCGGAAAAATTCGTAACCGTTTTGTAACTGCAACTTCGTAACCTTTATTTCCTATTTATTTATTTGATTTTCAGACTTTTTTCTTTCAAGCAAACAAAGGTTACAAGGTTACTAAAATTTTGTATGAAATAGAGGTGGGGTAGTGGGGAGGAAGCCGGGCGGGACGCATTTGTTTCCATACGAAAAGAGGACCGACACATTCGTATCTGGTCCCTCTTTTCGTATTTTATACCGGCTCCGATCCGTCTTATACGCGATGTTTGCACCTGCTTAAAATCCATTTCTTTACGTCCGGGGGTATATAGCGGTGCACGACGGCCGTATAGTCCTCGTTAAATTCATACTCCAGGTAGTTGTCGCCTTCCAGGATAAAAACACAGGCCGTTTTGATGATCCATTCGAGCTGCTCGCCCGAATAGCGTTCCAGTGCCAGGACGGTACCGGGTTTCATACGCTCCAGATAGCGGTAGACCTGTTCGGCGAATTTCCGGAACCTCTCGCCGCTGTTCCAGAGCGCGGTAAACTCGGACATGCTGTTTAATTTCAAATGCGCGTTATTCATTCATCCGGTCGTTCATCAGGTACAAACATGAGTGTCGGATCGGCCGGTTCCGTTCCACCACCGGCAGCCGTTTCCGCCGTGCCGCATGAACGCAGATAGATCATGTCGGCGGCCTTGCGTCGTTATCCTTACGTACAATACGCCCCTGGGAGTTGCAAAGGTCCTTCGGGTTGAGCTCGTCAATGTAAGGGCAAAGGGCCACAAAGCCTTTGAGGGCCTTTGTAAAACGCTGCATCGTGATTTTTATTCACACCGGAAAAAACTTTTGTAATCAGCAAAAGCCTTTTCACGGACGATAAAGCTGTCCAGGTGCTCGCTGTCCGGAGAGAAATAAGAGTTCGCCCAGTCCTCGAAGTTATTGCCCATATCGGCCTTGTATTTACGCCTGATAATGTTTTCCATGGGCGGAAGCAATTTTATAGATTCCTCGCAAAGGGAAAGGTAAAAACGGCAGCACTGCAAGAAGAAATTTATATCGGCGTTCCACTCGTTCTCGCTGTAAGTCTTGGAAAACAAATCCTTACCGAAATCGTCCCGGATAGAACGCGTTTCCCGGTAGTCGTTATCTTCCGTACGCTGGTGGTAGTAGTCGGAGAATACCAGGTACAGCAAACGGGCTTCCGTAGACGGATCAAAATCAATAGGAACGTAATTAGTTGTAAATCCCAGCTTGGCCGATTCCTCGAAAGGTATAGTAAACGACTGGTTGTTCTTCGGGTTCACGGTCATATCTGATGTGATGATATCGTAAAACAGGCCCGTATTAAGATACCGGTCGCAATCATCCACCAGGATAAAGTCGGTATGCTGGTTTACCTGGTCGAACACATGCGGGTTATCCATTAACTTGGGATTACGGCCGGAAAGCTTGACGGTCTTCATAAAGTAGGAAAGGGCCTTGAACATGAACGATTTGCCCGAACGTCCGTTACATTCACCGTCTTCACCGATCTTGTTATCCATGGCCTGGTGGTGCCCAGGCACGCGAAGGGGATTTATAACGGTGCAACATATAGCCGATAGTAAAGATCTTGTTGATAAGGTTCCTTTTCTGTTCGGCCACTTCTTCCGCCGTGAGGCCTTCCCCCTCGATATCGAATTTATGTTTTTCCCGGTAGGATTCCGCTTCCCCCACGCTCTTGTCGTCGAAATTATATTCCAGTTCCTTACGCCAGTAAACGCGGCTCGAATTGATTACATAGCCGAAAAAGTTAGACGGGACGGCATTGATCCGGATATCAAAAACATCGTTCCCCTCTATGTCTTTTTTACGGGAATGGTAAACATGTCTTCCATTAGACGGACTTTGTGTTTCAGGACGTTTTCTTCCCAAACGTAGTGGGACAATGTGCTGCCGTTGGCCGGATGCTCCTTTATACCGGTACCGCTTACCTCCATGCTGCAACCGGGAAAGAAGAACATCTGCGTATTATGGGTATAATTGGTAAAATCCAGTTCGATCTCCTGCAAGTTGTCCAGGGCCGTATCTGACAGTTTGGGGCTGTTCAGAATAAGATTCCTTATATCGCGGGATAAAAAGCTCTCTTGGGCCCACTCACGGATAAACTTCCGGATATCCTTTGCCTTTATCAGTTTTACGATATTGCCGGTAATACGGATGTATTTCGTTGAACTGGAATTTTCATCATGAAGCGAATAGAAACCGTTAAGACGTAAAAAGTAGTGAAGGCAGTCCGCGTCTATATTGTGATCCCATTGCCGGGATTTCTCGTTAAACTTGGAATACCAGAATTTGGCGGGCATGGCAAGCGTCATAAGGTTACGGAAATCTTCGTTCTTGCTTCTTAATTCCATGAAGTCCCGGAAGTCCTTACGCGGTTTGCCCCGCTGGTCCCGGTAAGTGGTAAGCCAGGCCGGTAGCCAGATCGTATGGATATCGATAAAGCGTAATGCAAGTTCCGTACCCTTCACCCTGCCCGTCGTGTCGATATCGGGTATGTTATACAGGACCTCAACGTATTTCATGATCTCTTTATAGTCCTGTTCGGAAAGTTTATACGTCTCCGAATTAAACCAGATCGGGGAAAAGCCCAGCGATTTAACACACAGCGTCGCGCTCTCCGGAACATATAAAACGCCTCCTGCAGCTTCTGCTCCTTATAGGGCTTTTCCGCATTGGCCGGATTCTTTTTAAAAGCGGCTTCCTCCCTGGAATTAATTCCCGGTATAAGGCTTTCAGTTCGGAAAGGCCGTTTATATAGTCTTTCGGCTTGACACCTTCCGGGGTGTAGGAAAAACGCCACTGCTTGTCCGGATTCAGGGGCTCGTATATTTTATAGAACTTCACTTCGGGCGTGTCACCCTCGGCCGGTTTTACCAGACATTCGCGCATAAAGATAGGGTATGTCGCAGTCGCGTATTTTATAGGTTACCTCGCGATTTTTTACATACCCTATATATTTGGCCGAATACCAGTGCAGGGCCTCGGCGTTCTCCTGGGTGACACGGGGGCCGAGTATGCGTAACTGATCCGGGGTGAGATGATCGGCAAGCTCGAAAAGTTTAGTACCGTCTTTCTGATCCTGGGAGCCGGACCTTACGGATGTCCGGCTTGTTTACGTTACGGTTGAGTTCATCGGTTACGTTGTACATGGATGCAAGTTTAAGGATAGCCTCGTTAAACCGGAGGCCTTCCTCATACATGCAGATATCGACGGGGCTTTGAGCCGTTCCGGTATCGCCGAAATCCGTTACCTTATAAACCTGCTGGGAACCTTCCTTTCCGAATAACTTGATACAGGCCGACGCGTCGTCTTCTGACGGCCGGCGTTTGAAATGGCGGTTGGTTCCGACACAATCCCGGGCTTGCGGATAATAATGTAGAATTATATCCAGCCCGTTGTTGGTTACTTTGTAGATGTCTTCTGCCTTTATCATCGTTATAAAGTTACATGGTTACTTATTCTTCGTTGTCTTCTTTCCGTCCCGGGCACATCTCCGTCCAAGGTTGATACAGGAAAACGAATAATAACAGCCAAAGAAAAGCGGTTTTACCCGTATAATAAATGACAAAGGCAATCAGTCCCATAAAGGCAACCACGATAATAGCGTGGGCGATGTATTTTAAATTTTTATCTTTCATTGTTCAAACATGTTATACTGAATTGAAAAACCGAATTTGCTTAATCTCCTTTCCTGGAGAAGGGAACGTTTGTCATGTGAAGGCATAATGGCCACCAGGTGCTTTGTATCGAACCGGTAACCTTTCTTCCGCATCTGATAACGTAGGTTTCTTAGGCGTCTGTCTTCTTTCATGGCATTTCGTTAAGATCGTCTTAGTTTACAGAAGACTCGGCACACTATCGCAAAGGATAGCGTTTAAATCCTCCTGTATGGTTTCCTGCTGCTCCCTGTTCAAATGTACCAGGAAATAACCTTTTCCGCCGGAAAGATTCTTAATCTCCGCCAGATTATACTTCCTGTCTACCGCATCCACGAACGCAGGGGATTCCATGGGGCGGAAACTACTGAATATTTTATAAGTTCCACTGCTGCCTTCTATTCGTAGCGTGGTTAATTTCATCGGGGGTGGTAAATTGTTGATTTCATTACTTATTTATTTTTAATTATTCGACTTGTTCCTCACCTTCACGTATTAGGGTAAAAGGTAGTTTGGTACCACAATTCACACAATAAGCTGTTTTACTCTTGTTTAAGGAAACTCCATCGGAATATTCCCCACCGGAATATGTACCGTCAGAATTATGCACACTCGTGTAACTCATTCTAGACAGATCACTATACTGATAACCGTAAAAACCATTGCAATAAGGGCAAGGAAGCGGTTGTGCTTCAGTTACTTTTATGGAGATTTTTTTGCTCATTTCTGTTCTTGATTTGAATTATTTCTCACCACTTATTTTTAATTTTACCAATTTCACCAATAGGATAGGTCGTATGTTTCGGTCTGTTTATTTTCACTTTATGAGAAGAAAGAAACAACGGAACAGATTCTATTCGATAGAAAGTGTAGTAAGCTTCTTTAGGAGCTGTTTTTTCATATTTCTTTAAATATTCTTCTGCTTTATTTCTCGTATCAAATGCGGCAAGGATAGAAAACCAAACGCCGTCTTCTTCGTATTTTCCGGATTCCCTTTTAGTTACTATGTAAATTTTGCTCATTGTTGTTTATAGCTGTGCCGGAGGATAGCATCGAACTACCAATAACGCCCGCTTTCGCCCTTCGGGGTTATCTCCACACTCCGGCGGTTATTATATGGAGCGGCAAAAACCGCCCCGGTTATTTATTCACTTTTCTCTTCCGGAAGAAAAACAAAGTCCGCCCAAATATCAAGGAATTGTCGACCGCAATACGCTGCCAGTTCCGACGTTTTGAAGGCAAGCCGAACGCCGACGAGCGCATACGCGAACGATGAATCGTAATTCGCGTACGCATACGAAACACCGCCTAACGCGACCGCGAAGTAGCTCGACCGAAACACCACACGAGACTTTTCTTCCTCGTCTAACTTGTTGTATTCTTCCCTTGTATAAAGAATAAACCAAGGATAATAACGGCATTCATCCTCTGTAAATTGAGGTTCCCAGCCTTCATTTAAAGCCTTGACAATGATACGGAGTTTCAGGAAAGCCAGAACGTCAGGTTCAAGACCGAGGGATATTTTATCTCGGTTCCATGCTTCTGCATCGATGCCAATTTCACGGCAGGCGTCCTCAAACGCTTAATACGTTTTCTTACGTCTTTTTCTGGTTCATCAATAAGAGTTAAGATTCCATTTCTCCAGACAGCTGTTTTACCTTCCGGAATTTCAATTTCTAATTTCTTTGATTTCATTTTTCTTTTATTTATTGGTTTTCACTATGGAAGATTTTTACGCCTGTGACTTCCTCGATCTTATCCTTTGCAAGTTCGGGAATACGACAACGACTACCTCGCCAATTACGAAAGGTATGTAATGGCACTTTACATGCTTCTGCCAATTTAAGGGACATTTCAGAAGATTCTTTTACCGGCAAATTCAAAAGGTACATTCTTAGTTTCTCGCCGTCATCATTCCTTTTTTAATT
>ENA-OQAR01000238-OQAR01000238.1-human-gut-metagenome-genome-assembly--contig:-NODE-238-length-15862-cov-2.550175_pt1 | contig 15862 bp, 21 predicted proteins | sample MGYA00242738_ERZ504533 | MGnify/ENA primary metagenome ERZ504533 (study PRJEB26092, sample SAMD00036276) | human gut metagenome | host: Homo sapiens | study: EMG produced TPA metagenomics assembly of... | reverse complement strand
CGCAACCTGCGTGAAACGGGCTGTTTTGTGCGCGAATGGCAGACCACGGAAGGCAGAACTTGTGCTATAATATAAAAAAACAGGGAAGCAGAAGGAACAGGGGGTGCAGCTATGAACCTGCGGACGGCGATCGTAGAAGACAGCAAGCCGGATGCCGAACGGTTGAAACAGCTGCTGAAAAAGGCATTTGAAAATGAGAACATATCCTGCAGCTGTTTTGCCAGCGGAGATGAATTTTTGCGGGCCGGCTGGCGCGAAGGGTATCAGGTGGTGTTTCTGGACATCTGCATGGAGGGCACCAATGGCATTGAGACGGCGCAGCGGCTGCGTGCGGCCGACCCGGACCTGCTGATCGTGTTTGTGACATCCTCGCCGGAGTACGTGTGGGATGCCTTTCCGGTACATCCATTCGATTATCTGCTCAAGCCTTATAAGGAAGAAAAGTTTGAGCAGCTGGCAGGGGAGCTGCGGCGGGTGCTGTGCGCCAGCAGCCGGAGCTGGAGGTGCGCATTGCCCGGCAGATCGTGCGGCTGCCGCTGACCAAGATCTACTATGCTACGGCACAGAACCATTATGTGCGTGTGGTCACGGATGACGGCGAGTGCCGGGCCACGGCAAATTTTGCACAGGTGCAGGAACAGCTTCAGACTCAGCCGGAATTTTCTGGTGTGCAACCGCGGCGTGATCATCAACATGTCCAAGGTGCTGCGGTTTGAGGGCGACTGCATTGAAATGCTGGATGGGACTCATCTGCCGGTGCGGCAGAAGGACAAAAACAGTCTGCTTGCCCAATTTACGCAGTACCAGTTCCGTGGTATGCAGCGGGAATTCTGACCCGGAAAGGAGAGCGCTTGTGAATTTTGCATTGTTTGGACGTTTTTTTCTGGAATTTGCAATGATGTATCCGGCAGAATACCTCTGCCTTGCCTCGCTGCAGGAGCACTTGCGTGCACCGCGTAAAACCTATGCCATCGGTGCGTCGGCGATCACACTGATGGGTCTGGCTGGCGCAGCGGTGTGCTGCATGCTGGACATAGAAACGAACTTCCTGCTCATCCCGCTGCTCATCATCAGCTTCTGGCTGCTGCGCTGGCGCACCGACCGGGAAGTATCGATCAGCCAGACCATGTTTCTGTTCTCCGTGTCGGCAGTGATGATGTCTGTGTGCACCCTGCTTGCCATTGTGCTGAACGCGGAAGCTGAGCTGGACAATGCACAGCCGGTGTTTCTGCCCAGCACCTCGGTCATCTGCCTGACCCTCTCGGTGATACTCAGCGCCATCTTCCGTTTTACGGCAGTGCGCTGGAGCCGGTGGCTGCTGCAGGAGTACCACGGCGAAGCCTTCTGGGAGTCGGCATGGCCGCTGCCGGCACTGTACGCGGCGTTCTGGTGTTCTGTATGCCGAAGGAGATCGGCGTCATCCTGATGAACCGCATCCGCATCATCGCGGTGCTGGCAGTGAGCATCTCGCTGCTGGGCATCTTTCTGCTGCTGTACGAGATGTACCGCGTGGCAAAGGAGTATGCCCGCAGCTCCCAGCTGGACCGCGAAAACCAGCTGTTGGCCGTGGAGTCCCGCCGCTATATGGAGCTGCGCAGCTATCTGGAACAGACCCGCCACCTGCGGCACGATTTCCGCCAGCACCTGCATGTGATCTCCGGCCTGACCGAGGCCGGGCGGCTGGATGAACTGAAAAGCTACCTGAGCCAGTACGAGAGCGAACTCAGCGATGCCAGACCCACCCTGTGCGTCAACGCTGCGGTGGATGCGCTTGCCGGCCACTACGACTACGAGGCCCGGAAACAGGGCATCCAGATCGAATGGAAGCTGGAACTGCCCAAGCTCCTGCCCCTGCCGGAGGCCGACCTGTGCACTATTCTTGGCAACCTGCTGGAAAATGCGCTCCATGCCAGCCAGAAGCTGCCGCCGGAAGAACGGCAGGTCAAGGTGCTGGCCCGGATGCTCAGCCCGGCCATGATGGGCCTGATGGTGGAGAACCGCTACGATGGCGTGCTGAAAAGCAGGGCGGCGTTCTGCACTCCACCAGCATGACGGACAGGGCATCGGCCTTGTTCCGTCGAAACTGCCGTGCACAGGTATCACGGCAATCTGACGGTGGAAACGAGCGGCAACGTTTCCGGGCTAATGTGCTGCTGAACCTGTAAAATATTCCCTGCCCCAAGGCACCGGCTTTTTGCACAAGCCCGGTGCCTTTTGATTGCACTTTTCCCGGGAGATCATGATACTTATTTACAAAGAAAGGCAGGAGGGGAGCATATGGCAGCAGAAAGCAAAACCGGCTGTTTCTTAAACTTTCCTAAAAAATCTTTATCGGCCCGGCCCTCCCCCGACGGGAGGGCTTTTTGCTGTCCGCACGACGCATACGGTCAAGTTGAAAAATGAATAAAATTTACACATAGAATGAGATGATTTTAGGCTGAATGAGCAAAGAATCGAAAGAAGTCCCATAATCATATTGACATAATGGGTAATAGGGTGTAAACTACGTGCATCGGGTCGAGCAAATCCGAAAATTGAGATCATTCAGGGAGGAAACGGCTATGATGTGTTGTTGCGCAATGTGTTGTTGTACCGCAAACGCTTCCCGGACCGGCCGCCCTGCAGTATGGTATGCCGTGTGAGCATATCTGCATATTCTGTGTGGGAACACGCAGAAGGATCTGTCGCTGACCGCCTGGGAGCTTACTTGAAGAGGGAGCTTCCGGGCGTTGTTTTGACCCGCAAATCAGGATACAAGGGAGGAATCCGGCAATGGACTGGAATGCGATCCAGCAATATTTGCCGCTCTACCAGAAGGCCGCTGTACTTACCGTGCGGCTGGGCGTTGCAGGTATCATTTTTGCCATCATCATTGGCCTTGCCTGCGCAGTGATCCAGTATGACAAGGTGCCCGTTCTGCGGCAGATCGTGGGTGTTTACATCCAGCTGTCCCGCAACACACCGCTGCTGGTGCAGCTGTTCTTCATTTATTATGGCCTGCCCAAGGTGGGCATCCGCACCAATGCCGAGATCTGCGGCATTGCCGGCCTGGCGTTTTCTGGGCGGCAGCTACATGGCCGAAGCGTTCCGCAGCGGTCTGGAAGCCATTGAGCCCATCCAGACCGAGAGTGCCTACAGCCTTGGCATGAACCGCTGGCAGACCATGCGCTACATCATTCTGCCGCAGGCCATGTCCACCAGTATGCCGGCTTTCATGGCAAATGTGATCTTCCTGCTCAAGGAGACCAGCGTGTTCAGCGCCATCAGCCTGATGGACCTGATGTTCACGGCAAAGGACCTGATCGGCATGTACTCCAAACCATCGAATGTCTGTTCCTGCTGGTGGTGTTCTACCTTATCATTCTGCTGCCGGTGTCCATTGTGGGCAGCCTGATCGAAAGGAGGCTGCGCTATGCTGGATTTGGGTCTTGATGTCCTGTTCAAGGGCAAAAACATGGCCCGCCTGCTGGGCGGCCTTGGCGTTGCACTCAAAATCAGTGCCGTCTCGGTGATCATCAGCCTGCCGCTGGGTATCCTGCTGGGCGTGCTCATGACCTCCCGCAACCCCGTTATCAAGGCGGTCCTGCGGCTTTATCTGGAGTTCGTCCGCATCATGCCGCAGATGGTGCTGCTGTTCCTCGTTTACTTCGGCACCACCCGTGCCTTTGGGTGGAACCTTTCCGGCGAGACGGCATCCATCATCGTGTTTGTGCTGTGGGGCACCGCAGAAATGAGCGACCTTGTGCGCGGTGCGCTGATCGCCATTCCGAAGCACCAGTATGAGAGCGCCGAGGCCCTTGGCATGAGCCGTGCGCAGACCTACTGGTACATCATCATTCCGCAGACGGTGCGCCGCCTGATCCCGCTGTCCATCAACCTGATCACCCGCATGATCAAGACCACCAGCCTTGTGCTGATGATCGGTGTGGTGGAAGTGATCAAGGTAGCACAGCAGATCATCGAGGCCAACCGCACCGCCAGCCCCAACGCAGCGTTTGGCATTTATCTCACGGTTTTCGTGTTATATTCTTCGTATGCTGGCCCACTCAGTCTGCTGGCATCCTATCTCGAAAAGAAATGGAAGTGACCGTACATGGCAGAACCTATTTTGACTGTTGAACATCTGATCAAGGCCTATGGCGAGACCCCCGTGCTGGATGATATCAGCTTTGCTGTCAAGCCCGGCGAGGTCATCGTGGTGGTCGGCCCTTCGGGCTGCGGCAAAAGCACCCTGCTGCGCTGTCTGAATGGTCTGGAGCCCACCCAGAGCGGCCGGGTGCGGCTGGGCAATGAGACCGTTGCCTACGGCGGTAAAAATCTGACTCAGCTGCGCCAGCGCATCGGCATGGTGTTCCAGAGCTACGAGCTGTTCCCGCACATGACGGTGCTGGACAATGTGCTTCTGGCACCCACCAAGGTGCAGAAGCGCCCCAAAGCGGAAGTGCAGCAGGAGGCCGAAGCTCTGCTGGACCGTGTGGGCCTGCTTGCCAAGAAAAAACAGCTACCCGCGTGAGCTTTCCGGCGGCCAGAAGCAGCGCGTTGCCATCGTGCGCGCACTGTGTATGCACCCGGAGATCCTTCTGTTTGACGAAGTGACCGCTGCCCTTGATCCGGAAATGGTGCGCGAGGTGCTGGACGTATGCTGGATCTTGCCAAGCAGGGCAAGACCATGATCATCGTCACCCACGAAATGCAGTTTGCCCGCGCCATTGCCAACCGCGTCATCTTTCTGGATGGCGGCAAGATCGTGGAAGAAGCTGCACCGGCCGAGTTCTTTGACCGGCCCAAGACCGAGCGCGCGCAACGCTTCCTGCGCACCTTCACGTTTGATGCTGTGAAATGAGTCACAGATCAAGATAAAGGCTGCGGGTGTTCCGCAGCCAAATGGGAAAGATTTTGTAAAGGAGTAATCATTATGAAACAGTCTAAGATCTCTCGTCGTTCCTTCCTGCTGGGTCTGGGTGCAGTTTCCGCTGCCGCTGTTCTGACCGCATGCGGCGGCTCTTCTTCTGCTTCCACTGCAGCATCCGGCAGCGCAGCATCCGGCAGCAGCGTGGTCTACCGCACTCTGGATCAGATCAAGGAGTCCGGCACCATCAACATCGGCGTGTTCTCCGATAAGAACCCGTTCGGCTATGTGGACGAGAACGGCGAATATCAGGGCTATGATGTCTACTTTGCCCGCCGTTTGGGCGAGGATCTGGGCGTAGAGATCAACTTCGTTTCCACCGAGGCTGCAAACCGCATCGAGTACCTGCAGACCGGCAAGGCGGATGTGATCCTGGCAAACTTCACCGTGACCCCGGAGCGTGCAGAGGAAGTGGACTTTGCTCTGCCTTACATGAACGTGGCTCTGGGTGTCATTTCTCCGGACAGCAACGTTATCACCACTCTGGACAATTGGAACGCTGACGACCAGATGATCGTCATTTCCGGCACCACCGCCGAGACCTACCTGACCAAGGAGTACCCCGACATTCCGCTGCAGAAGTACGATTCCTATGCAACGGCCAAGAATGCACTGGAGAACGGCAACGGCGTGGCATGGGCCAACGATAACACCGAGGTCATTGCATTTGCAAAGCAGAACACCGGCTACACGGTCGGCATTCCCTCTCTGGGCAGTCAGGACACCATTGCTCCCGCTGTGAGCCAGGGCAACACCACCGTTCTGGATTGGCTGAACGAGGAGATCAAGGCTCTGGGCGAGGAGAACTTCTTCCACAAGGACTATGAGGAGACTCTGGTGGATACCTACGGCCTTGACTATGAGGATGAGCTGGTCGTTGAGGGCGGCGTGACCGGCGGCGCAGATGCCGCATCCAGCGAAGCTGCTTCTTCGGAAGCCGCATCTTCTGAGGCTGCTGCTTCCGAAGTGGCTTCCAGCGCAGCCGCACAGTAAATAAAAACACCGAGCGGGCAGGAGAGGGCTGAACCTTTCCTGCCCGTTTTTGCATTGCACCATCTGCCGGAACATGCTATACTGGAACAAAACAACTCCTGTCCGAAAAAACCTGAAAAAGAGAGGATGTTCCCAATGAAACGTGCCTATACGAACGGGATCCTGCTGGATGGCACCGAGCAGATGCAGCCGGAAGCGCACAAGATCCTGCTGACCGAGGATGATAAAATCATTGCCATTGTCGATGAGGGCGTGGATCTGGACGGTTATGAGGTGATCGATCTGCACGGAGGCTATCTGTGCCCGGGCCTGATCAACCTGCATGTGCATCTGGCAGGCAACGGCAAGCCCAGCGCAAAGCCGCGGGACAATGCTGCGCTGGTGCGCAAAATTCTGAGCAATGGCCTGACCCGTGCGGTGGCCTACAGGCTGGTATGCAGCTACGCGAAGCTGGAACTGCTGGGTGGCGTGACTACCATCCGCACCGTGGGCGGCATTGCAGATTTTGACACCCGCTGCCGTGATGATGCTGCAGCTGGCAAGCTGCTGGCACCGCGCATCCTTGCTGCCAACGAGGCATTTCGGTGCCCGGGGGACACATGGCGGGCTCGGTGGCAGTTGCGGCCCATAACAATGCCGAAGCACTTGCTCAGCTCAAAAAGGCCAGCGGCCAGAAGGTGGATCTTGTCAAGCTGATGATCACCGGCGGTGTGCTGGATGCCACCGAAAAGGGAACCCCCGGCGAGCTGAAGATGAAGCCGGAAATGGTCAAAGCCTCTGCGACGAGGCCCACAAGCTGGGCTATACCGTGGCGGCACACACCGAGTCGCCAGAAGGTGTAAAGGTGGCGCTGGAAAACGGTGTGGATTCCATTGAGCACGGAGCAAAGATGGATGATGAGACCATCCGGCTTTACAAGGAGCGGGGAGCCTTTGTGTGCACCACTATCTCCCCGGCGCTGCCCTATGCGCTGTTCGATACAGCGGTTTCGGCGCTTCGGAAAAGGACCAGTATAACGGCAAGATCGTGTTTGACGGTGTGGTGGAAAGCGCAAAGACCGCCCTTGCTAACGGCATCCCGGTGGCCTTGGGCAACGATGTAGGCTGCCCGTACATCACCCAGTACGATTTCTGGCGGGAGCTGTGCTACTTCCACAAATACTGCGGTGTAAGCAACCAGTTCGCCCTGTACACGGCCACCCTGCGCAATGCTCAGCTGGCCGGAGTAGGAGACGTGACCGGTTCCATTGAGCCAGGCAAGAGCGCAGATTTTATTGTGACAAAGCACAATCCACTGGAAGACCTGCGTGCGCTGCAGCATCTGGAACTGGTGGTCTGCCGCGGCTATGTGATCAAAAAGCCGAATCCCAAGCGGAACAAAACGGTGGATGCCCTGCTGGACCCGTACCTCGAATAATACTGAAAAAGCAAGGAGAGACGATCGGTCTTTCCTTGCTTTTTCGTTCACATGCCTGCCATCACGGCCATGATGCTTTGCCAGCTCTTGTTGCGGGCAGCGGGCACAGTGGTGCGGCGACGTGCGGGTGCAGAGCCGGAAGAGACCGTATTCATGGCAGTCATCGGCACCGACGGATGGAAGAATACGGCTGTATCACCGGCCAGCCACTGGGCGGCAAGGCGGGCTGCCTGCGGGTCGGCCTGCAGGGTGCGGCGCTCGGCACCGGCCAGATGATCCGCCAGCCAGTAGAGGATGGCACCCAGCGGCAGGCTGGGCAGAACATCCTGACTCCAGTAGGACCAGCGGGCACCGGCCCCTACAAAACTCTCCACGGTAATAACGGCACCGGTGCGGGCGTTCTGCGGGATGCTGCCCTGATAATCGATACCGGCGCACTGGCGAAGCTCGGCAGTGATGCGCTGGGTGCGGGCCATATCCAGCCTGTCCTCACGGCAGTAGGCGCGGAAATCGGTCTCGTCGATCAGCCGTCGGCGCTGGAAGGGAAGCGGCCCACCAGCTGGCCATCGGCGTTGTGGCACAGCTGCCAGCCCTTGCGGAACAGCTGAAAGTTCAGGTGGCGGCGTCCCATGGTGGAGTAGCACAGAATGGAGGTGCTCTCACCGGGCAGCTGCTTCAGCTCCAGGCAGGCATCGTTGCCGCAGGTGTCCTGCAGCTTTACCGTTAAAAGCAGCTGCGCACCGGGGTGCTGAGCTGACATAGCGTTGTGCATGGCATCAAAATAACGGTTGGCATCCATGATCGGTTCCCTCCTGAAACTATAACACAGCAGTTCGTTGTATAACGGATGGGCACTGCGCCAAACGACCCGGTGCACAACAGGCAGCTTACGCAGGAATGTTTTATTGACTGAACATAGTATAGCATACTTCACAACAAAAAACAACTATAAGTTTGCAGAAAAACAAAATATTTCCGCGCATCCTGCAACAGTGACCCGAAACATGGTTGTTGCGAGAGTGAATCAGTTGTGTTATGTATCAAAAACAGCCCACAGACGGCAAGGCCAAAGCCTCCCATCTGTGGGCTGTTCTGGTAAAATATGGTTCAATCGCCCAGTTCACGGATCTCGTTCTGGATCAGCCGCCCGGCCGCGCGGGCCAGTTGGTCCATGCCGCGGATACGGGCCATGTTTTTGCCGTAGATCTGTGCAGCGGCACCGGCAGAGCTGTCCTCACCCATGAACACAGCCGACACCCGGATGCCCATGCGCTGCAGCGCACGCACCTGCGCGGCAGTGTCAGCCACACCGGCAGCGTCCTCGTAACCGCAGCCCAGCGGGTTTTCTGCACTGGGCGGGATGCGGCGGCTGTCGTTGGGCGAAGCGTCCGTCAGCACGATGAGCAGATGCCGCGGCGCAGGACCGGGCGCATACTGCAAAAGGTCGCCTGCGGCCCGCAGAGCAAGGCCGTCACGGTTCCAGCCGGAAGCAAAATATCGGTTGATGTTTGCAGGTTTTGTCTGCAAAGCCTTTGAGCACCCGCAGTACGGTGTAGCCCCGCAGGCTGCTGAAGCTGGACACCCGCACCGGGATCCCGCAGGCCGCAAGGCTCTGGGCCAAAATGGATCCTTGAGCCGCGATCACTTCCTGACAGTGCAGGCGGGAAGCGGATGCGTCCAATAAAAGGTCTACCGTAAAAGAGGGCTGGTTCTCTTCCTCGGCACACAAAAACACCCGGTCATCGTTCAAAAGTGGTGCGCGCCAGATGCGCCCAGCGTTCAGGTTGCCGCTGCGGGCAACACGGGCGTTGGGCTGCTGGTGCACAAGGATGCAGTTGCGGATCTGCTCGGTAAGCCGCAGCACCACACTGCGGTGCAGTTCCCGATTTTTGGCGTAATAAGCGCGGTTGCGGTCGCCTGCAGCTCAGCCTGTCAGCCAGATGTTTGCCTCCGGGGTGGGAGCCTGCTCCGGGCTGGGCACACCGGCACTGAACCACAAATGGCACCCCAGATGGTCGCCCACGCAAAGCTCCTGCTCAGCCTTGCGCAGCCGTTCCGGCGGGTAGAGAGAGCGGCCGAAGCAACTTTCGATGTAGGCTCTGTCCTGCGCGGCATTCTGCTTCAGGGCGATGTGGGCCCGGCGCTTGTCCACCGCCAGCCCGCCGCCCACAGCATCCACGGAGCTTGAGTGTTCCACGGTCACGCGGTCCGTTTTGATCATCTGGGTGGGCATGGCTTTGGTGGCAAGCTTTGCCAGCAGGCCGTCCAGATGCAGATGCAAAGCTGCTCTCTGGTGCACAGTGCCGTCGAACAGGTTGAATTTTGCGTAGATCGATAAAATTTCGGCTTTCAGCTGTTCCGGCTCCGGCACATGCTCCGGGGCCAGCGCGGCGGCAAGGCCGGACTCGTAAGGGGTCATCACCGGGTCGGTGCGGCCCAGCACACGCCGCCAGCGTGCAGCCTGCATGGTGTACACCAGCTGATTTTTTGCCATCCACTCCTGACGGGAGAGCTTGTATTGAATCGCAAAAAGTAATACTGTCATGGGCATGGCGCAGCGCTTCCAGAACCGGGCGGCGGGGCAGCTCCAGCCGATAGGCTGCATTTTCCAGATACAGCCATGTCATGTCGTCCAGCATGGTCTGCCGCAGATCACCGTCCCATGCATCAAAGATGCTGCGAATCAGCGCGTCACCGTAATATTTGTGGATGAGGCCCACGACCGTGTTCATGTAAAAATCGGTGGTGCCGTCGGTATAGCGGGCCAGAAACAGCGGCTCAAAGCCATAGGCTCCTGCAGCAGCCCAGACCTGATTGGCCGCACGCCGCTCCTGCGCGGTGTAACTCTGGGCGTCCATCAGCCAAAGAGCTTGGCGGCATCCAGCTTGGCCGGAATGCGCGCCGCGATCACATCACGGATCAGGCCCTGCTCGTAGGAGTCAAAGGCCTTGTTGGTGATGCCCATATCCAGTGCCGCGCCTGCCGGGATGCCGCGCCGGATCAGCCGCAGGGCATCCAGCATACCGCGCAGATCCAGCGCCTTGGTGGAAATTTCCGCACTGTCGCACTTTTTCTGCAGGTCAAGGAACAGCAGTGCAAACTGGCGCACATACTTGGAAGCAAGATCGGGGAACTGCGTCCGCAGCAGCTTTTCCAGATCGTCCTGCGTAATGGTGGGCATCTGGATGACCACGAAACGGGAGGTGAGTGCCTCGTTCAGCTCACGGGTGCCGGCATAACCGTAGTTCATGGTGGCAATAAAGCGGGTCTCCTCCGCCAGCGGGATGCGGTCGTAGCCGGGCACATCGATGGCGCGGCGGAAATCCAGCACCGCGTGCAGCACGGCCAGCGCTTCGTTTTTGGCCATGTTGATCTCATCCAGCACACCAAAGCCGCCGCACTGGGCGCAGCGGTATACCGGGCCGGGCCGGAACACCACCTGACCGTCCGCAAAAGTGTCCATGCCAATGAGGGACGCCGCATCCATGTTCACATGGAAGGAGATGTCCCACGCAGGACGGCCAAAGGCGGCGGCAAGGTTCTCGGCCAGCACGTTTTTTTGCCGGTGGCTTTTCCGCCTGCCAGCAGCAGGTTTCACCGCAGAGCAGCGCCGCCAGCGCTGCTCCCACACCTGTTTGCCGTAGTAGGTAAAGGCAGGGGAAGGGATGCGCGGGCGCAGTGCGTCCGGCAGGGCATGGGCAGTGCGGTACTGTTGGACTGCTTCCAGCAGAGCGGGGTCTACCCCTTCCTGCTGCAGAGTTTCAAGGAGATCAGACATTTGTACAAACACCTCGATTTTGCCGGTTGTCTGGCACAAACCGGCTGTTCAGCTTTATCATAGCACAATCGTGGGGATTTGTGTAGGGGGCACGTGGCGAAAAATAGCAAAGAGAGGCGGCCCCAAACAGGGACCGCCTCTCTTCATGAAGAAAGAAGAAATGGAAAAACGCTTAAGTTGTGCCGGAAAACCGCGCTGGGTCAGGCGTTATCCAGACCCGCCATCTGCTTGACGGCCTTCATGGCGAAGGTCAGGGTGCGGCCCATGGCCACACCAGCATCAGGCAGGGGTAGTTGTTGGCAAAGAAGCTGCCGGACATATCACCGGTGATATACAGGCCCTCCATGGGCTGGTTGTTGTTGTCCAGCGCCTGACCCTTTTCGTTGATGGCAATGCCCTGCTCGGTGGTCAGCAGAGAGGCACCCAGCCAGCAGCCATAGAAGGGCGCAGTGCGGATGGCACTCAGGCGGTAAGCGGGCTTGCCGAAATCCTCATCGTTCTGCTTGTCGTACAGCTCATTGTAGCGCTCCACGGTAGCAAGGAAGGTGTCCTTGGCAGCACCGGTAAAGCCCATCTTGTCAGCCAGCTCGTCCAGCGTATCGCACTTGAACAATGCACCGGCCTCAATAGCCTCGTCCATCTTACCCTGAATGTACTTCTCGCCGCCGTTGCGGGTCTGGGCAGAGCAGCCGATGGTGTGGAAACGCTTTGCGTCCTCCAGAATGTTGGCATCGCAGATCTGTGCGTAGACGCGGCCCGGCTGGTGGGCGGCAGCGTAGACGATATCGTTGTAGGGGCAGCTCTCGTTGGCAAAGCGCTCGCCGTTGCGGTTCACCTTCAGGAAGGGCTGGGTACCGGGGTTGTACTGGCGGATCTTGCCGGGGAAGGCCTTGCCGCCAAAGGCAGTGTCGCTGTCCACATAGCCGCCATCCACGCCGGGGGCAACAACGCCGCGGTCAAACAGCATGGGAGCGGCTTCCTTGTCCAGATTGGCACCGGCCCACACAGCAGCGCGGATGCCGTAGCCCTTGTCGGCGGGGGAGTAGGAGCAGGCGGTGGTCACGCTGGTGCCCAGCGGGTCCAGCTGCTCCATCATGTAGGGGTTGCCGGGGAAACCGCCGCAGGCCAGCAGCACGCCCTTGTTGGCGTTGTAGCGGATAAAGTGGTCATCTTCGGTGCTCTGGGCGATGATGCCGGTGATGCGGCCAGTGGAGTCCTTCTCCAGCTTTGCCAGAGAGGTCTTGAAGTCCACATCGTAGCCCAGCTCACGGATGTAGTCCAGCAGCAGCTCGTTACGGGCTGCGCCGGAGCTGCGGTCATAGGTGTACTCGATCTCGGGGTACATATAGTCGGTGTTGTGCTCGGCGTTCTCGGCAGGCCACTTCGCCTCATTCGCCGTAGGTGTAGACCATCTTGACACCGTACTTGTCTTCCATGATGGAGCGGATGAACTCGATCATCTCCCCGGACTCGTTGATCCAGGTCTTGACAACGCGCTGATCGCACTTGCCGGAGGCGTAGCGGGAGATCTCGCTCAGCAGTTTTGCCTTATCGGTGGCGGGTTCGCCAGCCTCCTTAGCGGCAGCAGAATCAACAGCGCCGTACCAGTGACGGGTGTCCTGCACGTTGGCGTTCTGCTCGATAACACGGAAGTTCAGGCCGTTGGCAGCAGCATAGGCGGCAGCGAACATACCGCCGTTGCCTGCACCCACAATGAGAATGTCGGTGTCCACGGTCTCAGTGATGGCAGCCTCGTCGATATCAGGCTCTTTGCCCAGCCAGTCGTTTGCGTCGCCTGTGGGCAGCTGCACGCTGGACACCACGGCCTCACCCTTTGCCTGTGCGTAGCAGCTCTTGGCAGCCTTCATCACGGCATCGGAGGTGATGGTAGAGCCGGAAACGCCGTCGATCTCGGCAGAACCGGCAGCCATCAGCTGCTCACGCAGCTCATCGGCAGCGGCAGCGCCGAAAGAAGCGGTCTCGCCGGAGGTGTCCACCACCACGTCGGTAACAGCGCTGTCAGAGAAGGTCATGGTGACCTTGACGGTGGAGGAGATGCCCTCGGCGGTGCCCTCGTAGGTGCCGGGGATGTACTGACCGGCAGCACCGGAGGCAGTGGAGCTGGAGGCGGAATTGCAGGCAGCCAGTGCGCCGGCAGTGACACCGCTCATGGCGGCGCAGCGGCGATCTTCAGAAAGCCTTGCGGGAGATCTTGTTCATAGGTACGCTCTCTTTCTCTTTTCTCTTCTTATCGTGCAGCAGGGTAAAAACCACTTTGCTGAATCTTTAACAATTGTAGCGTAGAGTGACGCACTTTACAATTCAATTATGTTATATTATAATTTAGAAAATCCTAATGTAAGAAAGCGAGGACGCGCAAATGAACCAGAGTGCACTGGATGGATTTGTGAAGATCGTAGAGATGGACAGTTTTTCGGCAGCAGCAGAGGCACTGTATCTTTCGCAGTCGGCGCTTTCGCAGCAGATCCGCACGCTGGAAGGGCAACTGCAGTTTGAACTGTTCCAGCATGTACCGCGCCGGGTGATCCTGACCCCGGCAGGCCGGGACTTTTACCCCAAGGCAAAGCAGCTGACGGCCTTGTATCAGGAGGCAGTGCGCCATGCCCGTGCGGTACAGCAGCAGGAAAATCCGCCGGAACGGCATCTGGTCATTGCATGGAGCCATGAGGCCATGCGGATGTTCGGGTACGACCTGTTTTCTCTGACGAACGAGCTGTGTCTGCAATACACGTCTATTATGATGCAGTGCGCCAGTCGCAGCGAGGTCTGGCGCAGCCTGAAAAAAAGGGGACGCGGACCTTTCTTTCCAGTTGGAAAGTGCGGAATTTTACGCGCAGGGGTTCACTTTCATCCCGCTGCTTTATGTGCCGGAGCTGTGCATTCCCATCCACCCGCCCGCCGATATGCCGGTGGGCAGGCTGAGTCTGGAGCAGGCGCTGCAAATACCGCTGGCTGCCCGTCAAAGAGATGTACCAGACCGTCTACGAGACCAGCCTGCTGCAGGAGGGGCTGGAGCGCGGAGTGAACTTTACGCCGGTGGGCGGCATCCGCAGCGCATCCTATGGGGATCCTGCGCTCAAGATGGTTCCTGCGGTCTATTACCGCAGGCCGGACCTCAGTTTTTGTGCGGGTACTGGACTGGGGCAGGGGACACCGGTTCGGCATCGTGCTGGGACAAAAGCGCGAGGACCCGGTGGTAATGGCCTATGTCCGCGCGTTGCAGCAGCTGCTGCCGTCCCTCTCGGAAAAGCTGTTCGGCCTGAAGCTGGAACCGGTGGAGGAATAAAGAAAAAAGAAAACCCTCTCAGGCGCATTCGCGCTAGCTCTCCCGAAGGAGAGCTCTATTGCAGCTGACCGGTAACTGCTGAAAAGCTCCCCCTCTCGGGGGAGCTGGCATCGCGTAGCGATGACTGAGAGGGTAAACAAATAGCACCTGCTGCCCTCGGAAAGGAAGGCGGCAGGTGCTATTTTTGTGCTTATACTGCGATGGCGGCTGCTTTACTCCACCACGTCCTCGAACTGGCTGTTGTACAGGTCGGCGTAGAAGCCGCCTGCTTCGATCAGCTGGTCGTGGGTGCCTGCTCCACAATATCGCCATCTCGCATTACAAGGATGAGGTCGGCATCCCGGATGGTGGAAAGACGGTGTGCGATCACAAAGCTGGTGCGGCCCTCCATCAGGCGGTCCATGGCGGTCTGGATGCGCTGCTCGGTACGGGTATCCACGCTGCTGGTGGCCTCGTCCAAAATCAGGATGCGGTTATCTGCCAGAATGGTGCGGGCGATGGTGAGCAGCTGCTTCTGGCCCTGACTCACGTTGGAAGCGTCTTCGTTCAGCTCCATCTGGTAGCCGCCGGGCAGGGTGCGGATGAAGTGGTCAGCGTTGGCAGCCTTGGCGGCGGCGATCACTTCTTCGTCGGTAGCATCCAGTCGGCCATAGCGGATGTTCTCCATGATGGTGCCCTTGAACAGCCATGTGTCCTGCAGCACCATGCCGAAGCCCTCGCGCAGAGCGCTGCGGTCAAAGTCACGCACATCGTGGCCATTCAGGGTGATGGAACCGGAATCCACATCATAGAAGCGCATGAGCAGCTTGACCATGGTAGTTTTGCCCGCGCCGGTAGGGCCGACGATAGCCACCTTCTGGCCGGGCTTGACCTCACAGCTGAAATCGCGGATGACGGTCTTGTCCGGGGTGTAGCCGAAGCGGACATGACTGAATGTCACCTGACCGTTGATGCAGCCGGGGTCGGCCCGGCGGGCCGGGTCTGCCTGCTGATCCTCTTCCGGCTCGTTCAGAAACTCGAACACCCGCTCAGCGGCAGCGGCCATGCTCTGCAGCATGTTGGACACCTGAGAAAGCTGCTGGATGGGCTGGGTGAAGTTCTTGACGTACTGGATGAAGGCCTGAATGTCACCGATGGTAATGGTGCCGTTTGCCGCAAAAATGCTGCCCACGATGGCCACTGCCACGTAGCCCAGATTGCCCACAAAGTTCATAATGGGCATCATCAGGCCGGAGAGGAACTGGCTCTTCCATGCGGATTCGTACAGCTTATCGTTGGCGGCGTTGAAGTCGTTCAGCACCACGGCCTCGCGGTTGAAGGCTTTGACCACGTTGTGGCCGGAGTAGACTTCTTCCACCTGACCGTTCACAACGCCCAGAATGGCCTGCTGTGCCTTGAAGTATTTCTGGCTGAACTTGACCACGATGAGCACCAGCACCAGCGAGACCGGCAGGATCAG
>ENA-OQAR01000237-OQAR01000237.1-human-gut-metagenome-genome-assembly--contig:-NODE-237-length-15924-cov-3.113503_pt1 | contig 15924 bp, 22 predicted proteins | sample MGYA00242738_ERZ504533 | MGnify/ENA primary metagenome ERZ504533 (study PRJEB26092, sample SAMD00036276) | human gut metagenome | host: Homo sapiens | study: EMG produced TPA metagenomics assembly of... | reverse complement strand
CCAGCGTGATCTTGCAGTTTCTCTTCTGCAGATCATACATTTTCGGAACAATGCCACAGGTAGAAACCGTTACATTCCTCTGACTGATGCCAAGTCCGTTTTCGTCGGTAAGTATCCGGATAAAACGGACAAGATTATCATAATTGTCCATCGGCTCACCGGTTCCCATCACTACCACGTTTGCCACCCGTTCTCCGGTATCTGCCTGTATCCGGTAGATCTGGTCCAGCATCTCGGAAGGTTTCAGGCATCTGGTCAGGCCTCCGATGGTAGAAGCACAGAACCGGCAGCCCATACGGCACCCTACCTGTGAGGAAATACATACAGAGTTTCCGTGATGATATCTCATAAGAACACTCTCGATCACATTTCCGTCTTCCAACTGGAACAGGTATTTCCTGGTTCCGTCGATTTTTGAAATCCTCACATCTGCCTGGCTGAGTGCTGTGATCGGATAAACCGACAGTTTCTCGCGGAGGCTTTTGGAAAGATTTGTCATTTCATCCCAGGAGGTAACCAGTTGCTGATGAAGCCATGCATAGATCTGCTTTGCGCGGAAAGCTTTTCGCCAATCTCTGTCATCAGATTTTTCAGTTCCTCCATTGTCATGGATTTTATATCTGTCATTTTTATTATTTCCTTCTGAATCTGGCAATAAAGAATCCGTCTGTCTTATGTATCCCCGGCAGAAGCTGCAGATACCCGAGTTTTGTGGATTTGCAGTGAAGTTCTTCCGGAATATACGGGTCCAGACTTTCCAGTCGAAACGGATAGTTCTTTAAAAACCATAATACATTTTCTTCGTTTTCCTCACGGGCAATGGTACAGGTGCTGAAGATCAGTGTTCCATCCGGCTTCACATATTTCGCCGCCTTATCCAGGATCATTCTCTGGAGCATTACAATTTCTTCCTGTTTCTGTGGTGTTGCCCGATATTTGATCTCCGGCTTCTTACCGATAACTCCATATCCGGAGCAGGGTACATCTGCGATAACGATATCCGCTGCCTGCTCGGAATCCGGATCATATACGGTCGCATCCTGAACCTTCGCATCTACATTGATCACACCGGTTCTGTGGATATTCTCCTTGATAAGGTCTGCCTTATACTGGCTTACATCCCTTGCATCCACATTTCCATAATCACCCATTTTATCGGCAGCATGAATACTTTTTCCACCCGCGCCGCACACATATCGATAATGTAATCGCCCTTTTTCGGACTGGCTGCCTCTGCCACCAGCATGGAGCTGATATCCTGCACAAGGATCTTTCCCTGGAGGAATGCATCCAGTGTCAGGATATGATTGTAATCCGAAATCTTCAGGGCATACGGAAGGTATGGTGCCTGCTGTACTGTCACTCCCTGTGCTTTCAGGCTTGTAACAATCTCCTTAAGAGAAGCCTTATGCGTCCGGCACCGCACAGTGATCGGTCTTTCTGTCAGAAAATCTTCCAGGATCTTCTCGGTTGTCTTCACACCGTAGGCAGCTTTCCATTTTTCTACAAGATATTCCGGCATGGAATATTTCACAGAGAGATAACGTACCTCGTCTTCCTCTCTGGATGGAAGTTCCAGTTTTCCTATTTCCCTGGCAATCGTGCGAAGTACACCGTTAACAAAAGGTTTCAGATTATAAAAGCCTTTTCTCTGTGCCAGCTTTACAGCCTCATTGCACACAGCACTGTCCGGAACACTGTCCATAAATTTCAGCTGATATACCGCACTTCTTAAAATCTCACGGATCTGTGGTTTCATCTTATTTACAGGAACCTTGGAAAAAGAATCGATCACATAATCAATGTAGATCCTGTATTCCAGGGTTCCCTCACATACTCTCGTTATAAAACTACGTTCCTGTTTGGAAGGAACTGATATTTGGAAAGGGCATTGCGGATCGCAATGTGGCTGTGCTCGCCTTCCTCCTCAATCTCCAGCAGGATCTCAAGAATCAGTTCTCTTGTATTTACTCCGCTGTTAATCACGATCTCTACCTCCTGCAAGGATAATCAGTCTCAGAAGCTGTAAAATCGATGCTGCCAGAGCTGCCACATAAGTAAGCGCTGCCGCTGTCATTACTTTCTTGCTCCTTTTTTTCATCTGTACCCAAAATCCCGGTACTTTCCAGCATTTTCAGCGCTCTGGAAGACGCATTGACCTCAACCGGCAAAGTTACCAGCTGAAAAAGTACTGCCAGTGAAAACAGAACAATTCCCAAAGTCACCAGAGGACGGATGGAAAAGATCAGTCCCGCAATAAACAGCGGCCAGGAAAGCTGTGAGCCGATATTGGCTGCCGGTACAATGGCAGATCGGATGTTCAGAGGCGCATAATTGATGGCATCCTGGATCGCATGTCCGCATTCATGGGCTGCCACGCCTACTGCTGCCAGTGAATTTCTTCCATAAATATCCTCAGAAAGGGAAACTGTTTTTGTTCTTGGATCATAGTGATCGGTCAGGCTTCCCCTGATCGGAACCACCTGCACATCCGTGATACCTGCTGCCCTTAAGATCCTCTGTGCAGCTTCCGCGCCAGTGATCCCGGAATGATTCCGAATCTTTTTATAAACAGCAAACGTACTGTGCAGTTTCGCGGATGCAACCAGAGAAAGCAGCATTCCGATCACAAGCAGCAGAACCGTGGGGTCCATCCCCCAGCCATAATAACCATATCCGTACATCGCTTATCACTCCCTGGAATCTTTAAACATGTCTCCTGGTTTCAACTGATAGCCCCGCAGAAAAGCATCTACTTCCATCCGTTTCTTGCCTTCCAGCTGTACTTCATGAAGTACCAGCACATTCTGTCCGCAGGCTACCTGAATTCCTTCTTTATCTGCGGCAAGTACAGTTCCCGGTACTTTCCCGGCCTGCGTTTTCAGTACAGAAGCCTTCCAGACCTTCAGCGTTTTTCCATTGATAAAGGTAAAAGCACTCGGCCACGGGTTGAGGCCTCTTACCAGCCGCTCCAGTTCTTCTGCACTTTTTCCAAAATCCAGAAGTCCCATTTTTTTGAGATCATGGCTGCATATGGTGTCGGGCTTCTTCCGGCTGTTTTTCGCGGGTGGCAGTTCCGTCAAAAATAGACGGCAGTGTCTGTACCAGAAGCTCTGCTCCTGCCACAGCAAGCTTATCAAACAGGCTTCCTCCTGTCTCATCCTCTGAAAGTGGCACTACGATCCTGGAAATCATATCCCCGGTATCCAGGCCGGTTCCCATCTGCATGATAGTAACGCCGGATTCTTTTTCTCCGTCGATCACAGCCTGTTGGATCGGCGCTGCTCCACGGTACTTCGGAAGAAGGGATGCATGGATATTGATACATCCGAATTTCGGCATATCAAGGATACTCTTTGGAATGATCTGTCCAAATGCCGCTACAACGATAATATCCGGTGCAAGACTTTTAAGCTTCTCCACAAACTCCGGATCTCTTACTTTTACCGGCTGCAGTACCGGAATCTCATGTTTCAGTGCTTCTTCTTTTACAGGGGTAGGCATCATGGTCTTACCTCTGCCCTTAGGTTTGTCCGGCTGTGTGATCACTGCCTCGACCTCATATCCGTTCTCTACCAGCGCCGCAAGCGGTGCCACCGCAAAGTCCGGAGTTCCCATATAAACAATTTTCATATTATCCCGCCTTTAGTCTTCTTCATCATAAGTTACCTTGTGAAGTTCTCCCTCCACAAGTTCTGTATACATTTTTCCGTCAAGATGGTCGATCTCATGGCAGAACGCTCTCGCAAGAAGTCCCTCACCCTCAAGGATCTGCTCTTCCATGTTGACGTCAAGTGCTTTTACTTTCACGTAGTTCGGACGTGTAACCTGTCCTGCCATTCCAGGAACACTTAAGCATCCCTCATCACCGGTCTGCTCACCGCTGGTCTCAAGGATCTCCGGATTGATCAAGACAATCGGGCCTTCCCCCTACATCAATTACAACAATACGTTTCAGGATTCCCACCTGTGGTGCCGCAAGGCCTACGCCCATTGCATCATACATGGTATCCAGCATATCTGTAATCAGTTCTCCGATCCTTGGTGTCATTTTGTCCACTGTGCGGGATTTTTTTTGTCAGTACAGAATCACCCTGTACACGAATTGTTCTAAGTGCCATTTTTTCTTCTCCTTTAACTCATCTGCAGCGATTTCCTTTCTTTATGAAATCGTTACATCATATCATATTGTATATATATCTTCCGGAATCCGGAATTTTATCTCTATATATTTTCTCCAGCTTTTCTCTGACTGCTGTGAGAAAACGTATATCTGTGTGCTTCAGATGGAGCACCTGGCGGTAAACATCTTTTACTTTTCCTACCGATGCAGACGCAGGGCCGATCATGTGAAGCTCCTCTTTCGGACTTACCCTGCGGATAAAAACTTCTATATAATACATGGCTTTTTTGAGAAGTTCCTCATCCTGGCAGGCGCCAAAAACTGTCATCATATGAGCTGCCGGCGGATAATCCAGAAGCATCCGGTACATCATCTCTTCTTTATAAAATTTCTCATAGTCCTGAATGGCTGCTGCCTGAATACTGTAGTGCTCCGGCTGATACGTCTGTATCACCGCATGCCCCGCCTTATTTCCTCTGCCGGAACGCCCAACCGCCTGGGTAAGGAGCTGAAATGTCCGTTCCCCGCAGTGATAATCATCCATGTTCAGTGAAAGATCTGCAGCGATCACACCTACCAGCGTCACATCCGGGAAATCATGTCCTTTAACGATCATCTGCGTTCCCACCAGAATGTCCGCCTCATGTCTGGCAAAAGCTGCCAGGATCTTCTCATAACTGTCTTTTGTCCTTGTGGTATCAAAATCCATTCGAAGGACACGGGCTTCGGGAAATTCTTTTTCCAGGACTTTCTCGATCTGCTGGGTTCCGGCTTTAAATCCACCGATATGCGGAGAACCACAGGAAGGACAGGATTCTGGTTTCGCAATTTCATATCCACAGTAATGGCAGACCAGACGGTTGCCATTATGTTCACTTAAAGACACATCACAGTGCGGACATTTCATCACGTGCCCACATGCCCTGCAGGAAACAAAACCTGCATAACCCCGCCGGTTCAGAAACAGCATAACCTGTTCCCTGTTCTTAAGTGCATGATCCATCTGCTGTTTCAGTTCCATACTCAGCACGGAACGGTTACCTTTTTTTTAATTCTTCCCGCAAATCAACAATTGATACCTGGGGAAGCGGCCGTTCTTCATAACGGGCGTTTAATCGTACCAGAAGATATTCTCCGTCACAGGCATGACTGTAAGCCTCCAGTGACGGTGTTGCAGATCCCAGAACAATACGGGCATGTTCCATGCCTGCTCTCTGAATGGCTGTTTCCCTGGCATGATACCTTGGTGTATTTTCACTTTTTATAGGTGGGTTCATGTTCTTCATCGATAACGATCAGTCCCAGATTGGAAAACGGGGTGAACAGCGCAGATCTGGGTCCCACCATCACCTGCACCTCGCCACGTTTCGCTCTTTTGAACTGGTCATAACGTTCTCCCTGGGAAAGTCTGGAATTCAGGACAGAAACTTTATCTCCAAACATGGCATAAAAACGCCGGACTGTCTGATAGGTAAGTGCAATTTCCGGAATCAGCACAATGGCCTGTTTTCCCTCTTCCAGTACTTCCTGGATCAGCCTCATGTAAACCTGCGTCTTTCCGCTTCCGGTCACTCCAAAAAGAAGTGCAGGTCTCGGTTCCGGTTTCTGCCATTCCTGAAAAATCTCTGCAACGGCTTCCTGCTGTTCCTGATTCAGAGAAAGTTCCCCGTCCTCTTTTACCAGTCCACTGTTTTTCGGAATGCGGTACATTTCCTGACTTTCAATCTTTATAAGGCCCTTTTTTTCAAAAAAATCCAGGACAGAAATACTGGCTCCAAGCTCTTTTGACGCATAGGTATAATCCAAACTTCCTGCCTCCAGAATTGCCCTCAGAAATCTTTCACGAGCTTTAAAGCGACTGCCTTCCAGTTCTTCCAGAAGCTTCTGTGCACGCGCTTTCTCCCCGGTAAAAAAGATCAGCTTTTTTTCTTTGGCTCTTACTTTATCTTTTACAGGAAGTACTGTTTTCAGTGCCTGGATCATGGTAGAACCATACGTTTCTTTCATCCATGCCGCAAGTGCGATCAGTCTGGATTCCGTTGTTTCACTGTCCGTGGACACTCCCTGGATTTCCTTCGTCTTCGAGGCATCATATTTGGCTTCTGTAGAAGTTCCGATCACATAACCCTTTCGGAGTATATTTCCCTTCCCGAACGGTACAGTAACCACAACGCCTGGTTTTATGGCCGGTTCCAGTTCTTCCGGAATGCGGTACTGAAAATCCCGGTCAACTTTCTCATGAGAAATGTCAATGATCACATCTGCATAGACCATCCGATTACGCTTTCCGATCTTCTTCCAGGATTTCCCGGATCAGAACTCTCTCATCCATCGGATATTTCTTACCCTTGATCTCCTGGTAATCCTCATGTCCTTTTCCTGCGAGGACAATGATATCTCCCGGTTCTCCATGATGGATCGCATAGGCAATAGCCTCCTTACGGTCAGGGATCTCTACATATTTACCATCGGTTTTCGCCATTCCGATCTTGATATCATCGATGATGGCCTGAGGATCTTCATCACGTGGATTATCAGAAGTGATGATCGTGAGATCTGCCATCTTGCCGGAAACCTCACCCATCTCATAGCGGCGGAGCTTGGAGCGGTTTCCCCCACATCCAAACAGGCATACCAGTCTGTGCGGGTTATATTCCTTCAATGTTCCAAGAAGGCTCTCAAGCGCCATGGCATTGTGCGCATAATCGATCATCAGCGTAAATTCGTCGGATACCTTGATCATCTCAATACGACCTTTCACCTTGGCTACTTTCAGCGCTTTGATGATATTCTCTTCAGATACTTTGAAATGACGGCAGATGGCGATGGCTGTCAGGGAATTGTAAATACTGAATTTGCCAGGAATATCGATCTCCACCGGAAAATCAAGAAGTCCCTTTACATGGTAGGAAATTCCAAGATATCCTTTTCTTCCCACCAGTTTCGCATCTTCTGCACGGAGATCCGCTTTTTCAGAAAATCCGTATGTCTCAAGCTCACAGGTATGGCCATCGATAATACGTTCAAAATGTTCATCATCACGGTTTACGATACCAACCTTACATTGTTTCAGAAGCATGGATTTACAGTGAAGATAATCATCGAAATCTTTATGTTCATTCGGTCCGATATGATCTGGCTCAATATTTGTGAAAATTCCAAAATCAAAGACAAATCCCTGGGTTCTGTGGAGCATCAGTCCCTGTGAAGAAACCTCCATAACTACCGCGTCGCAGCCCGCTTCAACCATATCATGGAAATATTTCTGAACCATATACGATTCCGGTGTTGTATTGGCTGCCGGGATATGTTTCTCTCCAATAATGGCTTCGATCGTTCCGATCAGGCCAACCTTATATCCTGCATTTTCAAGGATAGACTTCACCATGTAAGTGGTGGTTGTCTTACCCTTGGTTCCCGTGATTCCGATCGTTTTCAGTTTCTTCGCCGGATGTCCGAACCATGCTGCGGAAATAAACGCCATGGCATAACGGGTATCTTCCACCTGGATCACAGTTACATCTGCCGGAGCTTCCACCGGTTCTTCTACGATGAGAGTTTTTGCACCTTTTGCCACAACATCCGGCACGAATTTATGGCCATCCACAACTGCGCCTCTGATGCAGATAAAAAGACTTCCCTCTTCTACTTTACGGGAATCATACACAACAGAAGAAACTTCCTGGTCTGTATTTCCCTGAAGGCATTTGTATTCAAGATGTTCTAATAAGGATAAAAGTTTCATTTTTTCTCCTCCATTTCCCTTTTTCCGGCTGCCAGATGACAGTCAGGATACGGGAAGGCATACTGTTCTTATTTTGTGTACATACCATATAGAATAGCACACCTGCCCCCTGTTTTCAACGTTTCTTTACGCCAGGACACTCCCTGTAAAAAGCCCGTTTATTATTGTTTTCACCAGAACACGCAATGTCATTTTCCGCCATAGATCCGGGCATATTTTCTTCGCAGCCAGAGAACTCCCATCCCCGTCACCCCAGCACTCACTGCCAGCAGTACAAACAGCGACGCTCCGTATTGTCGCCCGTCTGTGGATGAGAAGATGCTGCCCTTGCCATTTCTTCCTGTCCGGAAGAAGGATCTCCTCCTGTCTTTTCCTCAGGGCTTTCTTCTGGTGTCGGTGTCTCGTTTCCTTCTACTGTGATCTCGGCGGATGCCTCCATCTGTTTCTCACCGGTTTCCTGGCTTGTGACGGTTACCTTGTTAAAAAGCTTCTGATTTACCGTTTTTTCCGGGATCTTCACCTCTGCCTGAAGGGATACTGCTTCCCCTGGCGCTATTTTTTCGATCAGAGCTTTGGTTTTCGTACTGTTTAATGTAATCCCTTCCTGTTCCACAAAACGAGCCTCAATCCCCTCTGCCTGAAAAACGTTCTGTCCCCACAACAGAATGAAGTGTTTTTTCCCCGGTATTGATGATGCAGATCTGATAAGTGACTGTTTCTCCTGGCATTGCAGTCTCTCTGTCCGCTGTTTTCTTTACAGAAAAATCTGCTTTCAGCGGCTGCAGCGGACTGACCATCTGCGCTTTCCGAAAAATCATCTCCTCCGGCCGTCCCTTTACTTTCGCACCTGCTTCTACTTTATGTTCCAGATCTTTTTCCTGTTCATTTAAAAGCGGTGCCAGAATATAAAAACTCCGCTTCTCGCCGGCTTTCAGCTCTGCCACCTCTGCATCTGCACCTTCTCCGTCAAGTCCCTCAGCCTCCTCCCACTGCTGTGTGATCTTCGGGCAGGAAAAGCTGCTGGTCATTTGTATATCGATCAGATCCACATCGCCGGTATTAGCAAGGTCCACACGGTAGCGGATGGTCTTCCCTGCTTTCATTTCTTCCGTCTCTGAAGTCAGAGAAAGTGTCATATCTGCTTTTTCTGTGTCTGCATCCGCAGAAGGCGAAATTTCCTCCGGTTCTTCTTCCGGCATTTCCTCAGGTTCTTCCGCATCTTCCGTATCTTCGGACATATCTTCCTCCATATCCATATCTTCCTCTTCAACACCTTCCAAAGGCAGTGCAGCACTTTCTACATTTTCTCCTCCGGTCTCCGTTCTCTCCTGTGTGCTCTCACTCTCTTCCTCCGGCGCTTCATTCTCTTTGCATACTGTTTCCCCGGATGCCAGCTCCTCCATGTGCTCATATCCATCCTCCTTTTCCCGGTCATCTGACAATTCCTGTCCCGACTGAAGTTCAGAATCCGCAGCCATTCCCGGTTGAACACTTCCAAACAGCACAGTTCCGGCCACTGCAGCCGCAACTGTGATCTGCTTTATCTGTTTCCATATTCTGTTTTTCATTTCAATTCTCCATTTCTGCCTGTTATGGCATTATCTTTTACACATTCACTTTTAACAGAAGCTTACTTTTCCACAGACAAAGGCATCCCTCCCCGGAAAAACGGTGCATAACCGTCGGCAAAACAATATTTATCAGTAAAAATAGGATTTCTGCATCGAACTGATGCGTGAATATATTCCGCAGAACACGGACTTAAGACTCTTCCAATGTAGCACATTCCTCAATCAGGTGCAACCAGATATAAAAAATTTATAAAAGTTTTGTTTTAAAACTTTTCTTTTATAAAAATTTTTCGATTTTCTTTTTAGATTACCGACATAATTTTAAACATATTTCCTCTATATAATAGGTCTTGGATAGATGAAAAACCACTCTCTATCTCCCCCCTCAAAAAATAGTAGGAAATGAACCGCCTGACCGAATCAGGCGGTTTTTCCTTGTCTGAAAATTCACGGCCTGACAACTATCTGTAAACCGTATTCATCTAAAATTCTATTGCATTTCCAACATAGGTCTTTTTATAATAAAATATAATACTCGTTACTATTGAACAGTAACCAATTTTAAAGAGAAATGAGGTATTTCCTATGAGCGAAAAAACTGTAGTAGTTGCATTAGGCCACCGAGCACTTGGTACCACACTTCCTGAGCAGAAAACAGCCGCCCGACTTGCAGCCAAGGCAATCGCAGACCTAGTTGAAGAGGGAACCCGCGTGGTAATCTCCCACAGCAACGGTCCGCAGGTAGGGATGATCCACACCGCAATGAATGAATTCGGCAAGGCACATCCTGATTATACATTTGCACCAATGTCCGTATGTTCTGCCATGAGCCAGGGTTATATCGGCTATGACCTTCAGAACGCCATTCGTGCGGAACTTATTTCCAGAGGAATCTATAAACCTGTCAGCACCATTCTCACACAGGTTGTCATTGATCCATATGATGAAGCATTTTCCGAACCGGAGAAGATCATCGGTCGTGTCCTGAATGCAGAAGAAGCAGAAGCCGAGGAAGAAAAAGGAAACTTCGTCACAAAAGTAGGGGAAGGACAGTACAGAAGAATCCTTGCAGCACCGAAGCCACAGAAGATCGTGGAGATCGAGACCGTGAAGGTTCTTTCCCAGGCAGAGCAGATCGTTATCGCAGCAGGCGGTGGCGGAATCCCGGTTCTTGAGCAGGGTACCCAGCTGAACGGTGCCAGTGCTATCATCGAGAAGGACCGTGCAGCAGGACTTCTTGCAGAGGAACTGAACGCAGATACTCTGATGATCCTTACAAGTGTTGAGAAGGTAAGCCTTAACCACAACACCGATCAGGAATCTTATCTGGATACCATCTCCACAGAAGATGCGAAGAAATACATTGCAGACGATCAGTTCGCTGCAGGCTCCATGCTTCCGAAGATAGAAGCAGGTGTTTCCTTCGTTGAAAAAGGCCCCGGACGCCGTACCATCATCACCGATATGGCTCACGCCAAAGACGGATACTGTGAGAAAACAGGAACCATCATTAAATAATTATCTATAAACACAGAATATAAAGTGAAATATAAATATCCACTTTGCCATGACAATATCCCGCAGAGAACTGCTGATCCTGCCAGCAGCTCTGCGGGATATTTTTTATACCGGAAAACTGGCGCAAAAAAACACAGATACAGCGCATAATGCCATATCTGTGTATTTTTATAATTCTATGTCTTAATCTGTATCCGTTCAGACAGGCATCAAAAATCCAATACTTTACTGCCTGGCTCCGCATCAGAGAACGGTTCCTCTGCCAATCTGTCCGGCCATTTTACATGGATTTTCGCTCAGCGATCTCCGCCATCTTCGCCTCATTCAGACGGGTATCTCCATGAACACGGCTGTAGGAAAGATATCCGTTCATACGGTCGATCTTCGTCAGGTTTCTGGAACCGCAGACCGGACACACATCCATCTCCAGCTCCTCGTGACCACAATCATCACAGTATGCGAGAGAAAGGTTCACGCCCTCATAATACCCCAGATCCATGCTCTACGGATCAATGTACGGATGGCTTCTTTATTGTAGCCGATCGGATAACGTACATACTGGATCTTACCGCCATTGCAAAGCTCCCAGAAACGACCCTCCAGATCCTGTTTCTCGATCGGGGTTACATCCTCGGTTACATGGCAGTGGAAACTGTTGCTCACATATGGTCTGTCAGAAACACCCTCAATGATTCCGTACATCTTACGGAACTGTTCTACCTGAAGGCCGCAGAGACTCTCTGCCGGTGTTCCGTAGATTGCGTAAAGATAGCCATCTTCCTTCTTGTACTGATTTACCTTGTCATTGATATATTTCAGGACTTCCAGAGCAAAGGCACCATCCTCTGCAATGGATTTGCCATTGTAAAGCTCCTGCAGCTCGTTGAGTGCTGTGATACCAAAAGAAGCCGTCATCGGTTTCAGGATCTTGCCGATTTTTTCATTCGGTTTCAGATGTCCGCCGTAGAAACCACCCTCACAGTACGCAAGAGGATTGGTAGACGCACGCATCTGTCCCAGATACTCATACGTACGGATATGCAGATTACGGATCATTTCCAGATAGAAATCCAGAACTTCATAGAAATCTCTGCTCTCCGCCCTGGCCTTGGCAAGGATCATCGGAAGATGAAGCTTACCGCACCGATGTTAAAACGGCCCACAAAAACAGGCGTATCATTCTCATCTGCCGGTTCCATGCCGCCACGCTCATACCACGGACTTAAAAAAAGCACGGCATCCCATCGCTGATGACTTTTTTGTATTTTCTTGTACATGCTGGAAATATAGCCTGCTCCGGACATGGACAGCCAGTCCGGATACATGGTCTTGGAGGAGCACTCCACACCAGCCTCAAAAATATCCTCACAGCACTTTCCAGGACCGTGGATCTCTTTGTCATAGAGGAATACGATCTTCGGAAACAGTACCGGTTTCTTATGTCCGGCTTTTCCCTGGCCTCCCTGATGAACTTCAAGGAGAGAAACCGTACACATCTTCTCAAACTGCTCAGTTCCAAGACCAAAGTGTTACTGTAACAAACGGATAATCGCCTCTGGAAGAACCAACCGTATTCAGCTTATACTCAATCCCCTGCCATCCCTGGTCAAAATCTCTGCGGACTTTGTCAAGCGCATACTCGATCGCACGTTCCTCGCGGCCGCTCCAGCTCTCATCGGAGTATTTCAGAAAATTCGGAAATATATTTTATCATAGCTCTTCTTCGCATACGGTGCCAGGATCTTATCAACTTCCGGAACGGTAAAACCACCGTACTGCTGCGCCGCTGTGCTGAGGATGATATCGCCCATAACATCAAAGGCTGTGTCCAGAGTCTTCGGCTCATTATACCAGACATTACCCATCTCAAAACCGCCGCTTAAAACAGCTGCCACATCAAACAGACAGCAGTTCATAGTATCCAGACGTGCAGACTGATCATGAATATAAATATAACCGTCCTTACATGCCTGAAGCTCATTACGGTTCATAAAGAACTTCCGGTAAAGCTCCTTGTTCAGCTCATTAAAGATCAGGCTTCTCTTGGTTGCAACAAGCGCACTGTCTGTATTGGCATTGCTCTTATCACCGATGTAGCGGATGGCCTGGCTCTTGGTGTAAACGTCATCCATCATGTGGATGAAATCCAGCTTGTAATTCCGGTAATCGCGGTAGCTCTTGGCAACTGCAGGATTCACCCGCTCCAGTGCACCCTCCACGATGTTGTGCATCTCCTGGATCTCGATCTCATTTTTCCCAAGGGAATCCGCATGCTCCTGAGCAAAACGGCAGATAAAATCCTTCTCCTCATCGGAAAAAGTATAAAGGATACGCTCTGCTGATTTATTTACGGCAGCCACGATTTTCTGAGGATTAAACTCCTCTCTTGTTCCGTCTTTCTTAATCACATATAACATGACTCATCTCTCCCGAATACTATATATAGTATTGTTATTCTCTATATCTTGGTTTTTTTCTATATATTGTGCTAGGCATGAGTATACCACAGCTGGGAGGAAAAGAAAAAGGGGTATTTCTGTATACAAGAAAATACAGACTCTTAGCACCGCATGATCTCACTGCGGAAATATTCTTACAAATTCATTCTGATCCATTCTACGATAAAATCCCATAACTGGGGAAACAAAGCAACCAGTGCCACTATAAGCCATATGATCCAGCTTATACTGTTTCTTTTCCGTCCTTCGTTCTGCTGCTTTTTCCCCTGGTTTGAAACTTCTGTACGGTTCCTGTCTGCCGTTGTTTTATTCATGGTGTTACCTGCCGGTACGGTCTTCCTTACAGTTGCAGCTGCATTTCCTGTATTTCGATTTCCATTTGGATTCCGGTTCGCACCTGCATTCCGGCCTGTATTCATATTCCGGCCCGTATTCATATTCTGGCCTGCATTCGTATTCCGGCCCATATTTGTACTCCGGTTCACTCTGCCGCCGCGCTGTGCTGTTTTGTCCACAGTTTGTCCATACTGTCGCATCATATCCCGCACTTTTGCGGAAGCATGCCTGTAATGTACATCCCGGGGTTCATTAAGATGGTAGAGTATTTCATCATTTCTGTAAGGCATCCCGCACAGCGAACACCTGCCATTTACAACCCTGCCGCCACAAACCTGACACTTCTCACCTGCCATAAACTCCCTCCATTCTGTCCGTTAAAACGGACATTCACATTTCTTTTTATCAATCGGACATTCGCATTCTTTCCTGCTGTATGTCCCTGAATGCGATCGCTTCACAATTTACATTCAGTATATCATATCACGCTCTCAATACCCAGTATTTTTCCCTGGTCCGGGACCGGACTTCACATCTCCTTATATTGCCACCCTGGCCATTTTCTGCTATAATACCCCACAGAGCAATAAGCCCAAAAATCATCAGGAGGAGCCGATAATGAACACAATCACAATCCCCGCAACCTATCATGCAGACCTCAACCTCCATGACACACAGATTGCGATCAAAACAGTAAAAGATTTCTTCCAGCAGACACTCTCCCAGAAGCTTAATCTTCTCCGAGTATCCGCTCCAACATTTGTAGCACCGGAATCCGGCCTTAATGACAACCTTAACGGTGTAGACGCCCGGTAAGCTTTGATATCAAGGCTATCGAAGGCAGCAACGCCGAGATCGTACACTCCCTTGCGAAATGGAAACGCTACGCTCTGAAAAAAAATATGGTTTTTCTCACGGTGAAGGCCTCTACACAGATATGGTAGCGATCCGCCGCGATGAAGATCTGGACAATATCCACTCTGTTTACGTAGACCAGTGGGACTGGGAAAAGATCATCTCTAAGGAAGAGCGCACTATGGAAACTCTCAAGGAGACCGTACGCACCATCTACAGTGTCCTTCGTAAAACTGAGAAATACATGGCTGTACAGTACGACTACATCGAAGAAATCCTTCCGAAAGACATCTTCTTCATCACAACACAGGAGCTTCTTGACATGTATCCGGACTGCACACCAAAGGAACGTGAATACAAGATTGTCCGTGAAAAAGGTGCCGTATTCCTTATGAAAGTCGGAAAAACCCTCACAAACGGAGAGCGCCACGACGGACGTGCCCCGGACTACGATGACTGGGAACTGAACGGTGATATCCTTGTATACTATCCGGTACTTGACATTGCACTTGAGCTTTCCTCCATGGGAATCCGTGTTGACGAGGTTGCGCTTGACCGCCAGCTTACAGAAGCAGGCTGCGATGACAGAAGAGAGCTTCCTTTCCAGAAAGCCATCCTGAACAAAGAGCTTCCGTACACCATCGGTGGTGGTATCGGACAGTCCAGAATCTGTATGTTCTTCCTGCGTAAAGCGCACATCGGAGAAGTACATGTATCTCTCTGGCCAAAAGAAATCACAGATGCTGCAGAGGCACACGGACTTCAGCTTCTCTAAAACATCTTGCAGATTTATTTATAATTTTTGCGGAAATGAGGTAATAACGTGAACATTCTGTTTTTTCTGATTCCCAAAAGCGAAGTCGCCTACATCTTCGAAGATGAGACCCTTCGCCAGACCCTTGAAAAAATGGAGCACCGCAAGTACTCCTGCATTCCCATCCTCACCATGGATGGCAAATATCTCGGCACCATCTCAGAAGGCGACCTGCTCTGGGGCATGCGTCGGGCCGACATTCACGATATCAAGGAAACAGAAGGCGTTCCCATCATGGCAATTCCACGCCGTGCCACCTATAAACCGGTCCATGCAGATTCCAATATGGAAGATCTCCTGGATCGCGCCATCAATCAGAACTTCGTGCCGGTTGTGGATGACCAGGGCGCCTTTATCGGAATCATAACCAGAAAATCTATCATCAAATACTGTTACAACGAAAATGAAAGCCGCACAGGGCGCTGCTGAGGAATAAAACTCAGCCACCAGCGCCAAAACAACAAAAACAAGGCTCCGGTTCCCGGCATAAAAGCGAACATTCT
>ENA-OQAR01000236-OQAR01000236.1-human-gut-metagenome-genome-assembly--contig:-NODE-236-length-15934-cov-2.217309_pt1 | contig 15934 bp, 18 predicted proteins | sample MGYA00242738_ERZ504533 | MGnify/ENA primary metagenome ERZ504533 (study PRJEB26092, sample SAMD00036276) | human gut metagenome | host: Homo sapiens | study: EMG produced TPA metagenomics assembly of... | reverse complement strand
GCGGAATAAAAAAAAAATTTTTAAAATAAAAACGAAAAAAAAAGTGTAGAAATCTTGCACTGTATTTAAAGTTGTATACTTTTGCTTCCAAAATCTGTTCCGTTACTTCTAAAGTAACAGTCTTTTAATTTGTTGTTTTATAATGTAATGTGAAAGTTTTAAAATTGATATATAGAAATGCTAATGTGATTAATTATTACTTTATTTGCTCTGTCTAATTCATCGTTTTTAAAGCTTTTCAAATAGGTTTCGGTCACCTTTGTGGAGGAGTGCCCCAGGGCATCACAAATCAATTGTTCCGAAAAGTGACAGTATTTAGCCAAAGTGGCCCAAGTGTGGCGGCTGGTGTAGGAACTGACGTTGAGTTTGATTCCGCAGTATACCGCCAGTTGTTTCAGGTCATAGTTCAGTTTCCGCAAGGCATGTTGGTATTCTGCATACTCTTCTTCGCTTTTCCGGTTTCCACTGAGAATGGGAAGCAGGTAGGGGGAGGCAGAGTCTGTATTTTGATACCGTTTGATAAGGTTCATGGCAGCGGGAGGAATCTCGACGGTGAGCAGGGTTCCTGTTTTGTGGCGGCGGTAGGAGATAACGGAATCTTGCAGGTCTGTTTTGCGCAGGTGTGCCAGATCCACAAAGGGCATTCCGCGTAACAGGAACATCAGGGTAATCCATGCCCGGCTCTCTTCCATACTTTGCGGCAAGGGGCGTGGAAGGGAGGCACTTAATAATTTGCTCATGTCTTTGGCATCGAGGGCGCGTTTGGTATTGGCTTTTACACCAGTATATACGTGACGGAAAAGACGGGGCTTTTCTTCTGTCAGACCATCGTCCACGGCTTTGTTGTAGATGCTTCGCAAGGTACGCATATAAGTGGAAACAGTGTTCCAGGTGCATCCCTTGTTACGCAGATGGTTCTCAAATTGTTTCAGGTATGAACGTTCCATCTGGTTGAACCGGATGGTGTCGGTCTTGCAGAAGAGCATGAAGGCGTTCAATGTGCTTTGGTAGATGTGGGCGGTACTGAAACGCTCTTCTTCTTTTAGCGACCGGATAAGTTGTTCCATAAATAGGGTCAGGTTAGATTTCTTTTTCATTGTTCTTTTCGTTTTTAATGTTAGGTAATTCTGTTCCACAATACATTTCCTTTTAAAAGTTGAGTTTGCCCCCGTTTGTTCATCAGCTTTTTTCCTTTTTGTGATAGCTTGTGCTTTTTCTTCGCTTTTTGACGATTGGCGGAGGTCTTGTGAGTACGTCTTGTCGTTTTTTTCGTCTAACTGTAAATAATTTATATGAAAAGAAATGAAAAATATCAGGCTAGGAACACTTGTCGCATGTATGTGCGTGTTATGGGGGTGCGAGAAACCCAATGTGAATATTGTGATGCCGCAGGAGGCGTCGAACCGGGTGCTGTTTGCAGGAGAACATTTGAAGAAAGCGCTGGAAGATGCGGGGTATTCGTCTGTTATGTTGTCGGATACTGCCGGTATGGATAAAGATGAGGTATGCATCCGTCTGGAACAGGCTGCTGATACTGCCGGACTGAAAAAGGAGGGTTTACCATTCTACCCGTGGAAACATGACTACGGTGACAGGAAACGACGGAAGCGGTGTGATTTACGGCTGTCGGGAATTGATAGATCATGTAGGGCAATACAAGGATTTGAAGTTTCCGGCACAGCTGACGGATGCTCCGGAATGGTGCTTCGCGGAGGTTGTGTAGGGATTCAGAAAATGGAATACCTGCCCGGAAGAGGGGTGTATGAGTATCCCTATACGCCGGAGAGCTTCCCTTGGTTTTATGATAAGGAACAATGGATAAAATATCTGGATATGCTGGTGGAAAACCGCATGAATTCCTTGTATCTGTGGAACGGGCATCCGTTTGCTTCCTTGGTGAAGCTGGAAGAGTATCCTTTTGCCGTAGAGGTAGATGAGGAAACTTTCAAGAAAAATGAGGAAATGTTCTCGTTCCTGACTGCCGAAGCGGACAAACGCGGTATCTTTGTGATCCAGATGTTTTATAATATATTGTTAAGCAAGCCTTTTGCCGAGCATTACGGGTTGAAAACACAGGATCGTAACCGTCCTATTACTCCGCTGGTCAGTGATTATACACGTAAGTCGGTGGCCGCGTTTATAGAAAAATATCCCAATGTGGGTCTGCTGGTATGCTTGGGGGAAGCGATGGATACCTACGAGGATGATGTGGAGTGGTTTACCAAAACCATTATTCCGGGAGTGAAGGACGGACTGAAGGCACTGGGGCGTACGGACGAACCGCCCATTTTGCTGCGTGCGCACGATACGGACTGCAAGATGGTGATGGATGCGGCACTGCCGTTATACAAGAACCTCTATACCATGCATAAATACAATGGTGAGTCACTGACTACTTACGAACCGCGCGACCTTGGTCCAAGATACACTCGGACTTGAGTGACTTGGGAAGTATTCATATCAGTAATGTGCATATTCTGGCAAACTTGGAACCGTGGCGTTGGGGATCTCCCGACTTTGTACAGAAGGCGGTGAATGCCATGCACAATGTACATGGAGCCAATGCCCTGCATCTGTATCCGCAGGCTTCTTATTGGGACTGGCCGTACACGGCGGACAAACTGGCGGATGGCAAACGGGAGTATCAGCTGGACCGTGACTGGATATGGTACAAGACGTGGGGACGCTATGCATGGAACTGTCATCGGGACCGTTCATCCGAAGTGGAATATTGGAACAAGCAGTTGGGCGATTTTTATGGTACGACTCCTGCCGAAGCCGGAGATATTCTGGAGGCATACGAGCAGAGTGGAGAGATTGCTCCGAAGTTGCTCCGCCGTTTCGGCATCACGGAAGGGAACCGGCAGACTTTGTTGCTGGGTATGTTTATGAGCCAGTTGGTGAATCCTTATAAATATACCATCTATCCGGGATTTTATGAGAGTTGCGGGCCGGAGGGCGAGAAGCTGATAGAATATGTGGAGAAGGAATGGAAGAAACAGCCGCATGTGGGCGAATTGCCGCTGGATATTGTGGCGCAGGTGGTGGAACACGGTGACAAGGCGGTGGCGGCCATTGACAAGGCTGCCGCAGCGGTGACTCGTAATAAAGAGGAGTTCGGACGTTTGCGGAATGACATGCATTGCTATCGTGAATTTGCTTATGCCTTTAACCTGAAAGTGAAAGCTGCTCAGCGTGTCTTGAACTATCAGTGGGGAAAGGATCTGAATGAACTGGATGCCGCTATTCCATTGATGGAACAAAGTCTGGATCATTACCGCAAGCTGGTGGCATTGACGGATAGTACTTATTATTATGCCAACAGTATGCAGACCGCGCAACGCCGTATTCCTATCGGTGGTGACGGTGGCAAGAACAAGACCTGGAAAGAGATGCTGGTGCATTATGAAAATGAGCTGGCTAATTTCAAGGCGAACTTGCAGTTGCTGAAAGATAGGGCGGCAGGTAAGGTGACGGAAAGTGCAGCTGAGATAAAACCTTTGTCCGCCGCAAATGTGAAGATCCTGAACGGACTGGCTCCGGTGAAACTGGCGACGGGGGCAAACCTGTTCTCCAATGTACCGGGCAAGGTGGATGCACTGGCTGCCGAGCTGGAAGGGCTGACTGCTTATAGAATGAACGGGGAGGTGCAGCGCAAGGAAGGTACGACAATAGAGTTTGAAGCGGCTGCTCCGGTGAGTTTGTTGGTAGGTTATTTCCGTGATGACCAGAAGAAGTATGCGAAAGCCCCGAAACTGGAAACGGACGCTTCTGCCAATGATTACGGTCAGGCGGAACCGAAACTGACCAATGCCATACGCATAGCGGGTATGCCGCTGGCAAATGTACATGCTTATCATTTGAGACCGGAAAGCATACCTTGTTGCTGCCGAAAGGATATACGATGGTGCTGGGATTTACAGACGCGCAGGTAACTCCGCGTAATGCGGGACTGGCAGGTGCGGAGGAAACGATGGACTGGATGTTCTATTAGTAGCCTTAATTCCAGAGGCCGGAATCGCAGTATGCGAAAATTTTTCAAGTATATCTTGAGAATTTTTACGCCATTTTTTGTACATAGTTCTAAGATTTTTTATAAGGAAAAGTTGCTTAACTGATAAACTTTTTTCTATTTTTTGTCGTATGAGCAGAAAAGATAATAGCATACGAAAAACTACTATAAAAGATTTTTTTTTGATACTCTGGATAAAGGTACGCAAGAAAAAAGTCCTATATGGATTACTCTTATTGAAGACTCAAGATAGACTACCGGCAAAGTATGTGAAGTTTCTTAAAGAGGGTCTGTATGAGTTAAGAATAGAGTGGCAAGGTAATATCTATAGGATTTTCTTCTGTTATGATGAAGGGCATATTGTTATATTGTTCAATGGCTTTCAAAAGAAGACGCAGAAAACACCAGATAGAGAAATTGATAAAGCATTAAAACTAAAGAAAGAATATTATGAGCGAAAAAGAACTAAAGATGTTTGATGTCGATGCACAGTTGGATGCTGTGTTTGGCAAAGAAGGGACTCCGGAGCGTAAGGCTGCCGAAGACAGGGCTAATGCTTTCTTTACCGGGCAAATAATTGAAGAGGCAAGGAAGAAAGCAAATATGACACAGGCGGAACTTGCCGAAAAGATAGGGACTAATAAGTCTTATATTTCCCGTGTGGAAACAGGAAAAACAGAGCCTAAGGTTTCTACCTTTTATCGTATTGCTTCTGCTTTGGGATTGAATGTTGAGCTGACCCCTGCTATGTGATGGTAAGAATAGAGAATGAGATAAAAGTTCTCTGAATGGGTACATTTTCTTCTTTTATCCGTCTTGCCAATAGATAAAAAAGATAATTATGAAGAAGATATTGATATTGGCATTTTTACTGTTGTCATTGGGAACATACGCCCAACGTGAAGTTCCGCAATCGCGCATGGAGCAGATTTATGAGGAAGCCAAGACTCCTTATAAATATGGGCTGGCTGTAGCTCCGGCCGACAACAAGCATAAAATAGACTGCCCTACCGTGTTCCGCGAAGGGGATAAGTGGTATATGACCTACGTGGTTTATAATGGTAAGAGCGGACTGGACGGACGTGGATACGAGACATGGATAGCCGAAAGTGATAATCTGTTGGAATGGCGTACATTGGGACGTGTCTTGTCTTATCGTGACGGATTCTGGGATTGCAACCAGCGTGGTGGTTTCCCTGCATTGCCGGATATGGAGTGGGGAGGAAGCTATGCCCTGCAGACGTATAAAGGCAAGCATTGGATGACTTATCTGGGTGGGGAAGGGACCGGATATGAATCGGTGAACAAGCCGCTGTATATCGGTTTGGCCTGGACAGACCGGCCTTTTGGGTTCCGCCCATGAGTGGCAGGCACAGGACAAGCCTGTGATGAGTATCCATGATAAAGACGCGCAATGGTGGGAAAAGCTGACCCAGTACAAAAGTGTGGTCTATTGGGATAAGGAGAAAACACTGGGCGCTCCTTTCGTCATGTTCTATAACGCGGCAGGACGGCATCCGGAAACGGATTTGAAAGCGGAACGGGTGGGTATCGCCTTGTCAAAGGATATGAAGAAGTGGAAACGATATCCGGGCAATCCGGTCTTTGCACACGAGGCGGACGGAACCATCACGGGGGATGCGCATATCCAGAAAATGGGCGACGTGTATGTCATGTTCTACTTCTCGGCTTTTGAACCGAGCCGCAAATACAAGGCATTTAATACATTTGCTGCCAGTTATGACCTAGTACATTGGACGGATTGGAAAGGGGCGGATTTGATTATCCCTTCTAAAGACTATGATGAATTGTTCGCTCATAAGAGTTATGTGGTGAAATACAATGGGGTGGTGTATCATTTCTATTGTGCCGTGAATGACGCGGAACAACGTGGTATAGCCATTGCTACCAGCAAACCGATGGGACGTTCACAAGTGCATTTCCCGGAACGGGAGGTGAAGAATCGCCGGATGGTGATGGAATTGGATAAAGGATGGAAAACATGGCTGACGGAAGCAACTCATCTGAAAGGGTTGTTTGCTCAAAAGGCAATAGAAGTAAATATTCCTCATAACTGGGACGATTATTACGGTTACCGCCAACTGACTCATGGCAATCTTCACGGTACTGCCATGTACGAAAAGATATTCATGCTGGATAATTCTCAATTTCCAATTTCCGATTCTTCATTCGGAAAACGTTATTTCCTTCGTTTTGAGGGAGTGGGAACGTATGCCACTGTTACATTGAATGGAAAGGATTTCGGCCGTCATCCCGTAGGGCGTACTACGTTGACACTGGATGTGACGGAGGCGTGAAGCCGGGAGAGAACAGACTGGTGGTGAAAGCGGAGCATCCTGAAATGATAGCCGATATGCCTTGGGTATGCGGTGGTTGTTCTTCGGAATGGGGATTCAGTGAAGGTTCCCAGCCTTTGGGCATTTTCCGTCCCGTGGTGCTGGAGGCTACGGATGCAATACGCATCGAACCTTTCGGAGTGCATATCTGGAATGATGATAAGGCGGGAACTGTCTTTGTAGAAACGGAGGTGAAAAATTACGGGAAGACTGCCGAAACGGTGGAAGTGGTTAATAAATTCAGTAATGCGGATGGTAAGCAGGTGTTCCGCCTGACGGAGAAGGTGACTTTGCAGCCGGGTGAAAGGAAGGTGGTGAAGCAACAATCACCGGTGCAGAACCTGTCTTATGGAGTACGGAGAATCCTTATTTGTATAAACTGGCCAGTATGATAAAGCGTGGCAAGAGTACTACGGATGAGATTAGTACGCCCTTTGGTATCCGTACCGTCAGTTGGCCGGTGAAACGGAAGGACGGTGACGGACGGTTCTATCTGAATGGACAGCCTGTCTTTATCAATGGGGTATGTGAATATGAACACCAGTTCGGACAAAAGTCATGCTTTCAGCCGTGAGCAGGTGGCAGCCCGTGTGAAACAGATCCGTGCGGCGGGTTTCAACGCTTTCCGTGACGCTCACCAGCCCCATCACCTGGATTATCAGAAATATTGGGATAAGGAAGGGGTCTTGTGGTGGACTCAGTTTTCGGCTCACGTGTGGTATGACACTCCGGAGTTTCGTGAGAATTTCAAGAAACTGCTCCGCCAGTGGGTGAAGGAACGCCGCAACTCGCCCAGTGTGGTGATGTGGGGATTGCAGAACGAAAGCACGCTGCCTAAGGAGTTTGCCGAGGAGTGTAGTGAGATTATCCGTGAAATGGATCCTACGGCGCGTACCATGCGTGTGATTACCACGTGTAACGGTGGTGATGGAACAGATTGGAATGTTATTCAGAACTGGAGTGGAACCTATGGTGGTGATGTGAATAAGTATGGCCGTGAATTGTCACAGAAGAACCAACTGCTGAATGGTGAGTATGGCGCATGGCGCAGCATCGGGTTGCATACCGAACCGGCTGCCTTTGACGCGAACGGCGTATGGAGCGAGGAACGTATGTGCCGGCTGATGGAAACCAAGATCCGATTGGCGGAACAGGCAAAGGACAGTGTGTGCGGACAATTCCAATGGATATTCAGCAGTCATGATAATCCGGGACGCCGCCAGCCGGATGAAGCGTATCGCCGGATAGATAAGGTGGGACCATTTTAATTATAAAGGATTGGTGACTCCGTGGGAGGAGCCGCTGGATGTATATTATATGTATCGCGCGAACTATGTGCCGGCTTCCGAAGATCCGATGGTTTATCTGGCATCTCATACATGGGAGGACCGTTTTGCGACAGGCCGCAGACGGGCTACCATTGAGGCGTACAGCAATTGTGACAGTGTGTTGCTGTACAATGATGCGGTGGATGCTGAATACTTGGGACGGAAACTGAATCATGGGGTAGGTACTCATTTTATGTGGGAGAACCGTGATATCCGTTATAATGTGCTTCGTGCCGTGGGATACTTTAAAGGAAAACCGGCAGCGGAAGATGTGCTGGTGCTGGACGGTTTGGAGAAAGCTCCTCATTTTGAGGCTCTTTACCGTGGCTCTGTTATAGTGCCTGTTGCTGCCGACCGGTTGAACGGAACTGATTTGTTGAAAGGAGCTGAGGGATATACGTATCTTTATCGTTTGAATTGCGGGGGAGATGCTTATACGGATACGTATGGTCAGGTCTGGGCGCAGGATAACAGCCGTTATTCTCATTCGTGGGCGGAATCGTTTATCCATCCGTCGGACAGTGTGCAGTTATTGAGCCCTTATCAGGCGAGCCAGCGTACCACGAATGATCCCATTCATGGCACTAGGGATTGGGAGCTGTTCCAGACTTTCCGTTTCGGACGCCATAAACTGAATTTCCGCTTTCCCGTTCCGGATGGCGAGTATCGTGTGGAACTTTATTTTACAGAGCCCTGGATGGTACGGGAGGCGGCGTACAGACGGATTGTGAAGGCTTGCGTATTTTTGATGTAGCGGTAAATGATAAAGTGCTTCTGGATGACTTGGATGTATGGGCTGAAGCGGGGCATGACGGCGCTTGCAAAAAGGTGGTGAATGCTATCGTGAAAGGGGGAGTCTTGAAGATTAATTTTCCGGAGGTGAAAGCGGGGCAAGCTTTGATTTGTGGCATTGCGATAGCTTGTAAAGGCGCTTGGATTCCGTTCGCTCTTTTTCTGTCCATAGCTTCAGCTGGGCTGCACAAGACAAGGAGGTGATGGAAAAGACTCCCAAAGAATTACTGCCTGAAGATAACGCCCGTGCCAATGTGACTTATCAAGCCGAGGACGCTATGTTGAAAGGCAAGTTTATAAAGAAAGAGGTCAAGAAACAAACCGGTGTCTTCTTTGGTAAAGGTGAGAAAAGCAGTATTACCTGGAATATCTCTACCGGTCTGGCACAGGTCTATGCCTTCGTTTAAATAACATGAACGCTACGGGGAAGCCTATGAAGGTGCGTATGCAGTTCATCGACTCCAAAGGGGTGGTACTGAAGGAGGATCATCTGACTTTTGCCGAAACTCCCGGAAAGTGGCGTATGCTGAGTACAACGACGGGTACATATATCAATGCAGGTTATTATAAGGTGGTGCTTTCCGCTCCGGATATGGAGGGGCTGGCACTGGATGCGCTGGATGTGCAATAGGAGGAATGGTTTCTGCAAATAGTAAGGGGAAAGTTTCAGCATTTGGCATTTTTACATATCTTTGTGCTCTGAAACTAACCTCTTAAAAATATGTTAATTGATTTACTGCATTCTTCTTATTTCTCGCTCTTCCTTATTGTAGCGTTGGGCTTTATGCTAGGGAGGATTAAGATAAAGGGCTTGTCGCTGGATGTGTCGGCCGTTATCTTCATTGCCTTGCTTTTCGGACATTTCGGTGTGATCATTCCTAAAGAATTGGGGAACTTCGGTCTGGTGCTTTTTATCTTTACCATCGGTATTCAGGCAGGGCCCGGATTCTTCGATTCTTTCAGAAGTAAAGGAAAGACACTGATTCTTATCACTATGCTTATTATTTGCTCTGCCTGTCTGACGGCGGTAGGACTGAAGTATGCTTTTGACATTGATACGCCCAGTGTGGTGGGATTGATAGCAGGGGCATTGACCAGTACGCCCGGTCTGGCGGTAGCTATAGACAGTACAAATTCACCGTTGGCTTCCATTGCATACGGTATTGCTTACCGTTTGGAGTGATAGGGTGATTTTGTTTGTGAAGCTGTTACCCAAGATTATGCGGGTGGATCTGGATAAAGAAGCGCGCAGGTTGGAACTGGAACGGCGCAGCGGTTTTCCGGAACTGACAACTTGCATTTTCAGAGTGACCAATCAAGCGGTATTCGGACGTACTTTGGCGCAAATAAATGCACGTGCCATGACGGGGGCCGTCATTTCACGGGTAAAGCATGGGGATTCTATATTGATGCCTAAAGCGAATACCATGTTGCTGGAAGGGGACTATGTGCAGGCGGTGGGAAGTGAGGAAGCGCTGAATCAGTTTGCCGTATTGGTTGGAGAACGAGAGGAAGGCGAATTGCCTCTGGACCAGACACAGGAGATTGAATCTTTATTGCTGACAAAGAAAGATATGATAAACAAGCAATTGGGGGATCTGAATTTACAACGTAACTTTGGTTGTACGGTAACCCGTATCCGTTGAAGCGGCATAGACTTGTCACCTTCTCCGGATTTGGCCTTGAAATTCGGTGATAAGCTGATGGTGGTCGGTGAACGGGAAGGACTCAGAGGCGTTGCCCGTTTGTTGGGGAATAATGCCAAACAGTTGTCTGATACTGATTTCTTCCCGATAGCTATGGGGATTGTATTAGGTGTATTGTTCGGCAAAATAAATATTTCATTTTCAGACAGCGTTTCCTTTTCACCCGGATTGACCGGAGGAGTGCTGATGGTGGCATTGCTGCTGAGTGCCGTGGGAAAGACAGGACCCATATTGTGGTCTATGTCCGGTCCTGCCAATCAGTTGTTACGCCAGTTGGGCTTATTGCTGTTTTTGGCTGAGGTCGGTACTTCTGCCGGTAAGAATCTGGTGGCTACTTTTCAGGAGAGCGGATTGTTATTGTTCGGAGTGGGGGCGGCCATTACTGTCGTGCCTATGCTGGTTGCCGTTGTGGTTGGCAGGTTGGTCTTTAAAATCAGTTTGTTGGATTTGCTGGGCACCATCACCGGTGGTATGACCAGTACGCCCGGTCTTGCGGCAGCCGATTCCATGGTAGATAGTAATATTCCGAGTGTTGCATATGCTACGGTGTATCCGATTGCAATGGTGTTCCTTATTTTGTTTATACAAGTGATCGCTTCGGCGGTTTATTGATATATCAAACAGCCGGGTGGGTATGTGCCAAAGGTAGTAAATACTTTTGGCACATTTTTTATTTGGATGAATGTTGTATTTTTATTTATCGATATGAGGAGAAAAAATATTCATTTTGTTTCTTTTATAGATTTTAATTTATATATTTGTCACAACCTTAATGTAATACGGAGAAAGATTAGGCTTATTCAGTGACAGAATGACGATTGGAATATGGTATGAATAAGCTGAACTCATATATGGTATTTATAAATATACTCAATTTTATGAGGAATAAAGACACACACTCTCGAATTACAGACAAATGCAGATGTTTGTTTGTAGTTGCCTATTCGGCAATGTCTATTACAGGATTGAGCTCCGTGCTCGCAGTGGAAAACCATGCACTATCTTCTCCGGTTTCAGATCGTGTGGAAAGCGTACAGCAGAAAAAACATGTTTCAGGTAATGTGCAGGATGCTAACGGAATGCCTTTAATCGGGGGCGTCCGTAATCATCAAGGGAACCAATACCGGTATGATTACCGATATTGAAGGTAATTTCGCTCTTGATGCTAAACAGGGTGATATTATCGTAATCAGTTACATCGGTATGAAATCGGCGGAGGTGAAAGTGCCTGCTAACGGGCAAATAAGAGTGATGCTGAAGGAGGATTCTCAGTTGATGGATGAAGTGGTAGTGACTGGTTATGGTGATTTTAAGAAGGCTACTTATACGGGGTCTGCTTCTGTTTTGAATACGGATAAATTGGAGTCATTGCCTGTTGTGTCTGTAGCACAGATGATGGAGGCTAATATTCCGGGGTTAAGTTCAGTGGCCAGTTCTTCCCAACCGGGTTCTAAAGCTACAGTGCGGGTGCGTGGAATTGCTTCTATGAATGCTTCTACAGAACCTCTTTATGTATTGGACGGCGTGCCGGTAGCGTCTAGGGATATGAGTGGTCTAAGTGCCAATGCCAGTGCGGGAGGACTTGGTTTGATCGAGACATTAAATCCTGCGGATATTGAAAGTATAACCGTATTGAAAGATGCCGCTTCTGCTTCATTATATGGAGCAAAAGGATCTAACGGTGTAATCCTTATTACTACTAAAAAAGGTAAGGAAGGTAAAATGAGAGTGAGTATGCAGGCTACTTACGGTATTACGGATATTGCTTACAATTATCGTCCGATAATGGGTGGTGAAGAGCGTAGGGAATTGATTTATGAGGGATTTGTTAATTATCGTTTGAATCAGGGGGACTCGGAAGCCGAGGCAAAGGCTTATGCGGATGGACAAATTGACAATTATGCGGCACGCCCGGTCAACGGATATGCTGATTGGGAAAATGCTTTATTGAAAAAAGGACATCAGCAAGACTATAGTTTGTCTGTAAGCGGAGGTAATGAAAAGTCGAATTTTTATTGGTACGTTAGGATATACCAATCAGACAGGTATAAGCATAAATTCAGGAATGGAACGTTTTACCGGTCGTATTGATGCAAACAGTAAATGGAATAAATTTGAGTATGGAATGAATGCTACCTTTTCATGGACTCGTAATAAACATACGCCGGAGGGACAGTATTATGCCAGTGCGCTTTATTCTTCAAAATATCAATTGACCCCTTCCATACCTATTTATAATGAGGATGGCAGTTATCATACGGGTTTCCAGAATAATGGAGGTATTAACCCGCTGTATGAGAATTCTGTAGATTCAAATTATGCACGTCTGGCACGTACAATGGCATCCGCCAAGGCTGCTTATCATATCTTGGACGGGTTGAAGTTATCTACTATCTTTACAGTAGACTATTCTTTAAATAAAGACTTTTTTCTTTTACTCGCCTGACGGTAAGGATGGGGAAGCTACACAGGGATCCGGACAGATGATGATGATTGAGAGAATGAGTTATACTTCACAAACGAATCTGGCATATAATAAAACGTTTGGCAAACATAACATTAATGCGGTCTTAGCGTATGAGGTTATGAAGTACGATTATGAGGATATGTATGGTGAGAAACAGGTTTACGGGCAAACACTTAATCCGTCGTTGGATAATGGTGCCAAACCTGCTGATCTTACTAATACAAGGCAGGAAGATGCTATGGTGTCGTATGTGGGAAGCTTGAATTATGGATATAATGATAAATATTATGCAGGTTTCAGTTTTCCGTCGTGATGGCTCTTCCCGATTGGCGCCTGATACCCGTTGGGGGAACTTTTGGGCTGTTTCCGCTTCATGGAGACTCTCTCAGGAAAACTTCATGAACCGTGGGAGAATGTGGTGTCGGATATGAAATTAAGAGCATCGTATGGTGTGAACGGTAATCTGCGACCGGTTATTATGGTTATCATGGAACTTATACTACCGGAGCATTTTATAATGGAAAACCTGCTCCGTGGGAAGATGCTATTGCTAATCCTGATTTGACTTGGGAAAAGAACTATGCATTGAATCTGGGGGTTGATTTAAGTCTGTTCAGACGGGTTAATTTGACTTTCGATTGGTATACCAGAACGACTAAGGATTTATTGATGAGTAAGCAATTGAATTCTATCAGTGTTTTGGCAGTATTCTTACGAATGTGGGCGAAATGAAGAATACCGGTTTTGAAATAGAGGTACGTTCAAGTAATATTCAAACCAAAGATTTTAGTTGGACAACTTCTTTAAACTTGTCACATAATAAAAATAAGATTGTAAAACTGGCGGATCTTCCGGAATTTATAGATGGAAATTATATCAGAAAGGAAGGTTGTTCGTATGCGACAATTTATTTGAGAGAGTATGCCGGAGTGGATCCTAATGACGGACGCCCGATGTATTATGACAATAAAGAAGACGAAAATGGCAATAGAAGCAGGAATATTGTGTATGACCCCAATGATGCCGACCGTGTGGAGTTGAAAGATATATATCCTAAATTGACCGGTGGATTGATGAATACGTTTAATTATAAGTTTATTGATTTATCTTTTAATTTGTCGTTTCATTTAGGTGGATATTCTTACGATGGTGCCATGTATGCTTTGCAGGATGACGGTTATACGGCACAATACAATAAGAGTACAGAGTTACGCCGCCGTTGGAAACAGCCGGGAGATATAACAGATGTTCCCCGATATGTGTATGGACAAGAGTATGGTGGCTGGTGGAACTCGTCACGTGGTGTTCATAGCACAGATCATTTGCGCTTGAAAAGTTTGATTGTTGGCGTTTCTGCTCCTCAGTCTTGGTTGAGAACCATAGGTATTAATTCTGCCCGTATTTATTTTTCGGGTACCAACTTGTTGACGTGGGCTGCATACGATCAATATGATCCGGAGTTGAATGGAATTGTAAGTTATTTTACTCCTCCTCTTAAAACATTCGCATTTGGACTTGAACTTAAATTCTAATCAATTAACACCGAACTGTTTATGAAAAAAAAATATAATTATATTAGGCTTGATTTCTTTATTGGCCGTATCGTGCGGGGATGATTTTTTAACCACTCATCCTGGTGATAGCGTTTCTACGGATTTGGCACTGAGTACAGAGCAGGATATAGATAATGCTGTGAATGGATTGTATGATTTGATGTCCAGCTATGGCTATTATGGCGGAACCATGTTTTTTATGGGGATATGAAAGGGGATGATATGCAGAGTTCTTATAATAGCGGGAGAACTTGTAACCGGTGTTACTTATATGATCATCGCTCTACAAGCTTAAATGCCGGATATTTATGGGGACGTCCTTTTTATATTATCCGTAATGCATGGAATGTGATCAATGCGATTGATGATGGAAAAGTGCAAGGTTCAGAGCAAAGATTAAAGGAATTGAAAGGTGAGGCGATGACTATCATGGCACTTTGCCAGTTTGACTTGACCCGTTGTTTCGGTTATCCTTATACTAAGGATAAAGGGGCCGGTTGGGGAGCTCCAATTGTAGATCATGCAATTACATTAGATGAAAATCCGCCACGCAGCACTGTTGCAAAGGATTATGAGTTCATAATCAGTACATTGGAGGAGGCTATACCTTTAATGAGTACTTCTAAAAATAACAGCCGGATGAATGCGTATGCTGCAAGAGCATTGCTGTCTCGTATTTATCTGTATCATGATGATAACGAGAAGGCGTTTCAAATGGCAAGCAACTTGATTGAAGAAGTGGAAGGAAATGGAATGTACCGTCTTTTATACACGTGATGAATATATTCCGGCATGGGATCTGAAAAATACGTTTGGTACGGAATCATTATTTGAAATTGCTAATAGTACAGATGATAATGGAGGACGAAGTTCATTGGCATATCTGATGCATTGGAATGGGTATCGTGAGATTTTTGCTACTCAGAAATTTTGTGGATGAGTTATTGAGTGACCCGGATGATATTCGCTGTCTGTTGCTGGAAAAGAATGTTTATAATAAAAAAATGATGTATGGTGGTTGAAGAAATGGCCGGGGAACAGATGCTACGACTCCATCTTTTTTGAAAAATAAATTTATGTTATTTTTCCGTTTTTGTCTGAAGTCTATTTTGAATGCGGCGGAAGCGGAGTGGAAATAGGTGGGGGGCATCTGCCGTAAAAGGGGCTTGAAATTATCTGAATGCAATTGTGCAGCGTGCTAATCCTGCAAAGGAAGTAACGGCGGCTGAATATACATTGGATAGGGTGTTGGAAGAAAGAAGTAAAGAATTGATAGGTGAGGGGCATCGTTTCTTTGATATGTTGAGAAATGGAAAGACCATTGTTCGTAAGGGAGGATATCATTTACCGGGTATCGTGGAGGAAATAGACTGGGATTATTATAAATGTGTTTTACCGATTCCAACAGACCAGTTTACATTTAGTCCTGATATGGAGCAGAATCCGGGATATACTAAAAATTTAATTTTAAATAATTATTAAATGAGAGGGTGTGGTATCACACCCTTTTTTGTGTGGACAAAATTCTACATTCATGTGGATTTATTCTACAATTTTACAGACGTTCCGTTTGTTTATTTTGGCTAATATACAGTGATTTGACGGATGCTTCTTGTTGTTGGCATATCTTTTGACCGGAACATGATAAATTATTATATAATTATTATAAATATAAATCATGAATAAATCTAGGTATGTTTTTTTTTATTTTTGGCTTGT